>Ga0134128_10001022_pt1 | contig 37527 bp, 30 predicted proteins | sample KB31754_FD_96462 | JGI IMG/M metagenome (GOLD analysis project Ga0134128, IMG submission 96462) | Terrestrial soil microbial communities with excess Nitrogen fertilizer from Kellogg Biological Station, Michigan, USA - KB3-175-4 | ecosystem: Environmental > Terrestrial > Soil > Unclassified ...
ACGGTCTGAACGGCGAACTGGGCGGGGTCTGGAGAAGACATGGCGGCTCCTTGGGTTGGAGGAGATCTCAAACCGGGCTATTCCCACTCGATGGTGCCGGGCGGTTTGCTCGTCACGTCGAGTACCACCCGGTTGATGTCGGGCACCTCGTTGGTGATCCGGCCGGAGATGCGAGCCAGCACGTCGTAGGGCACCCGTGACCAGTCCGCAGTCATCGCGTCCTCGCTGGACACCGGGCGCAGCACCACCGGATGACCGTAGGTTCGCCCGTCGCCCTGTACCCCGACGCTGCGAACCTCGGCCAGCAACACGACCGGGCACTGCCAGATGTCGCGGTCCATCCCGGCCGCGGTGAGTTCTTCCCGGGCGATCGCGTCCGCGGCGCGCAGTGTCTCCAAACGTGCTGCGGTGACCTCGCCGATGATCCGGATCGCGAGACCCGGTCCGGGAAAGGGCTGCCGATGCACGATCGTCTCCGGTAGCCCCAGCTCCAACCCCACCCGACGGACCTCATCCTTGAACAGCGCACGCAGCGGCTCGACCAGCTCGAATGTCAGATCTTCAGGCAAGCCGCCGACGTTGTGATGACTCTTGATGTTTGCGGTGCCCGACCCGCCACCGGATTCCACCACGTCCGGGTACAACGTTCCTTGCACGAGGAACCGGATTTCCTGACCGTGCTTGCCGGCCTCTACTGCCACATCCCGGGCTGCGGCTTCGAAGACCCTGATGAACTCGCGTCCGATGATCTTTCGTTTCTGCTCCGGGTCAGCCACCCCGGCCAGCGCGGACAGGAACCGCTCGCGGGCATCGACGGTGATCAGCCTGACTCCCGTCGCGGCCACGTAATCCCGTTCCACCTGGGCCCGCTCACCGGCCCGCAACAGGCCGTGGTCGACGAACACGCACGTCAGCGCATCCCCGACGGCCCGGTGCACCAGCGCCGCGGCGACCGCGGAATCCACCCCGCCGGACAGCCCGCAGATCAACGCTCCACCCCGAGTCTGGGCCCGGATCGCGGTGACCGTGTCGTTGATCACGTTGGCAGTGGTCCAGCTGGGTCGGATGCCGGCGACCTCGTGCAGGAACCGGCGCAGCACCTCCTGGCCGTGCGGCGAGTGCACCACCTCGGGGTGGTACTGCACCCCGGCCAGCCGCCGCTCGATGTCCTCGAAGGCCGCCACCGGGGAACCCGCCGACTGCGCGGTGACCGTGAAGCCATCCGGAGCGGCGGTGACGGCGTCGCCGTGACTCATCCATACCGGACCTCGCGCGGGTAGCTCGCGGTGCAGCACGCCGCCGCCGCCGAGCACCTGCAGATCGGTGCGCCCGTATTCCCGGGTGCCGGTGCGTTGCACGGCGCCGCCCAGCGCGTCCGCCATTGCTTGGAACCCGTAGCAGATTCCCAGCACCGGCACCCCGGTGCCGAACAGCACCGGGTCGATGCGGGGCGCGCCGTGCTGATACACGCTGGCGGGACCCCCCGACAGCACGATCGCTGCGGGCTTGCGGTCCAGAATCTCCGCCGGGGGGGTGCTGTGCGACACCACCTCCGAGTACACCTGCGCCTCGCGAATCCGGCGAGCGATCAGCTGCGCATACTGCGCCCCGAAGTCGATGACCAGCACGAGCGCGCCAGGCGACAACATAGTGAAAGCGTAGGTGGATTGCGCCACGGATCGTAACCGGGCGTCGATGTGCGGGTCACCATTCCCTACACCGCGGCACACGTCCGACCCGGATGAACCCCCGCCGTTCTGAGGACGTCACCAAGTGCTTACGGGTGCAGCAGCCGCAGTGCTGTAGGAGCGTCTGGCGGCACGATGCGCCTACACGGCTGGATGGGATTCTGGCGCTGGTAGGCCTCACCCCGGGCAGGGCGTGAATCGCGATCGCCCTTGTTGGGCCACATGCCGAAGGCTCGCTCGGCCAGCACGGTGATGGTCAGTGCCGGGTTGACCCCGAGATTAGCGCTGATCGCCGAGCCATCCACCACCGACAGGCCCGGGTAACCGTGCACCCGGTGGTATGCATCGATGACCCCCTCGTCAGCGGTCGCGCCCATCGGGCAGCCACCGAGGAAATGCGCGGTCATCGGGATCTTGAACAGCTCTCCCCACGTGCTGCCGGCGGTGCCATCGATGTGCTGGGCGGTGATCTGGCTGGCCTGGAAACCGGCCGGGATGAAGGTGGGATTGGGCTCGCCGTGGCCGTTACGCGAAGTGAGCCGGCCGTAACGGCGGTACGTGGTCAGCGAGTTGTCCAGGGTCTGCATCACGAGCAGGATCACCGTTCGCTCGCTCCAGTGCCGCAGGGACAGCAGCCGCGCTGTTCGGATCGGATGCCGGCGGATGAAACGCAGTAACTGCCGCCAGCGCGGAATGTCCGACGCGCCGTCGGTGGACACCGTCTGCAACAGGCCCATCGCGTTGCTGCCCCGCCCGTAGCGGACCGGCTCGATGTGGGTGTGCTCGTCCGGGTGGAAGGACGAGGTGATGGCCACCCCGCGGGAGAAGTCCCGCAGCGGGTCCACGGTAGCCCGGCTGGCGCCCACAATCGCTTCGGAGTTGGTCCGGGTCAGCTCACCCAACCGGGGCGACAACCGCGGTAGCACGCCCTTATCCCGCATCCGGTGCAGCAGTTGCTGGGTGCCCCAGGTGCCGGCGGCGAGCACCACCTGATCCGCCTTGATCGTCCGGCGCCAGCGCTTTCCGGTGCGCATTACGTCAAGGCGCCAGGTCCCGTCCGGCTGCGGACGCACCGCGGTCACCGTCGTCAGGGCATGCACCACCGCGCCGGCCCGCTCGGCGAGGTACAGGTAATTCTTGACCAGGGTGTTCTTGGCGCCGACCCGGCAGCCGGTCATGCAGCAACCGCACTCGATGCAACCGGTCCGCCTCGGCCCCGCGCCACCGAAATACGGATCATCGACGTCCTCACCCGGGGTCCCGAAGAACACCCCCACGGGGGTGGGTTGGTAGGTCTTCAAGACCCCCATATCCCGCGCGACCCGCTGCATGACCTCATCCGAGGCGGTGTGCCCGGGATAGGTCGTCACCCCGAGCATCCGCTCTGCCAGGTCGTAATAGGGGTCGAGCTCGGCGCGCCAGTCGGCAAGGTGTGCCCACTGCGGGTCGTCGAAGAACACCTGCGGCGGCCGGTAAAGGGTATTGGCGTAGTTCAGCGAACCGCCTCCGACGCCGGCGCCGGCCAACACCACGAGGTTCCGCAGCAGGTGGATGCGCTGGATGCCATAACAGCCCAGGGCCGGCGCCCACAGGAACCTGCGCAGCTGCCACGACGTGGTGGGCAGTTCGTGGTCAGCGAAACGCCGCCCGGCTTCCAGCACCCCAACCCGGTAACCCTTCTCGACCAACCGCAGCGCCGCCACACTCCCCCCGAACCCCGACCCCACCACCACCACGTCGTAGTCCACGCACGTTCTCCTGTCCTGGTCCCCCACCGCAGTCTGGATGCAGACTGCGGTTTTTCAGGCCCCGAAACAGCAGTCTGCATCCAGACTGCGGGATGGGGGACGGTTTAGGGGCGGACGGTGAGGCCGACCTTCTGGAACTCCTTGAGTTCCGAGTAGCCGGACTTGGCCATGGCGCGGCGTAGGGCGCCGAACAGGTTCACCGTGCCGCTGGAGTCAGCCGACGGGCCGAACAACAGGGTGTCGATTCCGAGAGACGCCTCGGGCACGCTGGTGACGTGGCTGCGAGGCAGCGACGGGTGCGCCGCGGCGGCGGTCCAGTACAAGCCATTGCCCGGGGCCTCGACCGCACTGGCCAGCGGTTCACCGAGCATCACCGCGTCGGCCCCGCAGGCGATCGCCTTGGCGACGTCCCCGCTGGTGCGCATGCCGCCGTCGGCGATCACGTGCACGTAGCGCCCGCCGGTCTCGTCGAGGTAGTCGCGCCGGGCGGCCGCCGCGTCGGCGACCGCGGTGGCCATCGGCACTCCGATGCCCAACACGTCGCCGGTCGACGTGCTGGCGCACGCCCCGTAGCCGACAATCACTCCCGCCGCGCCGGTGCGCATCAGATGCATCGCGGTGCGGTAGTCGCCCACTCCACCGGCTATCACCGGGACGTCCATCGACGCGATGAACTCAACCAGGTTGAGCGGCTGCGCGGCGCTCGAGACGTGCTCCGCCGACACGATGGTGCCCTGCACGACGAGAATCTCCACGCCGGCGGCGAGCAGGTCGGCGGCAAGATCGCGGGCGTGTTGCGGGCTGACCCGGGCGGCCACCGTCACACCGGCGGCGGCCACCTGACCGATCACCTCGGCGAGCAGCTCGACCCGAATCGGTGCGGCGTGCCACTGCTGCAGCAGCCGCACTGCCGCCACCTCGTCGGCCTCGTTCATCGCCGACGTGAGCTGGAACAGCAACTTGTCGACATGGGTGTGGCGGGCCCACAACCCCTCGGCGTTGAGCACCCCGAGCCCACCCAGCTCACCGATCCGGACCGCCATCGCGGGCGACACGATCGCGTCGGTGGGATGCGTGACCAGCGGGATGTCGAACCGGTACGCGTCGATTTGCCACGCAGTGGACACATCTCGAGACGAACGGGTGCGCCGGGACGGCACGATCTGGACGTCATCGAGGTCGTAGGCACGCCGCGCGGAACGGCCCATGCCGATCTCCACCAGATCGCGCATCTCAGCGCACCGCGTAATTCGGGGCCTCCACCGTCATGGTGATGCCATGCGGGTGCCCCTCGGTGAGCCCCGCCGGGGTGATCCGCACCAGCTGCGCGTCCTGCAACGCCGGGATGGTCGCGGCGCCTGCGTAACCCATCGCCGCGCGCAGACCGCCCACCAGCTGGTGAGCCACCAGCGACAGCGGCCCCCGGAAGGGCACCCGGCCCTCGATGCCCTCGGGCACCAGCTTGTCATCGGAGAGCAGATCATCGGCGAAGTAGCGATCCCGGGAATACGATCGGCCACCGCTTCGGGATGCCATGGCGCCCACCGATCCCATCCCGCGGTAGGTCTTGTACTGCTTGCCGTCGACCAGGATCAGATCACCCGGTGCCTCCGCGGTACCGCCCAGCAGGCTGCCCAGCATCACCGCGCTGGCTCCCGCGACGATGGCCTTGGCGATGTCCCCGGAGAACCGGATACCGCCATCGCCGATCACCGGCACACCCGCCGGCCGGCAAGCCTGGTCCGCTTCGAAGATCGCGCTGATCTGCGGCACCCCCACCCCGGCCACCACCCGGGTCGTGCAGATCGAACCAGGGCCGACCCCGACCTTGACCGCGTCGGCGCCGGCGTCGACCAGCGCTTGGGCGCCGGCCCGGGTGGCCACATTGCCGCCGATGACATCGACGCTGTCGCCGAGCTCGGCCTTCAGCATGGCGATCATCTCCAGCACCCCGCGGGAGTGCCCGTGCGCGGTATCCACTACGAGCACATCGACGCCGGCCTCCACCAGCAACGCGGCACGCTTCTTGGCGTCATCACCGACCCCGACCGCGGCGCCCACCAGCAGTCGCCCGTCGGGATCCTTGGTAGCCAACGGGTAGCGCTCGGTCTTCACGAAGTCCTTGACGGTGATCAGGCCGCGCAGCCTGCCGTCCCCGTCGACGATCGGCAGTTTCTCGATCTTGTGCCGGCGCAGGAGTCCCAGCGCCGCCTCCGCGGTGACTCCCACCTGCGCGGTGATCAGCGGCGGCTTGGTCATCACCTCGGCGACGCGCTTGTCGTAGTCGACCTCGAAGCGCATGTCCCGGTTGGTGATGATGCCCACCAGCACCCCGCCCGAATCGATGACGGGTAAACCTGAGATGCGGTAGCGGGCGCACAACGCGTCCACATCAGCGAGAGTGTTGTCCGGCAAGCAGGTCACCGGGTCGGTCACCATGCCCGCCTCGGACCGCTTGACCACCTCGACCTGCGCGGCTTGCTCCTGCGCCGGCAGGTTGCGATGCAATACCCCCATCCCGCCGTGGCGGGCCATCGCGATGGCCATCCGCGCCTCGGTCACCGTGTCCATCGCCGAGGAGACCAGCGGTACCCGCAGCGTGACGTTGCGGGACAGCCTGGTCGACGTGTCGACCTCCGCAGGCACCACATCGGACTCGGCGGGTAGCAGCAGGACATCATCGAAAGTCAGGCCGAGCAGCGCGAATTTTGATGCCACGCCGGGCATGTTGGACGCCGCGAGCTCGCTGGTCATGTGACGATGGTATAGGTCCGCGCTATCCATCCCGGTGTGTTCGTCAGCCCAGTGAGTCCTGCGGCACGCTCTCGATCAGGACGGTGCGACGGCCCATCGGCCAAGCGGGTACCGTTCAGCCGTGGTACACGACTCACTTCCCCCTGACCCCTTCGCCGGTGATCCGGAGGACCCGGCTCTGGCGCTGGGAGCTTTGGACGATGGCGACGACGGCATAGAAGAGCAACTGGACGACGACGAGCGGGCCGGCCTGCTCGCCGACCTGAGTGATCTCGCCGTCTACCAGGCATTATTGGCCCCGCGCGGGATTCGCGGCATCGTCGTCGACTGCCCCGACTGCGCTGAACAGCACTACCACGACTGGCAGCTGCTCCGGTCCAGCCTGCGGCAGCTGCTCGAAGCCGGCCGGATGCGCCCGCACGAGCCCGCCTACGATCCAGATCCCGCCGGCTATGTCAGCTGGGAGTACTGCCGCGGTTACACCGACGCGGTGCTCGCCGAGAACGGTGGCTGACCAAGCTCAGCGACAGAAACCCGGCCGTGGCACGGTGCGATCACAGAACGAGGAGAAGCCGTGAGGAGCCGGCGGGCGAGGAGCACCGACCTGGTTTGTGTTCGACCCCGCGCCGGGCGTGCTGCGCATATCCGGCGCTGAGTTACGCGTGGAATAGTCGGCTCCCGGCGTTGCCCCGGTCGTCGTGTCCCCGTTGGCGTCACCGGCGTCAGCAGGCGCACCCGGATTGCCCGCAGTAGAGGACCTGCTGTCCCGGCCGCTGCTACCGGACGTGCCGACACCCGGACGGTAGCGGCGCCAGTCGTCGCGTCCAGGCATGAACTGCTCGGACGGCGTGGTAGGCGTGCCGGCAGGCACCTCAGTACTGGTATCCGGCGTCTCGGTACTGGAGCCGTTGGAGGTAGGTGGCTGGCTGGGATTACCCGCCTTGGTGGATTCGGCGCCGTTGGGCGTCGACGAGTTCACTGCTGGACCCTGGGGTGGCTTCGCCTGCCCCGTCTCCGGGGGCTCGTTCAACCGCTGCTCGAGCTGCTGGCGCAGAGCTGAGAGGTCAGTGTGGCCTTCGGACTCGCCGACCGCCGGTAGCTGCTGCTGGACGTGCGCCAGCGCTGCCCTGGCTCGTTCGGGATGGCCCTGGTTCAAGGCCACCTTGGCCTCATCGAGCTCGGTCCGGACCGCGGCTGCGGTTTCCACCGAGCGGGCGTAGTCGCTGTAGAGCACCTGCGTCACGCCCCACAGGTGGTCACCGGGTTGCGCTGACTTGGCAACCAGGCCCACCCCGGAGAAGGCGATCACGAGCACCGCCGCGGCAGCCGCGGCCGAGCCGTACACCGGGTTGCGACGCTGGGCTGGCCGGCGAGCGGCGGCCCGGATCACCGACATCGCGGTGCTGGTGTCGACAACCTCTTTGATCGGCTCGGCGTGGACCTCGCGGCGCCACGCGGCCAGCACGCGGGTCAATTCGTCGTCGGAGTCGCTCGGGGTATGCCCCCCACTGCCGATCAAGTCCAGCAGCGCATCATCGGCCTGCAACGCCGCCAGATCCGCGGGCATGTCGTACGGATCCCCGTTGGGATAGCCGGCATGCGGGTGCTCGTCCCAACCAGCCACTCAGACCACCCCCTCAGACGCCAATACGCCGCGCAACCGACCCAAAGCCCGATGTTGAGCTACCCGGACGGCGCCCGGAGTTGAACCCACGGCTTCAGCGGTCTCTTCTGCGGATAGCCCGACCACGATCCGCAAGCGCAGGATCTCGCGCTGCTTCTCCGGCAGGGTGTCCAGCAGGTGGGTCATCTTCTCGGCGAACTCTCCCTGCATCACCTGTGCCTCCGGACCTTCGGCCAGATCCTGGGTATCAGGGACCTCCGCGACCGGCTCGGCGCGATTGCGCGCCGCTGACCGGTGGGCATCGGCCACCTTGTGCGCGGCGATGCCGTACACGAAGGCGAGAAAGGGCCGGCCTTGGTCGCGGTAACTGGGCAGGGCCGTGAGCACCGCGAGACACACCTCCTGGGCTACATCATCCGCCGAAGCGAACGTTTTCTCCTGACTACCGACACGGGAGCGGCAATACCGCACCACAAGGGGACGAATCCGCCGGAGCACGCCCTCGACGGCATCTCTTTTGCCATCGACGGCGTCACCGATTAGGACGTCGAGGTCGTCCCCTACAGCGGTCATCGCAGAATGCAGCCCTGCCGTTACGACGAGGGACCGACCGGGGGACACGCCGGTCGGCGGTGGCCACTTCGCTGTCCCGACCATCCATCACCATCCCGAGACACGGGCACCTCGCGGGTAACCGTAGTGGTAGACAAATCGGGCAGGTAACGCGGTATCGCCGGGCAGCTGCGACCGGAAAATGGGCGCAGAGAACGGGAGAAGACCGGTGGCATCGCCACCGGTCTTCTCGTGCGCACGCACTCAGACGGCCGTCTTCAGGCCACCAGACCACGCCGAAAGCCATGTGCCACAGCCTGCGCTCGATCGCGCACACCGAGCTTGCGGAACAGTCTCCGGGCATGAGTTTTGACGGTGTCCTCGGACAGATACAGCTCGCGCCCGATCTGGCCGTTGCTCTTGCCTTGGCTCATTCCACGTAGAACTTGCAGCTCCCGCTCAGTGAGCTGGACACCAGGGTCGGACGGGGGCCGGGGAGCCGGCACCGACGTGCTGGCGAGTGTGTGTGCCAGCGCCGCGACGAGTTCCGGGCGCGATGCATCCCACCGCAGGTAACCACGCGCGCCGCCGGCAATCGCCGCGGCGATACTTCCCGCGTCGTCCGGCGCGCCGAAGACGATGACATTCGCCTGCGGGTGCGCCGACACCAGCCGGCGGGTCGCCTCCACACCGGCCGGCACCGCGCGCTGGGTTCCGACCAGGACGACATCCACGGGCTGCCGGGAATACCGAGCTAACAGCTCGTCACCGTGTGCCACGCAGTCGATCCGGGCGACGCCGGGAACCGCGGACATCACACGAGTGAGTCCCTCGCGGACGCTTCGCCGGTCGTCGCAGATGAGAACTGCGGTCACGGAAGGACTCCTCTCCTGCAGCCAACTGATGTGCCCACCTCCCTATCGGTCGCACGGAGCCGGAACTTGACACGATCTGATGGATTTCCGTCAAGAACCTTCAGCCGCACACTCCGGACGGCGCATCACCGATGTGGAGCAGCGCTCACTCTACCGAGTGTGAGCACTTCACGGCAGTACCGTGAACAAGGAGGATTCGGGCATTTGCCGCTACCGATTGTCCTCTTCAACGGCCCCCGCACCCCTCGGAGGGGTTTCGAGGGCCGTCGTAGGAGTGACGAAGCCGCGGCGGCAACCGCGCGACGGGCCGAGCCGAGATGGCTCACCACCCGAGCGGCGCGGTAGCCCGCTGGGGGTCAGCGGCTTACTGACCGTGGCTGTGGCCGTGGCCGTGGCCCTGCGCCTGACCCGCCGACGATACCTTCTCCGGCTTGTCCACCACGGCACTCTCCGTAGTGATCACCATGCGCGCGATCGAGGCGGCGTTGATGATCGCCGAGCGGGTCACCTTCACCGGATCGATGATGCCCGCCGCGGCCAAGTCGCAGTAGGTCTCCGCCTCGGCGTCGAAGCCGTGGCCCCACTGCGCCTCGCGGACCTTGGCAACCACCACGGATCCCTCGAACCCCGCATTGGCTGCGATCCAGCGCGCCGGAGCGGCGCTGGCGCTGCGCACGATGGCGACACCGGTCGCCTCGTCACCGGTCAGGCCGAGGTCGCCGATCGAGTCGGCAGCGTGCAGCAACGCGGCACCACCGCCGGGCACGACGCCCTCCTCAGCCGCGGCCCTGGCGGCGGCCACAGCGTCCTCGATCCGGCCCTTGCGCTCCCTGAGTTCGGTTTCAGTGACCGCGCCGACCTTGATCACCGCTACCCCGCCGACGAGCTTGGCCAGCCGCTCCCGCAGCTTTTCGCGGTCCCAGTCGGAGTCACTCGCCTCGATCGCGTGACGGATCTGCGCGGCGCGATCTGCGACGGCGGCTTGGTCGCCGGCGCCCTCCACGAGGGTGGTGTCGTCCTTGGTCACCACGACGCGCCGGGCCCGGCCGAGCACCTCGAGCCCGACCTCGGAGAGCTGCAGGCCCACATCGGGATCGACCACTGTGGCGCCGGTGATGACGGCCAGGTCGTCCATGAATGCTTGACGGCGATCACCGAAGAACGGTGCCTTGACCGCCACCACCGCCAACGTCTTGCGCAGCGCGTTGACCACCAGGGTGGACAGTGCCTCACCCTCGATGTCCTCGGCCACGATGAGCAGCGGCTTGCCGGTCTGGCTCGTCAGCTCCAGCAGCGGCAGCAGGTCTTGAATGGATGAGATCTTCTCGCGGTTCACCAGGATGAAGGGGTCGGTCAGCACCGTCTCCATCCGCTCGGCGTCGGTGACGAAGTAGGGCGAGATGTAACCCTTGTCGAACGCGACGCCTTCGGTGATCTCCAGTTCGGTCGCCATCGTGGACGATTCCTCGACGGTGATGACGCCGTCCTCACCGATCTTGGTCATCGCCTCGCCCACCAGGGCACCGATTTTCGGGTCCCGCGACGAGACGGTGGCGATCTGGGCGATGGCCTGCTCGCCGGCCACCGGTGTCGCCCTGGCCGCCAACGCGCCGGCAACCGCTTCCGCGGCCGCCGCGATGCCCCGTCCGAGCGCGATGGGGTTGGCGCCGGCAGCCACGTTGCGCAGCCCTTCCCGGACCATCGCTTGCGCAAGCACGGTGGCGGTGGTGGTGCCGTCACCGGCAACGTCGTTGGTCCTCGTCGCCACGCTCTTGGCAAGCTGGGCGCCGAGGTTCTCGTAGGGGTCTGTCAACTCGATCGCCCGCGCGATCGACACGCCGTCGGTGGTGATCGTTATGCCGATGTATTTGTTTCTATCGTCCAGCACGACGTGCCGGCCGCGCGGGCCGAGAGTGATCTTGACCGCGTCGGCGAGCTTGTCGACTCCGCGCTCCAGCGCGCGCCGCGCGGTCTCGTCGAACGTGATCTGCTTGGGCATTGCCTGCCTTCCTCACGGACGGATCTGATGGGCCTGGCGGCCCCTCGCAGAAGTAGGGATGATCCTCGACCGCCCCGCTGACCGTTCAGGGCCCGCGGGGCGGTCGAGGTACTGACTTTCGACAGTCCGACCGTCAGTTGACGACAGCAAGCACGTCGCGCGCGGAGAGAATCAGGTATTCCTCGCCGTTGTACTTGACCTCAGTGCCGCCGTACTTGGTGTAGATGACGACGTCGCCGACGCTCACATCCATCGGGATGCGGGTGCCGGCGTCATTGACCCGGCCCGGGCCCACGGCCAGTACTTTGCCCTCCTGGGGCTTTTCCTTGGCGGTGTCCGGGATGACGATGCCGGACGCGGTCGTCGTCTCGGCCTCACTGGCCTGAACGACGATCTTGTCCTCGAGCGGCTTGATGTTCACGCTCGCCACGGTATGACCTCCACTTTCAGGGGTCTTTGAAGAGCTGGCAGGTTGTCTGGTACTGGCTCCTGCCACCCCGCCGTCGCGGGTGTCGAGGCGGCTCGGGCCCTTGCTAGCACTCTGGCGACCAGAGTGCCAACTAGCAGACTACTGCGCCGAGTGCTAAAGACTCAACCGGGGTAACCCAGCTCTTCCACATCGGCACAGTTGGCTGCGTGCCCGCCACAACCCGCCAGTGCCGCCCAGTGGCCGCGTGTGGTCGCCACGGGGCGGTTGATCGCCAACACCAGGGTCGTGGAGCGGAAGGTGCGCGGGTTGGTGGCGGTTGGGAGCGCCGTCAGGCCCGGTTGGCGGTACTTGAAGAGCCCCCGACTAGGGAGGTGGTGATCGGCAGGCCTGGGTCGGCGGGGATGTCGAGCGGGGACGGGGGTGCGCCGGCGGCGAGCAGGTGGGCGCCGAGCGCGGCCACCATCGCTCCGTTGTCGGTGCACAGTCGCGGGCGCGGTACCCGTAGCTGCACACCGGCCGCCTCGCAGCGTTGTCCCGCCAGGGCACGCAGCCGGGAGTTCGCGGCCACCCCACCCCCGATGAGCAGGGTGTCGATACCCCGGTCGGTGGCCGCCCGGACCGCCTTGGCGGTGAGCACATCCACCACCGCCTCCTGGAAGGCCGCGGCGACGTCGGCCACCGGCACGCTGATCCCATCCCGCGCCAGCGCCTCGAGGTGCCGGGCGACCGCGGTCTTGAGCCCGGAGAAGGAGAAGTCGTAGGGCGCGTCGCCGGGCCCGGTCAGGCCGCGGGGGAACCGGACGCTGCTCGGATCACCGTCGCGCGCGGCGCGGTCTACGTAGGGGCCGCCCGGGAACCCCAGCCCCAGCAGCCGCGCGACCTTGTCGAACGCTTCGCCGGCGGCGTCGTCGACGGTGGCTCCCAGCGGGTGCATCGGCGCTACCAGCGACGGGACCTCCAGCAGGCTGGAATGCCCGCCGGAGACGAGCAAGGCCAGTGCAGGGGGTAGCGGACCGTGCTCCAGGGTGTCCACCGCCACGTGCGCGGTGAGGTGGTTCACCCCGAACAGCGGGACGTCCCAGGCGGCTGCGTACGCCTTGGCCGCGGCCACCCCGATCAGCAGCGCGCCGGCCAGCCCCGGTCCCGCGGTGACCGCTACCGCGTCCACATCAGCCGGTGCGACCCCGGCGACCTGCAGCGCACGGCGCACGGTGGGCACCATCGCCTGAAGGTGCGCCCGCGACGCCACCTCCGGCACCACACCCCCGAAGCGGGCGTGCTCATCGACGCTGGAGGCGATCTCGTCGGCCAGCAGCGTTACCTCACCGCCGGACGACACCCGCACGACACCCACGCCGGTCTCGTCGCAGGAGGTCTCGATACCCAGCACGATGCCGGTCACTGGCGAGCCTGCCTGCACATGGTGAACGCGTCGGCTCCGCTGGGCCGGTAGTAACGGCGGCGGGTGCCGATCACCTCGAACCCCTCGCTGCGGTACAGGTTGATCGCGGACTCGTTGTCGGTGCGTACCTCCAGAAACACCGTGGCGCCCACGGCACGGTCGAGGACAGCGCGCAGCAAGGCGCGGCCGATGCCGCGCCGATGGTGCGCCGGATCCACCGCGAGGGTATGGATCTCCGCCTCCGCACCGGCCCGGGCCAGCCCCGCATAACCGATCAGCGAGCAACCGCCGCGCGCGGACAGGTAGTGATGGCCCGCGGCCAGCGCCTCGACAAACGCCTCCGGGCTCCACGGGTCATCACCGGCGAACAGCAGCCGCTCCAGTTCGGCGCAGCGCGGCGCGTCAGCGGCCACCATCGGTTCGATCCGGATCGTCATGCCGGCGTCACCCGCTTGGCGGGACCGGGGGGCACCGCGTCGGGGCGGCGCAGGTACAGCGGGGTCAGCGGAGGCGGCGGCGCCTGCGACCGCAGCGCGGCGGCTGCCACCGCGACCAGTGCGCCGGGATCGGCGTGCCGCGGCGGCACCACGGGCAGTTCCAGCGCGTCACACCCGCCGGCCACCCGGGATACGCCGTCCAGCGGCACGTTCTCGGGCCGATCCACGTGCGGACCGTCGACGCGCAGACCCGCGGCGTCGTAGCGCGCCCAATACACCTCCCGCCGTCGGGCGTCCGTAATCACCAGCAGTGAACGATCCCCACCCGCCCCGCCGGCACCGGCCCGGTGCGCGACCGCGTCCAGACTGCACACCGGATAGACCGGGATGCTCAGGGCATCGCCCAGCGCCGCGGCGGTGACCATCCCGACCCGTAGCCCGGTGAACGGACCTGGTCCCGCCCCGCACACCACCGCGTCCAGCTCGCGGATGCCGGCTCCGGCGCTGGTCATCACCTCGCGCACCGACGGCATGAGCAGTTCGCCGTGGGCCCGGGCGTTCACGGTGACGCGCTCGGCGAGAATCTCCGGGCAGCCCACGGCGGGCAACCGCGCCAGCCCGGCGACCACCGCGGAGGTCGCCGTGTCCACAGCCAACACCAGCACGACAGGCGATCTTACGGATTACACATTTCGGGCTCGCGGGCAACCGTCAGGCACGCCGGCCCGGGTATCAACCGGGCCGGGCCGCACAGTTGCGCGACCCGGCTGTCGTCGCTGCTGACGTCACCATTGTTCCGCCGCAGCCGGATCAGCAGGTGCTCGTCGGCCAGCCGCTCGGCCATGCCCTCCCCCCACTCCACCACCACGGCTGCCGCGAGCAGATCGGTATCCAGGTCGAGGTCGTCCAGTTCGGCGATCCCGCCGAGCCGGTAGGCATCGACGTGCACCAGCGGCACGCCCCGGCCTCCGGGAAGCGCGGGATGTTCGCGGGCGATCACGAAGGTCGGGGATGTGATCGGCCCGCGGACGCCCAGCGCGGCACCGATGCCCCGGGCCAGCACTGTCTTACCTGCGCCCAGCGGGCCGGACAGCACCACCACATCCCCCGCCCGCAGGCGCGCACCCACGGCCCGGCCCAGGCGCTCGGTGTCAGCCGGTGTCGCCAGCTCCAGTACCAGGGTCATGCGCACCGGGACAGCAAGCCGAGCAGGTGTTCGTTGACGAGCTTGGGCTGCTCCAACATCATCACGTGACCGGACGCCGGGATCTGCACCAAGTCGGCGTTCGGCAGCAGCGCGGCGATCGCCTCGGAGTGCTGGTACTGGATCATCCGGTCACCGTCGGTGCCGAGTACCAGCGCCTTGGCGTGCTTGAGACCGGCCAGCGCCGCGTACCGGTTGTGCCGGCCGAATTCCTCCAGGAAGTCGGTCATGATCTCGAACGAGGTAGCCCTGATCATCATGTACACCAGCTCGACCAGCGCCGGATGAACCGACTCGTCGCCGAAGGACAGCGCCCGGGTCATGCTCCAGATGAGGTTGCGGCTGGCCTCCCGCCCGCGGTCGATCACCCGCGCGCTGGGTTCCCAGCGAGACAGCTGCCTGGCCACCGGAATCGCCGGGTTACGCCGGGACAGGAATGGTCTGGGCAGGCCGGAACGGCCGATGTCGCCGGCGCTGGTGTTAAGGAAGGCCACCCCGCAGATCCGTTCGGCGAACAGCCCGGGATCGTGCTCGGCCAACGACATGATCGTCATACCACCGAGGGAATGCCCGATCAGCACCACCCGTCCCTCGGGGGCGGCCGCTTGGACCACCGCGTGCAGGTCACGGCCCAGCTGCTCGATGGTGCACGCGGCCCGGGGAGAACGGCCGGACCGACCATGGCTGCGATGGTCGTAGAGCACCTGGCGAACCCTGGGCGCGGTGGCGTGCGCCAGCTCGTGGCGCTGGAACAACCAAGCCCGCCGATCCAGCGTGTAGCCGTGGATCAGGACGACGGTGAGCTCGGGTGCTCCCCCATCGGCCGGGTCGAGTTCCTCCACCGACAGCGCCACCCCGTCGTCGGCCAGCACCGTGTACTCGCGGTCGGGCGGCAGCGGACTCGGCAGCTCGTGGGGCAGGTCCACCGCGTCTTCGCGAACCTTGCCGATGTGATTGTGGTGGACGACGGCCGCAACCGCCGCCCCAGCCGCCGCTGCGCCCAGCACGCCGGCGGCTACCCGACCGGCAGAACGCATCCGCCGCCTCATCGGTCGACTCGCGGCCGGTCCAGCGCCGGACTGGCCGCGACCGACCGGCGACCCCGCACCGTGCGGGTCAACCTGGGCCGCACCATTCCCGCGACCACCTCGTAATGAATGGTGCCCAGCTTGTCGGCCCATTCCCCGGCGGTCGGCACGCCTTGTCCACCAGCGCCGTCACCGGGGCCGAAGAACACCACCTCGTCGCCTTCGGCGACCAGGTCGTCTCCGCAGTCGACCATCACCTGATCCATGCATACCCTTCCTACGACCGGTCGCCGGCGTCCCGCCAGCCACACGTCCAGCCGTCCGGTGAGTACCCGCGGCACGCCATCGGCATACCCGGCGGGCACCAGAGCCAGGGTAGTCTGGCGATCGGTATGCCACACATGACCGTACGACACGCCCTCCCCGGCCGGGATGCGCTTGACCATCGCGACCTGCGAACGCAGTGTCATCGCGGGCACCAGATGATAATCGGCTCCCGGCACTGGTGAGAGCCCGTAGACGGCGATACCGGGCCGGACCATGTCATAGTGCAGATCCGGCCGGGTCAGGGTGGCCGCAGAGTTCGCCAGGTGCCGCAGCGGTCGCAGTCCGGCATCCGTAGCCACCTGGTAGGCCTGCTCGAAGTATCGGACCTGCTGCTCGATGATCGGATGCCCGGGATCGTCGGCGTGCGCCAGATGCGACCACACGGCCACGACCTCCACGCGTCGGGTGGCAGCCGCGGCGCGGACCAGGCCGGGCCACTGGCTGCGGTAGGCGCCGCCGCGGGTCAGCCCGGTATCGACTTTGAGGTGCACCCGGGCAGTGCGGCCGGTCGATGCGGCGGCGGCTGCGGCAGCCTCGAGCTGGTTGGCCGAGTAGATCCCGAGCTCGACGCCTGCTGTGATCCCGGCGGCGAGATCTTCTCCGGGGGCGTGCAACCAGGCCAGCACCGGAGCGTCGATCGCGCTGCGGCGCAGCTCGAGCGCCTCGTCGACGCTGCACACGCCCAGCGCGCCGGCCCCCGCCTGCAGCGCGGCGACAGCGACGTCCACCGCGCCGTGGCCGTACCCGTCGGCCTTGACCACCGCCATGGTGACGGCCCCGGTCTGCTGCGCGCAGCCCGCCAGGATGGCGACGTTGTGCCGGATCGCGGCGAGATCGATCACCACTTCGGCCCGGGGACGTGGCAACGGCACGCCGATCACCTCCCCGCTTCCGCCCGCAGCGCCCGAATCGCCGACGTCAGTGCTCCCTCAATCGCCGAGGAAGGCGCCGGCGCCCCGGGTGGGTGTCCAGCGGCGAGGGCGGCGGCGAGTTCCTGGGCGTGGGTGGCGGCGGCGGCAGCCGTGGCCGGGTCCAGACCGGCGGCCAGCAGCGCGCCGATCACGCCGGTGAGGACGTCCCCGGAACCGGCGGTGGCGGGCCAGGACGAGCGGGCCGGGTTGGCCAGCACCCGCCCGTCGGGTGCAGCGACGATCGTGGTGTTCCCCTTGAGCAGCACCACGGCATTGAACCGGCTCGCCGCGTCCCGGGTGGCCGCGACCCGGTCTGCGCCGGGTGGCTTACCGGTGAGCCGCTCGAACTCCCGATCGTGCGGGGTGAGCACGAGCGGGGTGCCCGGATCCCGGCAGTCCGCCAGCTCCGGTTGCCGGGCCAACAGGGTGATCGCATCGGCATCGGCGACCACCGGTACGCCCGCGGCCAGCACGTGGGCCAGCACCTGGCGACCGGCTGCGCCGGTGCCCAGGCCAGGTCCGACGGCCCAGGACTGGACCCGACCGGCATCGGCGACCGACCCGGTGGCCACCACCTCGGGCCAGCGCGCGCGGACCACGTCAGCGGCGGTGCCGGCGAAACGCACCATCCCGGAGGTGGCCAGCACCGCGGCTCCGGTACACAGCACCGCCGCGCCCGGATAGTCCGCTGAGCCCGCCGCGATTCCTACCACTCCTTGGTTGTACTTGTCGCTGGCCGGCCCCGGCGCCGGCCACAGCGCGCCGATCTCGGCGGCCGTCAGTACCCGCAGGTCTGGCTTGCCGAGCTGGTCGAACAGCCCGATGTCGACCAGGTGCACCGGACCGCAACGCCACGGGGCCAGCACGTGCACCGGCTTGCGGGCGCCGAAGGTGACGGTCTCGGTGGCGGTGACCGCAGGCCCGTCCGCCGTGCCGGTGTCCGGGTCCACCCCGGACGGCGAGTCCACCGCGATGATCGGCGCCCGGATCGCTTCCAGCAGGCGGGCGGCCGCGGGACGCAGCGGTCCCTTGCCGGACAGCCCGACGATCCCGTCAAGCACCACCTGAGCATGATCCGGTACGTCCTCGGCGATCCGCCCGCCGGCGCGGCGTAGCGCGGCCAGGCCCTGCGGGTGGGTCCGATCCGGCGACAGCAGCACCGCGGTGACCGCCGCCCCGCGGCGGCGCAAAAACGCCCCGGCCCACAGCGCGTCGCCGCCGTTGTTGCCGGCGCCCACGAGCAGGGCGACATGCCGCCCAACCACCCCGCCGGTACGTTCGGCCAGCACCGTGGCAGTCCGGGTGGCCAGCCCGAAAGCGGCCCGGCGCATCAGGATGCCCGCCGGCACCCGAGCGAGCAGGACATCCTCGGCGGCTCGGACCCGGGCCACCGTCCAGGCGCCTGACGGGCCGGCGCTCACCGGGCCGGCGCTCACCGGGCACCACGCCGCGACACGGCGCACACCAGGGCGCGACACGCCGGCCTATGGGAGGCCCCGGAACTCATTCAACCGTGACCGATTTCGCGAGGTTGCGGGGCTTGTCGACGTCGTAGCCGCGTTGGCGGGCGATCTCGGCGGCGAGCACCTGCAGCGGCACGGTGGACACCAAAGGCTGCAACAGGGTGGGCACCGCGGGCACCTCGAGCAGGTGCGCGGCGTAGGGGCGCACAGTCTCGTCGCCCTCTTCGGCGATGACGATGGTCCGCGCGCCACGGGCCCGGATCTCCTGGATGTTGGACAGCAGCTTGGGGTGCAGTATCGCCCGGCCCTTGGGCGAGGGCATCACCACCACCACCGGAAGGTCGGGCTCCAGCAGCGCGATGGGGCCATGCTTGAGCTCGCCCGCAGCGAAGCCCTCCGCGTGCATGTAGGCGAGCTCTTTGAGCTTCAACGCGCCCTCCAAGGCCACCGGGAAGCCGACGTGGCGACCGAGGAACAGCACGACTTTGGCGTCGACGAGCTCGCCGGCCAGCGCGCGCACCGCACCGACGGTGTCGAGTACCTGCTCCACCGCTGCGGGCATCGCTTCGAGCTCGGCGTATTCGCGGGCCACCTCGTCGGAGTACTTGGTGCCGCGAGCCTGCGCCAGCGCCAGCCCGACCAGGAAGTTGGCCGCCAGCTGAGCAAGAAACGACTTGGTGGCGGCGACCCCGATCTCCGGACCGGCGTGGGTGTAGAGCACCGCGTCGGACTCCCGGGGGATCTGCGCCCCGTTGGTGTTGCAGATCGCCAGCACCCGGGCCTTCTGCTCCCGGGCATGGCGCACCGCCTCCAGGGTGTCCATCGTCTCCCCGGACTGCGAGATCGCCACCACCAGCGTGGAGCGGTCCAGCACCGGGTCGCGGTAGCGAAACTCACTGGCCAGTTCCACTTCCACTGGCAGCCGGCACCAGTGCTCGATGGCGTACTTGGCGACCATCCCGGAGTGGTAGGCGGTACCGCAGGCGATCACGAAGACCTTGTCGACATCGCGTAGCTCCTGGATGTCCATCCGCTGCTCGTCCAGCACGATCCGGCCGTCGATGAAATGGCCGCGCAAAGTATTGGCGATAGCGCTGGGCTGTTCCTGAATCTCTTTGAGCATGAAATATTCGTGGCCGCCTTTTTCCGCCGCGGACAAGTCCCAATCGACGTGAAAAGGTTTCCCGCGCGCCGCGCAGCCGAAGAAATCGGTGATCTGATAGCCGTCCCGGGTGATCGTCACCACCTGGTCCTGGCCCAGCTCGACGGCGTCGCGGGTGTGGTCGATGAATGCCGCGACGTCGGAGGCGACGAAGTGCTCCCCATCGCCCACCCCGAGCACCAACGGCGAGGACCGGCGTGCTGCGACGATCAACTCGGGCTCATCGGCATGCGCGACGACGAGAGTGAACGCTCCTTGTAGCCGGCCGCACACCAGCCGGACGGCCTGGGTTAGGTCACCACACGCCGTGTACGCCGCGGCGAGCAGGTGCGCGGCAGTCTCGGTGTCGGTGTCGCTGGTCAGCTCCACACCGGCACTCTCCAGCTCGTTACGTAGCTGGGCGTGGTTTTCGATGATCCCGTTGTGCACGACCGCGAGCCGGCCCGTGGTGTCGCGGTGCGGGTGGGCGTTGCGATCGGTCGGCGCGCCGTGGGTGGCCCAGCGGGTATGGCCCATCCCGGCGGTGCCCCGCAAGCCGGCCCGACCGCCCGCGTCGAGCTCACCGATCAGATTGCGCAGCGCACCCGCCTTGCGCGTCACCGCCAGCACACCGGCGCTGGTGAGCACCGCGACACCGGCCGAGTCGTAGCCGCGGTACTCCAGCCGGCCCAGACCTTGCAGGACGACGTCGAGGGCATCGCGATGCCCGACATAGCCCACGATTCCGCACATGGGCTCACGCTAGACCACCGTGCGGTTGGTCATCCGATACCGTCCGGCTCATGGCACGCACCGATCCGGAGGTCCGGCGCGCGGCTGAGGAAGTTTCCCGGCCCGGTCCGCACGCGGTGGCCAGCGGTGATCTCGCCGCGGCCGGCATGCCGGGCGTGGTGTTCACTCCGCGGTCCGGGCTGGGACTTCCTGCGATCGCGTTCGGTCACGGCTGGCTGCAGCCGACGTCACGCTATGACGAGCTACTACGCCACCTGGCCAGCTGGGGTGTGGTGGTCGCCGCGCCGGCCACTCAACTCAATGTGCTCGCGTCGCACAACCAGTTCGCCACAGATCTGCGCGCTGCGCTGGATATCTGCATCGGCGTGCGCCTGGGTGACGGCCAGATCAGCGTCGACCCTGGCAAGCTGGGCCTGGCCGGGCACGGGATGGGTGGTGGGTGCGCGGTGCTGGCGGCGGCAGCAGACCAACGGTGCCGCGCGGTAGTCACCCTGGCGCTGGCCGAGACATTGCCCTCCGCGATGGCCGCCGCGCACCGTTGCACCATGCCGGGCCTGCACGTGACCGGAGGTAAGGATCTGATGGCGCCGGCGGTGGGGCATGCCGATCCGGTGGCCAGGGCCTGGGCGGGCCCGGTGCAGGTGCGGACCCTGCCCAAGGCCAGCCATCTCGGCTTCACCACCGACCCGCACTGGAGCGATCTACTTCTGGGCAGCAGCCCGGAGTGGAGCACCCGGCGGATGAGTCGCGCGCTGATCACCGCGTTCTTGCTGAACCATCTCACCGGGACAGCCGACTACGACGTGCTGCTGGCGCCAAGCTCACTCGTGTGATTAGACGAGTGCCTGGCGCGGCGGGTACCTTATAGTAAAGGGAACGCAGCGCCACACCAGGCGCTTACCGAGGGAGTCGCCATGCATATCGGGTTTGCTATGTTGATTTTCCTGTGGTTCGTCATCGCTGTTTTCATCGTAGCGGCCATTTACCAGGTAGTCAGATCGGCAGGACGCTAGTTCAGCTCGCGGTCGCGACAATCGTGGCAATGCGTTGAGCGATTGTCGTGGCCGCGGCTTCAGTGGGGGCTTCTACCATCACCCGCACCAGCTGCTCGGTTCCGGACGGACGGAGCAGCACGCGGCCGGTTTCGCCCAGTTCGGCCTCTGCGGTGACGATGGCGTCGGTCACCGCGGGGGCCGCCACGGCGTGCGCCTTGTCCGCGACTGAGACGTTGATCAATACCTGCGGCAGCCGGGTGACCACGTCGGCCAGCTCGGCCAGGCTGCGTTGAGCACTGACCATCCGGGCCATCAGGCGTAACGCGGTGAGCAAACCATCGCCCGTCGTGGCGTATCGCGGCAGCATCACGTGCCCGGACTGCTCACCGCCGAGCGAGAATTCCCCCGCCGTCAAGGCCTCGAGCACGTACCGGTCCCCCACCGGCGTGGTCTGCACCACCACGCCGTGCTCGCGCATCGCCAGGTGCAATCCCAGATTGCTCATCACGGTGGTGACCAAGGTGTTGGCGGCGAGTTCGCCGCGTTCGACCATCGCCAGGGCGAGGATGGCCATGATCTGGTCACCGTCGACCACCTCGCCGGTGGCGTCCACGGCCAGGCAGCGGTCGGCATCTCCATCGTGAGCGATACCGACAGTGGCACCGTGCTCGAGCACGGCCTTGCGTAGCGGATCGAGGTGCGTGCACCCGCACCGGTCGTTGATGTTGAGGCCATCAGGTTCGGCGTGCACAGCCACCACATCCGCACCGGCGTTGCGGTAGACCTGCGCAGCTATCCCGGAGGCCGCGCCATGGGCGCAATCAACCACCACGCGAACCCCGGCCAACGAGTGCGGGCTGGCTAGCAGCAGGTGATCCATATAGCGGCCGGCGGCCTCCGGCACATCGCGCACCCGGCCGATCAGGGCGCCGGTTGGACGGGCCAGCTGGCGACCGTCCAGCCGGCCGGCGATCTCGTCTTCCACCGCGTCGGGCAGTTTGCGCCCGCCGGCGGCGAACAGCTTGATGCCGTTGTCGGGCATCGGGTTGTGCGAGGCGGAGATCATCACACCGAGGTCGGCGGAGAACTCGCCCACGAGATGGGCGATCGCGGGGGTGGGCAGTATCCCGACCCGCAGCACATCGGCGCCCGCCGAGGTGAGGCCGGCCGTCACGGCGGCCTCCAGCATCTCTCCGCTGGCCCGCGGGTCCCGGCCGACGACGGCGACCGGCCGGTGCCCCAGTCCGTGATCGGCGAGCACCCTGGCGGCAGCACCCGACAACGCCATCGCCAGCTCCGGGGTGAGCTCGGAGTTGGCTAACCCACGCACCCCATCGGTGCCGAACAGGCGGGGCATGAACGACGCAGCGGCAGTGTTAACGCTTCGAGTACTGGGGAGCCTTGCGCGCCTTTTTCAAACCGTACTTCTTGCGTTCCTTAGCCCGAGCATCCCGGGTGAGGAAACCCGCCTTCTTCAGCGCCGGACGGTCATCGATGTTGAGCTCGACCAGTGCCCGCGCGATCGCCAGCCGCAGCGCGCCGGCCTGCCCGGAGGTGCCGCCACCGGAGAGATTGCCGAGCACGTCGTAGGCCTCTGGCTTGTTGACGGTCAGCAGGGGTTCCCGGATCAGCTGCTGGTGCACCTTGTTCGGGAAGTACCGCTCCAGGCTCGTGCCGTTGAGCCGGAACACGCCGGTACCGGGCACCAGGCGTACCCGCACCACCGCTTCCTTGCGGCGACCGACGGCCTGCACCGTCTGACCGCTGGGCACCGGCATCGCAGGCCCAAGCGGGGCTGGGCCAACTGGCGCTGCCGGCGCGGTGTCCGGATGCGGTGTCTGCGGAGTGGTCACGGCGTCTCTCGGGTCCTCGCTGGGGGAATGCACTGGTTCCGAAGTCTCTGGGTTGGTAGACACTGGGTCGATAGTCACTGGGCGACCTGGGTGATCTCGTATGGCTGGGGTCGTTGCGCCGTGTGCGGGTGGTCGGGCGTGGCATAGACCTTGAGTTTGCGGGCCATTGCCCGGCCCAACGTGTTCTTCGGCAGCATGCCCTTGATGGACCGCTCCACCAGCCGCTCCGGTCGGGTGGCGAGCATCTCGGTGAACGAGCGCCTCTTGAGGCCGCCTGGACGGCCGCTGTGCCGGTACACGAAGCTGCGATCGCCCTTGTTGCCCGACAGCGCCACCTTGCCGGCGTTGACGATCACGACGAAGTCGCCGGTGTCCACGTGCGCAGCGTAGGTCGGCTTGTGCTTGCCGCGCAGCAGGATGGCGGCCTGGCTGGCCAGCCGTCCCAGCACCACATCCGTGGCATCGATGACGTGCCAGGCGCGCTGGACCTCGCCGGGCTTGGGGCTGTACGTGCGCACGGAACTACCTCGTTATCACGGTTCGCAGGGTCATCGAACGTCTTCATGGTGCCGGTGTGCCTGGAGCACAGTCATCTGAGAGTCGCACACATCCGCACAGCAGCGCCGGAAACGATACCGGCCCGGCGCCGGAAAGGTCAAAACGGGGTGGCTTGGCTGAATCCGGTTGGCCGACTATGACCAACGAGCCCGGTTCGCCGCTTCGCCGGCCTGGTAGTTCTCGTTCGAGGTACCCAGCGCGACCCCGATCTGGTTGAGCACCTGGTTCAGGTCCGCCGCCGATCGATCCCACTTCGCCTGGTGGGCCTGGTAGGCACTGGACGCATCGCCGGTCCAGGTCTCCACCATCGGCTGCAGGTATCGCTTGAGGTCTTCCATCTCCCGGTTGATGTTCGCCCAGGTGGTCTGGATCGAGCTCCGCGCGCTTTCCAGCTCGCCGAACGTGACCAGGATTTCGCTCACGTCTGTCGCCTCCTCAGGTGTTATGTGGGAGTAGTTGTGCGGGCTCAGCTGCCCAGCGCCTGGCTGATCCGGGTGTAGGTCTGGTTTTCGGCCTCGTCGGCCTGCGCGTACGTGGTGCCCGAGCCACGGATCTGCTCACCGATACTGCTCAGCGCCTCGCTGAGGTTGCGCGCGTCGTTGTCCCACCGCTGCATCAACAGCCCGAAAGCGGTGGCCGCCTGACCCTTCCAGGCGCCTGCCAGCGGCGCGAGCTGGTTGCGTAGCGCCGAGAGCTGGCCCTGCACGCTCTGATTCACCTCGGCGACGTGATTGGCCGCCACCTGCATCTGCTCGAACTGCGCACCGAACTGCCCTGCCATTGGCGTGATCTCCTTGGTTGTCAGTCGCCGATGGGAACGACCAGGGGACGTCACACTGCCAGATCCGGTTCCAGTCGGTGACCAACCGGTCGCAGAACGTTGCAAGCGCGAACGGTGGACGGGTGGCTCGATGGTGCGCGCTGCTAACTTTGTATGGGGTGCTGGGGAGCTGTGAGCGCGCGTTTACGGAGGATTCGTGGCCGAGACGGAACTGAGCTGGGTGCAACGGGCGGCTGATGCCGCGATCGAGCATGCCCACCGTTCGGGTACGAAGCAGATCGTGTGCGCATCGGGCGTGTCCCCGTCGGGACCGATCCATCTCGGCAACCTGCGCGAGGTCATGACCGCCCACTTCGTCGCCGAGGAGATCTTCTCTCGGGGCTATGACGTGGTGCACCTGCACTCGTGGGACGACTATGACCGGTTCCGGAAGGTGCCGGCCGGGCTCGATGAGGGGCTGGCCGAGCATGTCGGCCGCCCGCTGGCGGCGGTGCCGGATCCCTACGGCGAGCGCGACTCGTATGCGGCGCACTTCATCGCGGAGTTCACCGATTCGTTGGCCAGGATGGGTGTCCGGATGCGCGAGGTGCGGCAGTCCGAGCAGTACCCGCGCGGAACGTACAACGCCGGGATCCGCCAAGCCATGGACCGTCGCGGCGACGTCTTCGACATCCTGGCCAAGTTCCAGACCGAGGGTCTCCATGGCAGGCCACTGGCGCAGCGCCGGGCCGAGTACTACCCGTTCAAGCCGTACTGCCAGTCCTGCGGGAAGGACTTCACCACGGTCACCGGTTACGACGGTCTTGTCGTGGCCTACTGCTGCCGGTGCGGCCATGCCGGGGAGATGACGCTCGCCGATGGTGCGCTGATCTCCGGCAAGTTGGTGTGGAAAGTGGACTGGCCGATGCGGTGGGTCCACGAGCAGGTGGACTTCGAGCCCGCGGGCGAAGATCATCACTCGCCGTCGAGCAGCTACGTCTCGGGCAGCGTGCTGGTTCGGGACATCTTCGGCGGTACCGCCCCGTACTCGTTCGCCTACACCTTCGTCGGCCTGGCCGGCGGATCGAGCAAGATGTCCAGCTCGGCCGGCGGCGCGGCCATCCCCGGTACCGCGCTGGATGTTCTGGAGCCGGCGATGCTGCGCTGGCTGTATCTGCGGCGGCTGCCGTCCCAGTCGTTCACGATCGACCTGTCGCCACGGGCGGTGCAGCGGCTCTACGACGAGTGGGACCAGTTCGGTGAGCGCGCCGACGCCGCGGGCGGGTCCCCGGTCGACAGGCACATGCGCCAGATGTGCCTGTCGACTTCGGCGGGCACCGTCGAGCACAGCCAGCGGCCGATCTCGTTCCGGCTGCTGGCGTCGGCTGCCGACCTCACGCAGGGCAACACCGAGCAGATTGATCGCCTCGTGCGCCAGCATGTCGACAACCCCGATGCCCTGCCTGATCGCGACGCCCTGCTCAAGGAGATGGAGCCGCGGCTGACCTGCGCCATCAACTACGCCACCCGCTTGCTGCCACCGGAACAACGCACCAGGATCCGCACCGAGTTCAACAGCCACGCGTGGCGGGAGCTGGATGAGCAGACCCGCCAGGGCGTGCACATGCTCGACGAGCAGCTGGACGACGCCTGGACGCTCGAAAACCTGACCCGCCTGGTGTATGCGATCCCGAAGCTGCTCCAAGGGCTGCCCAAAGATGCTCCGCCCAGCCCCGAGCTGAAGACGTCACAACGGGCTTTCTTCGCCGCGCTGTACCAGCTGCTGTGCTCATCGGACACCGGCCCCCGGCTGCCCACCCTACTGCTGTCCATCGGGCTGGAGCGCGCCCATCTCCTGCTGTCCGGGCCCGCGACAGGAAAGTGAAACGCCGCCATTCGTGAACTCGACGCCAGCGACGTTTTTCCCGCCTGCACTGTCGCTGGTGTCGAGTTCACGGACCCGGTACGGCTCCTGTTGACCACCGGCTGCCTTGGGCACAGGCGTCTGGCGGGCGAGTAAGGGCCGATAGAGTCAAGGGATGGCCCGACCCCAGTCAAGCCCACAGTCAACCCTGGACAATCTCGAAGCTCGCTGGGGCGAGCGGTGGGAGCACGACGGCACCTACCGCTTCGACCGCGCTCGGGACCGCGCTGAGACCTACTCGATCGATACGCCGCCCCCCACCGTGTCGGGCTCCCTGCACGTCGGCCATGTCTTCAGCTACACGCACACCGACACGATCGCCCGTTTCCAGCGGATGCGTGGCCGCGCGGTGTTCTACCCGATGGGCTGGGACGACAACGGCTTGCCCACTGAGCGGCGGGTAGAGAACTACTTCGGCGTGCGCTGCGACCCGTCCGTTGCCTACCAGGAGGACTTGGTCCCGCCGGCCAAGCCCGCCGCGAAGCGACAGGACTACGTCGCGATCAGCCGGCGCAACTTCATCGAGCTGTGCGAGCGGCTGACCGAGACCGACGAGAAGGTCTTCGAGCAGGTTTGGCGCCTGCTGGGCCTGTCGGTGGACTGGTCGCTGACCTACTCCACGGTGTCGGCGCGTTCGCAGCGGGTCAGCCAGCGGGCCTTCTTGCGCAACCTGGCTCGCGGTGAGGCTTACTCCTCCGAGGCGCCCTGCTTGTGGGACATCACCTTCCAGACCGCGGTGGCGCAGGCGGAACTGGAAGACCGGGACCGCCCGGGCGCCTACCACGACCTGCGGTTCCACGGCAGCGCCGGGCACGGCGACGTGGTCATCGCCACCACCCGCCCGGAGTTGGTGGTGTCCTGCGTGGCGTTGGTCGCCCATCCCGACGATGAGCGCTACCAATCGCTGTTCGGGTCGACCGTGGCCACGCCGGTGTTCGGCGTCGAGGTGCCGGTGCTGGCCCACCACCGGGCCGAGCCGGACAAAGGCACCGGGATCGCCATGGTGTGCACCTTCGGCGACCTCGCGGACGTGATGTGGTGGCGCGAGCTCGAGCTGGATACCCGTGCGGTGATCGGCAAGACCGGCCGGCTCGACGGTGAGACTCCTTCTTGGCTGACCACCGAGCGGGCCAGGGAGGCCTATGCGCGGCTGGCCGGCAAGACCATCTTCGGCGCCCAGCGTGAGATGGTGGAGTTGTTGCGGGATGCCGGGGACCTGCTCGGCGAGCCGAGGCCCATCACCCACGCGGTGAAGTTCTACGAGAAGGGCGACCGGCCGCTGGAGATCATCACGACCCGCCAGTGGTACATCCGCAACGGCGGCCGTTCGCCGCAGCTGCGGGCCGAGCTGATCGGTCGCGGCCAGGAGCTGGACTGGCACCCGGATTTCATGCGCCACCGCTACGAGAACTGGGTGGGCGGGCTCAACGGTGACTGGCTGATCTCCCGGCAGCGGTTCTTCGGCGTGCCGATCCCGCTGTGGTACCGGCTCGATGATGAGGGCTGTCCCGACTACCAGCACCCGATCGTGCCCGAGGAGGCCGCGTTACCGATAGACCCGCAGTCCCACGTACCACCCGGCTACACCGCGGCGCAACGGGACCAGCCTGGCGGCTTCACCGGTGAGCCAGACATCATGGACACTTGGGCGACGTCGTCGCTGACCCCCCAGATCGCCTGCGGCTGGGAAGATGACCCCGATCTGTTCGCGCAAACTTTCCCGATGGATCTGCGCCCGCAGGGCCACGACATCATCCGCACTTGGCTGTTCTCCACGGTGGTCCGCAGCCACTACGAGCACGGCAGCCTGCCCTGGCAGCACGTCGCGCTATCCGGCTGGATCCTCGACCCGGACCGCAAAAAGATGGCCAAATCCCGCGGCAACGTCGTGGTGCCTACCGAGATGCTCGAGCAGTACGGCGCAGATGCGGTCCGTTACTGGGCGTCCAGCGCCCGCCCGGGTATCGACACGGCGTTCGACCCCAGCCAGATGAAGATCGGCCGGCGCCTGGCGGTCAAAGTACTCAACGCCTGCAAGTTCGCCTTCGGCCTGCCCCCGGCGCCCGCCGACGCTGAAGTGACCGAGGCGATCGATCGGGCGATGCTGGCCCAGCTGGCCACCCTGATCGACGACGCCACCAGCGCGTTCGAGAACTACGACTACGCGCGGGCGTTGCAGGCCACCGAAGAGTTCTTCTGGCGGTTCTGCGACGACTATCTGGAACTGGTCAAGGTCCGTGCCTACCAAAACGGTCCGGACTCCGACTCAGCGCGCGCGGCGCTGCGCATCGCCGTGTCGGTACTGCTCCGGCTATTCGCGCCATTCCTGCCTTACGTGACCGAAGAGGCCTGGTCGTGGGCCCAGACGGACGCGGGACCGTTACCCGGCTTCACTGACGGGTCGGTGCACCTGGTTAACTGGCCTGAGGTGGCCGAACTACGCAGTCTGGCGCCGTCCAATGGTGACCCATCCGTCCTGGTCATCGCCGCCGACGTACTGCGGCAGATCCGCAAGGCGAAATCAGACGCCAAACGCTCGGTGCGGGCCGAGGCCACGTCAGTGACGGTGATCGACTCAGGACCGAGACTCGCCGCTGTTCAGGCTGTCCTTGCTGACCTGCGCAGCGCGGGCAACGTGCGAGAACTGACCACGGTGGAGCTGACCAACGGCGCAGAGGCCACCGTCGACGTGCAACTGCCCGAAACGGAAAGCGTCGCCCCCTGACCCGCCGGAATGCTGATCCCGATCAGTGCCGAAGTGGGTTGGAGAGGGGCCGGCGATCAGGATCGATGATCGGGGGCGGCTGGAATTCGACGCGGCCATCCCGGATGGTGATGTCCCACCCTTGCAGATGCACTTGCTGGTGGTGGGCTGGGCACAACAGGCAGCAATTTCCCACCTTCGTTTCTCCACCGTCAATCCAATGAATTCCGTGATGGGCGTCACAAATGCCGGGTGGTCGATCGCAGCCCGGGAAACTGCACCCGCCATCGCGGGTCACCAGCGCACGGCGGATGCCTAGCGGGACGGTGCGCATCGCGCGGCCCACGTCGAGGGGTTCGGAATCGCCGCCCATGACTACCGGAATCACCTTGCAGTCGCAGGCCAGGCGGCGAGCTGCGGCGGCGCTGATCAGGTGCCCGTAGTCCAGGGTGGCGGAACCGAGTCCGGTGCGGAGCGCGTCCCAGTCGATAGTCACGGTGACGTGCGGGGGTTCGCCGCCGGTAGTGGGGAAGGTGTCGGTGGCGCGGGCCCGCTCGCACAGTTCAATCAGGGCCTCTGCTCGGCGCTGCGGGACCGTCCGGTGATCGGCCACGCCGTCGGTAGTCGGGCGGCGGGTGGCGAGTTGCTCGATCAGCGCGCGCAGCAGGCTGCCGTGCTCCGGATCCAGCCAGCCTTCCAACGCCAGGCGTCCGTCGCGGCGATTCCGCAGCCACAGTTCACCGCGGGTCGGATTGGTCGCAGGTGCATCATCGGCCGGTTCGGGACCGTCGGGGTCCAAGGTGGTCAGCAGTCGCTCGGCGATCAGGCGCAGCCGCCGGGGATCGAAATCCCGGGCGTAGCCGGCCAGGGTGGCCTCGGCCTGCTCGCGGGCCGGCTCGGGTACCGAGGTGGACAGCGCGGCGATGGTCTCGCTGATCACCCGCAGCTGCCCGGTGCCGATGCCCCCGGCGGCCAGCGCCGCCGCGGTGACTGGCAGCCGCGGCGGCAGGGTTTGGCCAGTCAGGGTACGGCGGGTGCCCACCATCGACGCGTGTTCCACCCTCTGACGGGCCTCGGCCGCCGACAGCTGCAGCGTCCCCGCCAGTAGCCGGGCCGTATTGCCGAATCCGACCTGGGCGGCAATTCGCCGGGACTCGGCCTCAGCAACCAATTCCAGCATCAGCGAGTGCGTTTGGCGCAGATGCGTCTCGATGTCCCGCAACGCCGGAACGATTTGCTTATCATCAAGGCTGCTCAGCATTTTGCGCAGGCTATCCAGACAACCCGACATCACGTCGACGGGATCGCCCAGCGCAACGCTCATACCGTTATTGTTGCGGGCACCCCTGACAACGACCGGGTTCCCGGAACCTGCTTCTGAATACACGATAGAGTGAACGTCGGACGTAGTTGGCCATAGCGAGACACCGCTGTCGTCGGAGCACCGTGCTGGGTCGATCTCATAACTTCCGATACGGAGCGCAGCCGGGAATTCTACGGCCAGGTATTCGGCTGGACCGCGGAGGAACCAGCCGAGCAGTCAGAAAAGGTGCTCAAGCATCCATGAGACCGTCTGCGAGCCAGGCGATCTGGACGAGCTGTGCGCCGGCCTTGCGGGTGACCAGGGTGCCGCGGCCGGGCGGCATCGGGGTTGGCTTGACGTTGCCGAGCAGCGGGCCCTCGTCAGGGCTGCCGCTCATCACGATGCCGGGCGTGGACAGCTCCCGCAGCCTTGCGATCACCGGCTCGAACAGGCCCCGGGAAGCGCCACCGCTCCGGCGGGCGACGACCAGGTGCAGGCCCACATCCTTGGCCTGGGCCAGGAACTCCAGCAACGGTGCCAGCGGGTTCACCCCGCCCTGGGTGGCGACCAGGTCGTAGTCGTCGACCAGGACGTAAAGCTCCGGTCCCGACCACCAGGAGCGGTCCCGGAGCTGCTGCTGGGTGATGCCGGCGCCGGGCAGGCGCTTGCGCATCGAATTCTGCACGTCACTGATCATCGGCGTCAGCACGTCAGCCGACATCCCGTAGCCGATGAGGTGTTCAGACTCCACGGCACCGAGCATGGTGCGGCGGTAGTCGACCACGATGACGCGAGCCTGCTCCGGGGTGCAGCGCTCGACGATGCCCCGGGCGATCGTCCGCAGCAGGTTGGTCTTGCCGGACTCGCCGTCGGCGAAGCACAGGAAGTGCGGCTCGGCGGTGAAGTTCAGATACACCGTGCCCAGCTCGGCTTCGTTGATCCCGATCGGGATGAGGTGCGGCCGCGGCGTCTGGGAGCCCGGCAGCTGCTGGTAGGCAATCCGTTCGGGCAGCAGTCGCACCCGCGGCGCGCTCCGGCCGGGCCACGCCTGACGGATGTGGGCCACCGCATCGGCGACACCGTCGATGCGGGGCAACGCGACGAGGAAGTGCAGCTTGTCCCGGGACAGGCCGCGCCCGGGGCGCCCTGGCGGCACGTTGACCGCCACCCGCCGGTCGATGTCGGACTCGCCCGGATCGCCCAGCCGCAGCTCGAAGCGGGTCCCGAGCAGGTCCTTCAACGCGGGCCGGATCTCCGCCCACCGGGTGGCCCCGATCACCACGTGCACCCCGTAGGACAGGCCCTGGGTGGCCAGGTTCACCACCCGCATCTCCAGGTCGGAGGCGTCGAATTCCTGGCGGAAGCTGTGCCACCCGTCGATCACCAGGAACACGTCGCCGAACGCCTCGTCCGGTAGCTCTCCCCGTTGCCGCCGAGCCCGGTACGCGGCCATCGAGTCGATGCCCAGCGAGCGGAACCGCTGCTCGCGGGTCGCGAGCAAGCCACTGGCCTCGGCGAGGATGCGCCGGACGGTGTGCGGTTCCAGCCGTCCGGCCACCCCACCGCTGTGCGGCAGGCCATCCAGCGACGCCAGCGTGCCGCCGCCGAAGTCGATGCAGAAGAACTGCACCTCCTCCGGAGTGTGGGTCAAGGCCAGCGACATCAACAGCGAACGCAGCAAGGTGGACTTGCCCGACTGCGGACCACCGGCGACCACCGCGTGGCCCGCGGCCCCGGACAGGTCCGCCCAGAGCAGGTCACGGCGCTGTTCATAGGGCTTGTCCACGATGCCGACCGGAACGGTGAGCCGGCTCTTGCCGAAGAACCCGTCCGGGGACAGGCCGCGATCCTCGGTGACCGACAGCGCCGACAGCAGCTGATCCAGCGAGGGCGACGCGTCCAGCGGCGGCAGCCACACCTCGTGCGCCGGCGGGCCCTGCCCGGACAGCTTGGCGACCACGATATCCAGCACGCTGGGTTCGCCGACGGCCTCCTCCGGCTCGTCATGCACCACCGGCTCAGGCGCCTGCGGTAGGTCGACATATTCGGGCCCGAACAGCCGCGGCCGGCGGTCGGCGGATAACGGGATCTCCCTGGGCGCCGCGACGACCCGGCCGGCGCGGTAGGGGCCGGAGACGTAGGCCGCCTTGAAACGCTCCATGGACGCGGTGTCGAACTTGAGGTAGCCCGACCCGGGCACCGGCGGTAGCTCGTAGGCGTCGGGCACGCCCAGCACCGCCCGGGATTCCCCCGCGGAGAAGGTCTTGAGCCCGATCCGATACGACAGGTGGGATTCCAGACCGCGCAGCTTGCCTTCCTCCAGCCGCTGCGACGCCAGCAACAGGTGCATCTGCAGCGAGCGCCCCAGCCGGCCGATCGCCACGAACAGGTCGATGAATTCCGGCTGCTGGGCGAGCAACTCGGAGAACTCGTCGATCACGATGAACAGCGCGGGTAGAGGATCGAGGTCCGCGCCGTTGTCGCGGGCCTTCTCGTAGTCGGAGACGTTGGCGAAGTTGCCCGCGGTGCGCAGCAGCTCCTGGCGGCGGTTCATCTCCCCGGCCAGCGCGTCCTGCATGCGCGTGACCTGGGTCAGGTCGTCGGCCAGGTTCGTGATCACGGCGGCGACGTGCGGTGCACCCTCCATACCCAGGAACGTCGCGCCGCCCTTGAAGTCGACCAGCACGAGGTTGAGCACTGCCGAGGAGTGGGTGGCGATCAGGCCCAACACCAGGGTGCGCAGGAACTCCGACTTGCCGGACCCGGTGGCTCCCACGCACAGTCCGTGCGGCCCCATTCCGCCCTGAGCGGCCTCCTTGATGTCCAGCTCCACCGGTTGGCCGAACTCACCGAGCCCGATGGGCACCCGCAACCGATCCCGGATCGGGCGTGGTCGCCAGGCCTGGGCGACGTCGAATGCATGTGGATCCTCGGGCAGGCCGAGCAGCCCGAGCAGGCCGGTGTTCCCCAGCAGTGGCTCGCTGTCGCCCGGCGCGTCCGGTGCGCCGAGGCGGTAGGGAGCCAGCGCCCGGGCCACTGCCTCGGCCTCGACGACGGACAGCGCGTCGGGGGCGCCGAACAACTCGACACCGGTCGCGCCGCGGGCGCCGATTGCGGTGCCCTCGATGGCCAATTGGAGTCCGCGGCGGCTGGTCAACGGACCCAGCGACGCCGAGAGATCGAGCAGGGTGGCTCCCGCCAGGCCTTCCTCGAGGATGATCTGCTCAGCTCCGTTGACCTCCCCACCGTCGATGATGATCAGAACGTGCGGCTCGTCGCCGGGCAGCGGGGCGTTGCGGGCGAACCGGGGACGGTCCCGGAGCTGCTCGCGGAGCAGGTCCTCGATCTGGGCCAGTGACGATGCCATCATCCGCACCGGCCCGGCGCCATCGACCCGGGTCGGGTGCTGAACGTGCGGCAGCCACTTCGCCCATTCCCAATCCACCTTCGCCCGCCCGGCGGTGACCACCGCGACGAGCAGGTCGTCGGGAGCGTGGAAGGTGGCCAGCTGGACCACCATCGCCCGCGCCAAGCCGCGCGAGGCGACCGGATCTCCGGAGATGCCGATCGCGGCGAACCCGCGAATCGAGATGGCGATCGGCAGCTCGGGCACGATGGAGTGCGCCCGGACGAACTGCCTCAGGGCCAGCGTGGTGATCGGTTCCAGCTCGTCGACCGGGCCGGTCTGCGGCGCCACCAGCCGGGTGGCCAGCCGCTGCGAGCCCCGGCAGATCCGCACGTGGCAGAAGTCTGGATCGTTGGTGCGGCGTTCCCAGATCCGCCGGCTCGCTGCGATCGACCACAGTGCGGCGGGATCGGGATGGCTCCATTCCAGCGCCGCGCGTTGCTCGGCCGCCGACTCCCGGGCCCGATCCCGCATCTGACCCAGGTAGCGCAGGTAGTCCTTGCGATCCTCGTTCATCTCGGCCTTGGCCTGGCCGGTCCCGCGGCCACCGGCGAACATGCCGACGGTCGAGAGCACCATCATGATCGGGAACATCAGGAACAGCGGGTTGCTCTTGTCCTGCCCCGGGGTCAGGAAGACGTAGGCCACCATGCCCAGCACGGCCACGATCATCACGACCGGCATGGTCTTCTGAATGATGCTGCCGGGGATGACTCTGGGTACCTCCGGCGGCGGCTCCAGATGAACCTCGCCTCCGGGCATCTTCGGCGCGGCCAGCCGGGGCAATCGCCGGAACTGCACGGTGCTCATGCCAGCGTCACCTCCGGGTCTCATCCGCACGCACGGCAGGCCGGCCACCCTATCGGCCGGTCGGGCGGACACCCGTGCGCTCCCGCGACCCTAGGAATGCGCCCGCGATGAGCCACTAACCGTCAACTGGCAGCCCCTCAGCGATGGCGAGTTGGCGCCGGGCCGATCAGCGGGCCGACCGGCGGCGGAATCGCATTCGACGCGTACCCTGTCGCCGCAGCTAGCAGCACCGATATGACCACCTCATCGCCGCCGTCGCCCCCCTGGAGCACCGGGCGCTGAGCGGATGGATACTCCCCCGACGACAGCGCCGCAGCCGCGGGCGAGCGAGGAGTACAACTGGTGCCGACCCACGTCAACGGAGCCCCCCCGTCCAGCGCTAGATCGACGATGCCACCGGCCAGCACCAGATCGATGGTTCCACCGGCTAGCGCCTTCAGCAGGGTGACGGTCGTGGCCCCTCGCACCCGCATCGACCTGGCGCTGCCATCGGACATCGCGGTGGCCAACCTGCTGCCGATGCTGCTCACGATGGCCGGCGAGTCCAGCGCAGACGGGGGCAGCAAGCACGGTGGCTGGTGCCTGGCCAAGCTGGGCGGCGACGCGATCGATCCGGAGCGCTCGCTGAGCTCGCTCGGTGTGGTCGACGGCGACCTGCTACAGATCCGGCGACGCAACGACAACCCACCGCCCCCACTGTTCGACGACGTGGTGGAAGCCATCGCCGAGTCGGCCCCAGCCAGTTACCGGCCGTGGACCGAGCACACCGCCCGCATGCTCGGCCTGGTCGCGGCCGGATTGGCCCTGTTGGCCAGCGCCGCGGGACTGCTCCGAGCGGGGACGCTGCCGGGAGCCGGGCTTGGCGCCGGCGCCCTCGCAGGCGTGACCGCCGTGATCGCGCTGATCGCCGGCGTGGTGACCGCCCGGGTATACCGCGAGACCAGCGCAGGTGTGGTCATCGCGGCGGGAAGCCTGCCGCTGGGCTTCGTCAGCGGCCTGGACATCGTGCCCGGCGCCAGCAGCGGCGTTCACGCGGAGAACTTCCTGCTGGCGTGCACGTTGACCCTGGTGCTGGCCGCCGCATCGATCACGATGCTCGGCGCGGGCATCACGCCGTTCGTCGCCACCGCCACCGCCGCCGCCCTCGGCGCGCTGACTTTCCTCAGCGCCAGCTTCGCGAACCGGCCCGCCGCGGGCATCGCAGCAGGCGCAGCGGCGCTGGCACTCGGCGTGATCTCGGCATTACCCAGGCTGACCATCCACCTGTCCCGGCTACCCATGCCACAGGTGCCCAGTAACCCCAAAGATCTGCGGGATGACCCTGGCCTCCCGGATTATGCCGCGATCGAGCGCCGGGTGGGACTTGCGCATGAGTACCTGACCGGCATGATCATCGGATCGGGCGCGGTAGCCGCGATCGGCGCAGTGCTGGCCGCGGCCGGGGGTGCGGTGGGGATCGTGCTGGGCACCGTCGTCGCCGCTGTGCTGCTGCTGCGGGCGCGGTCCTACGCCAACGGTAACCAGGCGATCGCCCTGCTGGTCAGCGGGATCGTCGCGGTAGGAGGCCTGATGGCCGGTTTGCTGGCGACAGCCAGGCAGCCCGGGGTGCTGCTGGCCGGTGTCGCCGGCCTGCTGGTGCTCGCGACGGTGGCGCTGGTCGCCGGCGTAGTGGTACCCCGCCGCCGGTTCTCTCCGGTGCTGCGCCGCTCGGTGGACGTGGTCGAAGCGGTGCTCATCGCCTCGGTACTGCCGCTGGCCTTGGGCGTGCTGGACCTCTACCGCACCGTCCGGGCCCTGTGAGGGCGCTGGGTCAGCGCCGGCACTCGCTGGTAGCCCTTGCTGCGGCAGTATTGTGCCTGGCCGGACCGGCGTGGCCGGCGGCCGCGCAACCGAACGTCCGGCCACCCGGGGTACCACCTGCTGCAGACATGGCGGCGCTGCCCAGTCCCGCCAGCGTCAACGCCATGCCCTACGTCGTGAACAACGCCGCGACCCGGCAGCTCGGGCCAGTCGAACAGCAGGCGCCGTGCCAGCAGCAGGCGCCGGACAGCGGGCAGAACCTGGCTACCCAGAACCTTTCAGCAGAGCCGCCGGCCCAACAGCGGCTGCGGATCCGCCAGGCCCAACGGTTCGCAACTGGTCGCGGCCAGCGTGTCGCGGTGATCGACAGTGGGGTGCAGCCGCACCCGCGACTGCTCGGTAGATCGATCGACGGCGGGGACTACATCGAACACCGATCCGGACTGTTCGACTGCGACGGTCACGGAACCGCGGTAGCCGGGCTCATCGCCGCGGCACCTGACGCGGGCACCCAATTCGTCGGCGTCGCACCCGCTGCCCAGATCCTGGCCATCCGGCAAGCCAGCACCTTCTACGCAGTACCGCTGCGCCAGCTCGACACCGGCCAGCAGATCCGCAGCCCGATGGCGGGAGACACCGTGAGCATGGCGCGGGCCGTGCTGCGCGCGGTACAGCTGGGCGCAACAGTGATCAACATCTCGGAGGCCGCCTGCTTCCCGGCTGAACCGGAGCAGGTCAACGCGCCGGATCTGGAGGCCGCGGTGCACTACGCGGTGGAACACAACGTCGTCGTGGTGGTAGCCGCCGCGAACACCAGTAGCAGCTGCAAGCAGAACAGCCCCGGTAGGGTCACCACCATCTCCTCACCGGGCTGGTTCGACGATGACGTGCTCACTGTCGCTGCGACCGACGATGATGGCCGGCCGGCGGATTTCTCCATCCACGGGCCGTGGGTCGATGTGGCCGCTCCCGGCACGGATGCGGTATCGCTGGCTGTCAGGCGCCCCGGGCTGGACAGCGGGCTCGTCGATGCCCACGGCCAGCTCCGCCCGCTCGATGGCACCAGCTTCGCCGCGCC
>Ga0134128_10001023_pt1 | contig 37527 bp, 36 predicted proteins | sample KB31754_FD_96462 | JGI IMG/M metagenome (GOLD analysis project Ga0134128, IMG submission 96462) | Terrestrial soil microbial communities with excess Nitrogen fertilizer from Kellogg Biological Station, Michigan, USA - KB3-175-4 | ecosystem: Environmental > Terrestrial > Soil > Unclassified ...
GCGACGAGCAGGCGCTCACGCTCGACGAGGCCTGCGCGCGCATCGCCGCGCGCGTCTGACGTGAGCCGGGCCTTCGTCAAGGAAGACGGTCCGGAGCCCGACGAGAACCCGCCGGAGAAGCCGCTGTCCCCAAACCCCAATTACGTCACTCCTCGCGGCGCGAAGCTGCTGCAGGACGAGGAGGCGCGCATCACCGCGGAGCTCGCGACTCTCGCCGGCGCGCAGGCCGATGCGAACAAGCGCAAACGGAAGCGGATTTTGGAGCGAGATCTGCGCTATGTCCGCGCGAGGCTTGAATCCGCCATCCTCGTCGATCCGGCGAATCTGCCGAAGGATGAGATCCGCTTCGGCGCGCGCGTCGTTTTGAAAAATGCCGCCGAAGAGACGCGCACCATGCGCATCGTGGGCGAAGACGAGGCCGAGGAAGGCGGAGAGCTCGTGCCGTGGCCCGGACCTTTCGTTCAATCCCTCTTCGGGCTCAAGGTCGGACAGACTCTCGACTGGAACGGCGAGAACTGGAAGGTCGTCTCGATCGCATATTAGCTATCCACCGACTCGTCGCGCGACGAGTTTGTGGATAACTTCTAGCGCGCGGCGACGGCCGGCGCGTGCGCCGCGCGGATCGCGGCCCAGGCCTGGGGCGCGTTCTCGGCGAAGGTGAACAGCGACAGGTCCTGCGGCGCGATCAGGCCCATGTGCGCGAACTCGTCGAAGTCCAGGATGTGGTCCCAGTACGCGCGCTCGCCGACGAGGACGATGGGCGCGCGCGCCATCTTGCCGGTCTGCATCAAGGTCAGGATCTCGAAGAGCTCGTACATCGTGCCGAAGCCGCCGGGGAAGTAGACGAGGCCCATCGAGCCGTGGCGCATCGCCATCTGCCGCGTCGGGAAGTGCTCGAAGGTGAAGTCGAGGCCGGGAGTCGCGTACGGGTTCGGGCTCTGCTCGTGCGGCAGCTTGATGTTGTAGCCCACGGCCGGCCCGCCGGCCTCGAACGCGCCGCGCATGCCGGCCTCCATGATGCCGGGCCCGCCGCCGGTCACGACCGCGACCTTGCCGCCGCCCTCCGTCGCGATCAGCGCGCCCAGCTCCTGGGCGATGCGGTAGTACTTCGACATCCGCACCGCCTCGCGCGCCTCGGCCAGCTTCGCCTTGGCCGCCTTGCCCTTCGGCTTGTGCCCGAGCTCCTTCACCGCGGCGTCCAGCTTCGCGCGCGCCTTCTCCGGCGAGAGGATGCGCGCCGAGCCGTACATCGTGATCGTCGCCTCGATGCCCTTCGCCTGGAGCCGGCGCGACGGCTCCTGGATCTCGCGCCTCATCACGTCCATGTCGGGGAGCGCGGCGTTCGCCAGCGCCGACGGGAGCACGAAGGACGGCCGCGCCGCGGCCGCGACCGCCGCGGGCGCGGCGATCGGCGCGAACGGGATCGCGGACGGCGCGAGGCGGAAGTCGCCGTCGGCCGCGGGCGCGAAGGTCTTCACCTCGTCGCCGTGGAACACGTACACCCGGGAGAAGCCGATCTCCTTCTCGCCGCGCACGACCTCCGCGATCTTGCCCTCGATCTGCTCCGTCGCCAGCTCGGGCCCGATCACGTCCAGCACCACCGCGCCCAGGCCGAGGCCGTGGCGCTTCGCGTGGGAGACCAGCTGGTGGTTCGCGTGGGAGAGCTGCTTGTCGAGCACGCCCCTGTGGACCGACTTGAGCTCGGTGACGACCCCGTTGACGATCAGGTCCGGCGTGGCGCCCTGCTCGCGCACCAGCACCTGGAGATCGGGCGTGAAGACCTGGATCTTGCGGATCGTCGCGATCTCGTGCGCCTGGAACTCGCCGAGCCCGGCGTCCACCGACCGGACCGCGACTCCGGCCATGCCCGGGACGGCCGCCGGCTTGCCCGTCGCGAGCTCTCCGTCGAAGACCGCGCGGGCCGCCGAGGCCCCGCCGTCCTGGTCGGTGAGATAGCGGAGATCCTGAAGGCTGTGGAGGACGAGCGGAGCCGCCTTCGCGGGCGGCGCGCGGTCCAGCGCCGCAGGGCTGTCGGCGCTGATCGCCGCCGACGGCGGCGTCGAATGGGAGCCCTCTCGCGCGGCCGCGGCGAGAGGCAAGGCCGGCGCGGCTTGGATCGCGGAAACCGGAAGAGCCGGCAGCGAGGCCGAGGGCGCCGCAGAGATGCCTGACAGGGCCGGAGCCGAGAGCGAGACGCCCGCGGCCAGGGGCGAAATGGAAGCGGCCGACAAGGACGGGACGAGGGCCGCGGCGCCGAGCGCCGCGGGAGCCGAGAGGATGGTCGGAGCCGTCACAGGCACGGCGACCGCGCGGACCTGCGCCGCGGCGGGGAGCGCGGGCGCGAGGGCGAGCAGCGCGGAGAGGAGCAGCCTCGTCATCCTTGATAGAGTAAAAGACCGGAAGAAGGAATTCGTGGGCCTTCCGGGCGCGAGGACGCGGCCAAAGGGCCTACCGAGGACCCTTGACCCGACGTCGCTAAATTACAATACTTCCCCAATGTCGCACCTGCTCGTCATCGATGACGATCCGGACCTGCTGATCCTCCTCGCCGCGCATTACGGCGTCCGGGGCTATACGGTCGCCGTCGCGGAAACCTGCGAGACGGCCTTGCGTCTGGCGGCCGAGCGCCGCCCCGACGCCGTGCTCTTGGACTTTTGCCTGCCGAAGATGGACGGGGCCCGCTTCATCGAGATCCTGCGCGCCGACGAGCTGACGAAAACCACGCCCATCGTCGTGATGAGCGCGGCGTCGGCGCGCTGGATCGCGACGCGGCTGCCCGAGGACCCGCTGATCCGCTCCCTCGAGAAGCCCTTCGAGTTCGAACAGCTCGACCCGATGCTGGACGAACTTCTCAAAAGCCGCGCCTGACCGGCCGGCTCCTCAGAGGTTGCCCCCTGTTGACGCAATTTGATACGCTCTCTCTGTCGTCGACGAAATCCCCGACGAGAGGTGCCCCCGAATGGCTTTCTTCATCGGTCGCGACCGCGAGGCCCGCAGGGCCTACGGCTTTGACGAGATCGCGCTGGTCCCCGGCGACGTGACGGTCAACCCGGACGAGGTCGACACCACCCTCCAGCTCGGCGGCGTCAAGCTCGAGATCCCCTTCCTCGCCTCCGCCATGGACGGCGTCGTCGACACCGAGTTCGCGATCGCCATGGGCAAGCTCGGCGGCCTGGGCGTGCTCAACCTCGACGGCATCAACACCCGCTACGAGAAGCCCCGCGAGATCGTCATGCAGATCGCCGGCGCGTCCCCCGACGAGGCGACCCGCCTGGTGCAGGACCTGTACCGCCCCGCCGTGAAGGAAGAGCTCATCGCCGAGCGCATCAAGCAGATCAAGAAGAACAAGGTCCCCTGCGCGGTCTCCACCATCCCGCAGAACGCCGAAAAGTACGGCAAGATCGCGATGGAGGCCGGCGCGGACATCTTCGTCGTGCAGTCCACCGTCACGACGGTCCGCCACAAGGCCACCAAGTACAAGCCCTTCGACGTCGCGTCCTTCTGCAAGAAGATGAAGATCCCCGTCATCACCGGCAACTGCGTGAGCTACTCCGTGGCCACCGAGCTGATGGAGGCCGGCGTCAGCGGCCTGCTCATCGGCGTCGGCCCGGGCGCGGCGTGCACCTCGCGCGGCGTCTTGGGAATAGGCGTGCCGCAGGTCACCGCGACCGTCGACTGCGCCGCGGCCCGCGACTACTTCTTCAAGCGCACCGGCAAGTACGTGCCCATCATCACCGACGGCGGCATGTCCACCGGCGGCGACATCTGCAAGGCCATCGCGGCCGGCTCCGACGGCGTCATGGTCGGCTCCGCCTTCGCGCGCGCGAAGGAAGCGCCGGGCCAGGGCTTCCACTGGGGCATGGCCACTCCCCACGCCAACCTCCCGCGCGGCACGCGCATCCAGGTCGGCATCACCGGAACCCTGGAAGAGATCCTCTTCGGGCCGTCCCGCCTCGACGACGGCTCGCAGAACCTCGTCGGCGCCCTGCGCACCTGCATGGGCACCGTCGGCGCCTCCAGCATCAAGGAGATGCAGACGACCGAGATCGTGATCGCGCCCGCCATCAAGACCGAGGGCAAGATCTTCCAGAAGGCCCAGCGCATCGGGATGGGCAAGTAATGCCGGTCGCCACTCGCGAAGCCGAGAAGATCCTCATCCTCGACTTCGGGAGCCAGTACACCCAGCTCATCGCGCGGCGTCTGCGGGAACTGGAAGTGTATTGTGAAATTTTGCCCTTCAAGGCGACGAAGGCGCAGATCGAAGCCGCCAAGCCCGCCGGCATCATCCTGTCGGGCGGCCCGGATTCCGTCCACCGCTCGGGCTCGCCTCGACCGGACCCGTTCGTGTTCGAGGCGGGAGTCCCCGTCCTCGGCATCTGCTACGGCATGCAGCTGCTCGTCGCCCTGCACGGCGGCAAGGTCGTCCCGGCCAAGAAGCGCGAGTACGGCCACGCCGATCTCGAGATCGTCGCCGAGAGCCCGCTGTTCGCGGACCTGCCCAAGCGCCTGCAGGTCTGGATGAGCCACGGCGACAGCGCCGAGCGCCTCAACAACGGCTTCCGCGTCGACGCGCGCACCCCTTCGGCGCCCTTCGCCGCGATCTCCGACCAGGGAAAGGGCTGGTACGGCATCCAGTTCCATCCCGAGGTCGTGCACACGCCGCTGGGCTCCAAGGTGCTCGAGAACTTCTCGCGGCGCATCTGCGGCTTCCAGAAGCGCTGGACGATGTCCTCGCTGCTCGACACCCAGGTCGCCGCCATCCGCGCCCAGGTCGGCCCCGAGGGCAAGGTCGTCTGCGCCCTGTCGGGCGGCGTCGACTCCTCGGTCGCCGCCGCGCTCATCTCCCGCGCCATCGGCAAGCGTCTCTTCTGCATCTACGTCGACACCGGCCTCACGCGCCACGGCGACCTCGAGCGCGCGCAGCGCGTGCTCGGGCAAGAGCTCAATCTCAACCTGAAGGTCGTGGACGCCTCCAAGCTGTTCCTCGGCCGCCTCAAGGGCGTGTCCGATCCCGAGAAGAAGCGCAAGATCATCGGCAAGTCCTTCATCGAGGTCTTCGACAAGGAAGCCAAGCGCATCAAGGGCGTTTCGTTCCTCGCTCAGGGCACTCTCTATCCCGACGTGATCGAGTCCGTCTCGGTTCATGGGCCGTCCGTGGTGATCAAGAGCCACCATAACGTCGGCGGCCTGCCCAAGAAGATGAAGCTTTCCCTCGTCGAGCCTCTGCGCATGCTCTTCAAGGACGAGGTCCGCCGCCTCGGCAAGGAGATGGGCATCTCGCAGGACCTGCTCGGCGCGCACCCTTTTCCGGGACCCGGCCTGGCCATCCGCGTGCTGGGCGCCGTCACGCCCGAGCTGCTCAAGACCCTGCGCGACGCCGACCTGATCCTGCGCGAGGAGCTCAAGGCCTCGGGCTGGTACGACAAGGTCTGGCAGTCCTTCGTCGTGATCCTGCCCTCCGTCCGCTCCGTCGGCGTCATGGGCGACGAGCGCACCTATGAAAACACCGTCGTGCTGCGCTCGGTCGACAGCCGCGACGGCATGACGGCCGACTGGTCGCGCCTGCCGCACGACCTCATCGCCAAGATCTCCAGCCGCATCGTCAGCGAAGTGAAGGGAGTCAACCGCGTGGCTTACGACGTGAGCTCCAAGCCGCCGGCGACCATCGAGTGGGAGTAAAAACATTGTCCGCGCCTGAATCGTCGGTCGTCATCGCGGGTCTCCCGTTGCTCCGCCGCGGCAAGGTCCGCGACGTCTACGATCTCGGCGACAAGCTGTTGATCGTCGCCTCCGACCGTCTCTCCGCTTTCGACGTCATCCTCCCCACCCCGATCACCGGCAAGGGCAAGATCCTCACGACGGCCGCGCTGTTCTGGTTCGACCTCACGAAGGACGTCGTCCCCAATCACCTCATCACCGCCGACTTCGACGCGATCCAGAAGCTCGTGCCGGCGAAGCTCGACCGCGCCTGGTTCGACGGCCGCATGATGCTGGTCAAGAAGGCCAAGCGCATCGACGCCGAATGCGTCGCGCGCGCCTACCTCGCCGGCTCGGGCTGGAAGGAGTATAAGGCGACCGGATCCGTCGTCGGCCACAGGCTCCCCGCCGGACTTCTCGAGGCCTCGAAGCTCCCCGAGACGATCTTCACGCCCGCGACGAAGGCCGACGAGGGCCACGACGAGAACATCTCGCGCGAGCGCCTGGCCGAGGTGATCGGCGCGGACCTGGCGAAGAAGCTCGAGACGCTCACTCTCGCGGTTTTCGCGAAGGCGTCGGCTCATCTCGCCTCGCGCGGCCTGATCCTCGCCGACACCAAGTTCGAGTTCGGCTTCATCGACGGCGAGTTGCGCCTCATCGACGAGATCCTGACGCCCGACTCCTCCCGCGTCTGGGAGAAGAAGGACTGGAAGCCCGGCACGACCCCGGACGGCTTCGACAAGCAGTTCGTGCGCGACTGGCTGGAGAAGTCCGGCTGGAACAAGACCGCGCCCGGGCCGGACCTGCCCGCCGAGGTCGTCGCCGGCACGCTGACGCGCTACGAAGAGTTCTTGGCGAAGGTGACGAAATGACCGTCCGCGTCCAGCCCTCGAACACGCACCTCGTGGAGATCCGCCTCAGGCCCGAGCACGCCGACGCCGAGGGCGCCGCGGCGCTGACTCTGCTGCGCGCGCAGGGCCTCACGTCGCTGATCGAGACCCGCGTGTCCCGGCTCTACGAGATCAAGGGCTCCCTCTCCGCCAACCAGGTCCTGCAGGCGACGAAGGACCTCCTCTGCGACGCCGTCACGCAGGAGCACCGCGTGGTCACGCCCTCTCCCGCCCCGATGAACGGGGCCAATTTCTGGCGCGTCGAGGTCTGGCTCAAGCCGACCGTGACCGACCCCGTCGGCGAGACCGTGCGCGACGCGATCGCGGACATGGGGCTGCCGAAGCCGGAGTCGGTGCGCTGCGCCCTCGTTTACCGGCTCGTCGGCCGCGCCAACAAGGCCGCGCTCGAGAAGGCCGTGTCGAAGACCCTCGCCAATCCGCTGATCCATCGCGCCGTCGTCTCGGAGGCCCACCCGTGAGCACCGCCGTCGACGAGACGCTGACGATCCTCGGAAAGTCCCCGAAGGACCTCCGCGCGCTGGGCGAGGCGCGCCACCTCTCGCTCAACGACGCCGAGTGGGCCGCGATCCAGGCTCACTTCAAGGGCTTGAAGCGCGAACCTTCTCTCGCGGAGCTCGAGACCATCGCGCAGACCTGGTCCGAGCACTGCAAGCACAAGACCTTCACGAGCCCGATCAAGTACACCGAGGGCAAGAAGACGCGGACGATCAAGAACCTCTTCCAAGAGACGATCGTCGCGGCGACCGCGGCCGTCAAGAAGCCGTGGTGCCTGTCGGTCTTCGAGGACAACGCGGGCGTGGTCGCCTTCGGCAAGAAATGGGCGCTGGCCTTCAAGGCCGAGACGCACAACCATCCCTCCGCGCTCGAGCCCTACGGCGGAGCGGAGACCGGCGTGGGCGGCGTGGTCCGCGACGTGCTCGGCTGCGGCCTGGGCGCCAAGCCCGTCCTCAACACCGACGTGTTCTGCTTCGGCACTCCCGATTATAAAGGCGCGCTGCCCGAGGGCTCGCACCACCCGTCGCGGACTTTGCGCGGCGTCGTCGCCGGCGTGCGCGACTACGGCAACCGCATGGGCATCCCGACGGCCGGCGGCGGCATCTGGTTCGACGACGACTATCGCCTGAACCCGCTCGTCTTCGTCGGCACCGTCGGCATCCTGCCTCAGTGGGCGGTCGGCAAGAAGGTCTCCCCCGGCGACTTGATCGTCGCCGTCGGCGGCCGCACGGGCCGCGACGGCCTGCACGGCGCCACGTTCTCCTCGTCGAACCTCGGCGCCGACGCGCCCGCCTCCGCGGTGCAGATCGGCCACGCGATCAACGAGAAGCGCGTGCTCGACGCGCTCCTGCGCGCGCGCGAGCGCAAGCTCTACTCCTCGGTCACCGACTGCGGCGCGGGAGGCTTCTCCTCCGCCATCGGCGAGCTCGGAGCCGACTGCGGCGCTCGCGTGCGCCTGGAGGACGCCAAGCTCAAGGCGTCCGACCTGGAGAGCTGGGAGATCTGGCTGTCGGAGTCGCAGGAGCGCATGGTCCTCGCGGTGCCGCCCAAGAGCCTCAAGGCGCTCGAGGCCGTCTTCGCGGCCGAGGGCTGCGAGACCTCGGTCCTGGGCGAGTTCACCAAGAACGGGCGCCTGCTCGTCACGCACCACGACAACGCCGTGGTCGATCTGGACATGAAGTTCCTGCACAAGGGACTGCCGCGGGTCGAGCGGACGGCGACGTGGACCGGCCCGGCGACTTCCAAACCCGCCGGAGGAACGGAGAAGAAGCTCTCCGCGGCCTTGCGGGAAGCGATCGGGAACGTCAACGTCTGCTCGCGCGAGTGGGTGATCCGCCAGTACGACCACGAGGTCCAGGGCGGCACGGTCATCAAGCCGCTCCAGGGCGTGCGCCACGACGGCCCCGGCGACGCCTGCGTGATCTGGCCGCACGCGGCCACCGGCGACATGGACGACTTCACGGGCTTCACCGTCGCGCACGGCCTCAACCCCGACTACGGCCGCATCGACCCGTATTGGATGGCGCTGGCCTGCGTGGACGAGGCCCTGCGCAACCTGACCTGCGTGGGCGCCGACCCGTCGCGCGCGGCCCTGCTCGACAACTTCTGCTGGGCCAGCCCCGAGGACCCCAAGCAGCTCGGCGCGCTGATCCGCGCCGCCGAGGGCTGCCGCGACGCCGCCAAGGGCTTCTCCGCTCCTTTCATCTCCGGCAAGGACAGCCTCTACAACCAGTCCAAGGACGAGAAGGGCAAGGAGCTGCCGATCCCGGGCACGCTGCTCATCTCCGCGATCGCTCCGGTGCCCGACGTGCGCAAGGCCGTGACGATGGACTTCAAGGGCCCGGGCAACGCGCTGTACCTGATCGGCCGCACCAACGACGAGCTGGGCGGCTCGCTGTACCACAAGATCCTGGGCCGCAGCGGCGGGGAGCCGCCCAAGGTCCAGCCCGCGACGGCGCTCGACGGCTTCAAGTCGCTCCACGCCGCGATCAACCGCGGCATGGTCCTCTCCGCGCACGACCTCTCCGACGGCGGCCTCGCCGTCGCCGCGGCGGAGATGGGCTTCACCGGCGAGTTCGGCTGCCTGCTCGACCTGGACGAGATGCCGCGCGACCCCCGCATCTTCTCCAACGAGACGCTCCTCTTCTCCGAGAGCCCGAGCCGCATCCTCGTCGAGGTCGCGCCCGAGAACGAGAGCGCGTTCCTGCGCCACTTCGGCAAGGGCGCCAAGGCGGCGCCGGTGCGCCGCGTCGGCCAGACCACGGCCAACCCGATCCTGAAGGTCGTCGGCCTCGACGGCTCGTCCATCATGGAGGAGCCGCTGCGCGAGCTCAAGGACGCGTGGCAGAAGACGCTCCCGGCGGCCCTCGGATGAAAAAGCCCAAGATCCTGATCCTGCGCGCCGCGGGCACCAACTGCGAGCTCGAGACCGCGAACGCGTTCGCGGCCGTCGGCGGCGACCCGGAGCTCGTCCACATCAATGAGATCAAGGCCGGCAAGAAGCGCCTCATGGACTACGGCGTGCTCGCCATCCCGGGCGGCTTCTCCTACGGCGACGACGTGGGCGCCGGCAAGGTCCTCGCCAACCAGATCCGCACCACGCTGACCGACCTGCGCCAGTTCGTGCGCCTCGGCCGCCCCGTCATCGGCATCTGCAACGGCTTCCAGGTCCTGGTCAAGGCGGGAATCCTCCCCCATTCCAACTCCTGCGACCAGACCGCGAGCTTCACCTTCAACGACTCCGGCAAGTTCGAGGCGCGCTGGACGCACCTGCGCCTGAACACCCAGTCCTCCTGCCTCTTCTTCAAGGGCCTGCCCGAGATGATCGAGCTGCCCGTCGCGCACGGCGAGGGCAAGCTCGTGCTCAAGTCGCCGCGCCAGCTCGAGGAGCTCAAGAAGAACAAGTCCATCGCCCTGCAGTACGTCAGCGAGGACGGCAAGCTGCTCGGCTACCCGAACAACCCGAACGGCTCGATGTTCAACATCGCCGGCCTCACCAACCCCGAGGGCAACGTCCTCGGCCTGATGCCCCACCCCGAGCGCTTCGTCGCGATCCAGCAGCACCCCAACTGGACGCGGCAGACCTACCGGAAAGCCGCGGTGGGCCTGGAGATGTTCCGGAACGCGGTTCTTCACGCGCGCTAGACTTGAGCGCCATTTGATGGCGCGCGCCCCTCGCCGGAGCTACACTAGAAGTGTCGGAAAAAGCGTGAAACCGAAAAGCCGGGATTGATCCCGGAACGAGACTCGGAAGAGGAACTAGGTTTCACCCCGACCCTGGCCAGCCGAATCGATCAGAACTCTCCTAGAGAAATGATCGAAGAGACTGGCCTCGCTGTTTCCGGCCCGCGCGCGCGGCGCAGGGGCGGCGGTTCCGCAAAATGACAAGGGCCCTTCGGGGTTCCCCTGGCGATTTCAGTTTCTCCCTCTAGGGTTTTGACGCAAAATCGCGTCAAAACCTTCGAGGGAGGAATTTTTTGCGGGGATGGAACTATTTGCAGGGTCGCTCCGTAAGGATAGGAGTGGAACGAAGGTGGAACGGCTTTCATCCGTGGCAATGGCGAGAGATGGAGTATTTGTTTCCCGCATCGCGGAAGCCGTTCCTGCGACGAATGCGGAAGGGCGGACGTCCGCGCGCCGACGATCGCAAATGCCTGGAGGCGATTTTCTGGTCCGCGCGAACGGGACGATCGCTGCGGCACGCGCCGCCGCGCTTCGGACGATGGCGCACGTCCCAACGCCGATTCGTCCAATGGCATCGATGGGGAATTCTCGAGAAGGCCTGGGCTCGCTATCTGCATTTCACGCACCTCGAAGAGCGTCAGGAGTGGCGGCGGGCGCTCGCCGAGGCGCGCGCCTTCTGGCGCATCTCGTTCCGCTTGATCCTCGAGATCGACTGGGCGCACGACCCCCCGCCGGAAATGATGCTCGGAGTCTGGGAATAATTTATACTTGATGCATGTGCGGAATCTTCGCCGTGGCGGGGCGGCCTGACGCCGCCGAGCTGACGCAACTGGGGCTCTTCGCGCTGCAGCATCGCGGGCAGGAGTCCGCCGGCATCGTCACCGTCAACAAGGACGCGGGCTTCAACACCAAGATCGGCATGGGCTTGGTGTCCGAGGTCTTCGCCGACGGAGTCGCCGCCATCGAGGGCAAGACCGCCATCGGCCACGTGCGCTACGCGACGACCGGCGCGAGCCATCTCAAGAACGCGCAGCCGCTCGTCTACAAGACCGTGCACGGCCCCATCGCGATCGCCCACAACGGCAACCTGACGAACGCGAACATGCTCAAGCACAAGCTCGAGGGGCGCGGGGCGATCTTCCAGTCGTCCACCGACTCCGAGGTCATCGTGCATCTCCTCGCCCGGCAGGAGGGGCCGATCGAGGACGCGCTGATCGCGAGCCTGCGGCAGGTCGAGGGCGCCTACTCCCTGCTGCTGCTCACGCCGCAGAAGATGATCGCGGCGCGCGACCCGTACGGCTTCCGCCCGCTGATCCTGGGACGCCTCGGCGCCCAGCATGTGTTCGCCTCGGAGACGTCGGCCTTCAACCTGGTCGGGGCCGAGGTCGTGCGCGAGCTCGAGCCCGGCGAGATGGCGATCGTCGAGGACGGCAAGCTCAAGACGCTCAAGCCTTTCGCTCCCGTCTCCGCCCCGGCGCGCTGCGTGTTCGAGCAGGTCTATTTCGCGCGCCCCGACTCGATGATCTTCGGCCGCGGCGTGCAGGCGGCCCGCCGAGATCTGGGTCGAGCTCTCGCGCGGGAAATGGAGGGCGTCAAGGCCGACGTCGTCGTGCCCGTCCCCGACTCCGGCGTGTCGGCGGCGCTCGGCTTCTCCGAGGTCTCCGGCGTGCCGTTCGAGATGGGGCTCGTGCGCTCGCACTACGTGAGCCGCACGTTCATCAAGCCGACGCAGGAGCTGCGCGAGAAGGCGGCGATGCTCAAGCTCGCCCCGGTCCCCGAGGCCCTGCGCGGCAAGCGCGTGCTGCTCATCGACGACTCGATCGTGCGCGGCACGACCTCCAAGAAGATCTGCAAGAGCCTGCGCGAGGCCGGCGCCCGCGAGATCCACATGGGCGTGACCTCCCCGCCCATCGCCTCGCCGTGCTACTACGGCATCGACACGCCGCGCGCCTCGGAGCTGATCGCCAACGTCCACTCGCAGGACGAGATCCGCAAGTTCCTGGGCGTCGACACCCTGCACCACTTGAGCCTGCCGGGCATGCTGCGCGCGGTCGGCAAGGGCGACGAGTCCGGCTGGTGCACCGCCTGCTTCACGCGCCGCTACCCGACTCCGATCCCCGACTACCAGGTCGCCGAAGCCGTGAAATGAAGCGGGCTCCGGTCGAGCCTTTCGACTGGCCCGGCTTCTTCAAGACCTTCCGCTACCAGCCCGTCCCGGTCTGGATCATCTGCGCCCTGCTTCTGAAGCCCGCCGCGAAGGCGACGCCGGCCGTCCTGCGCGCGGCCTGCACGGGCCCGACGCGCGAGGGCATCGTCAACTTCGCCTTCGTCGTCTACGGCGTCGTCGTGCCCGCGGCCGCCGCGACGCTGGTCTATCTTTTCTTCGGCCGCCGCCGCATGTCCCGGCCCCACCGTCTCATGGGCGACTTGTGCCTGGCGCTGGTCCTGCTGATCTCCGCCGCGAACGGGCTCTCTTTGGGCCGCCAGGCCCGGGCGAACTGGGCCGTGCTCGGCCCCGGGCTACGCTCCTTGCGCGCCGCCTGCTGGAAATAAAGGAAATAAATCCGGCCTTGTCATTTTCCGAATCTCGGGCTACAGTAGTCCCGTGCCTTCCCTGCTGGTGCATTGGAACCGCTCCAAGGAAGACGCCTGGGCGGAGTTCTTCGCGGTCGACTTCGAGGACCCTCACTTCGACGGCCTCGAGGGCGTTTTCGTGGTCTGGCAGGGCGGCTCCCAGCCGGCGGCGATCAGCGTCGGAGCGGGCTCGCTGCGCCAGGAGCTCAAGGCCCAGCGCTCGGACCCCGCCTTCGCGCCTTACCGCGGCAAGCCGCTGTTCGTCGCCTGGGCCAAGGTCGACAAGGTCTCCCGGCTCGGCGTCGCGCGCTTTCTCTACGAGACCCTGAAGCCGCGCACGCTGATGACCGTCCCCACGGCGCTTCCCGTCGAGGTCAATCTCCCCGGACGCGGCGAGTCGGGTCCGCCCGACGTCGGCGTTCCGCCCCCCCGTCAGATCTACCAGGACATGCTCGCGCCCGACGGCGGCGCCCTGAGCGAGGACCCCGCGCGCGCCGTGGAGCGCAAAGCCTCCGCCGACGAGCGCGTCGACCTCGCGACGAAGGCGCGCGTGGAAAGCGCCGCCCAGGCGACCGTCGAGGAGAATCTCCCCCTATTCCCCGCCTTCCAGAAGCTCCTGGCGGGGGCGAAGGAAGTGCCGAAGGCCGGCTTCTTCGGAGGCTCCGGCGCGAAGCCCGCCACGAACGAGGAGAGGCTCGTCGGCGAGGTCGTCCAGCTCATCCTGCATTCGGCGCTCAAGGTTCGGGCCTCGGACATCCACCTCGAGCCGCAGGAGACCTATCTCCGGGTCCGCTTCCGCATCGACGGCATACTCGAGGAGGTCCTGCGGGTCAAGAACTCCCTGAACCTCCGCGTCGTCTCCAACATCCGCGTCGCCTGCAGCCTCGACCCGGAAAAGAGCGCCGGAGGCAAGCCCGAGGACGGGCGCGTCACCGTCAAGATCGACGGCCGCGAGGCCGACCTGCGCCTGTCCACGTTCCCGACCGCGTTCGGCGACAAGGCCGTCCTGCGCGTGATCCCGCGCGCGACGAAGACCACGAGGCTCGACGAGCTCGGCCTCGATCAGGGCGCCGTCGAGCTTTTCCGCTCGCTGATCGCGCGTCCGCAGGGCCTGATCATCGTGACCGGCCCGACCGGCAGCGGCAAGTCGACGACGCTGTACGCGGCCCTGGACGCCCTCAACGACTCCTCGCGCAACATCGTGACCCTCGAGGACCCCGTCGAGCGCAAGATCCCCGGCATCACCCAGGGCAACATCCAGCCGCGGCAGGGCTTCGGCTTCCCCGAGGGACTGCGCGCGATCCTGCGGCAGGACCCCAACGTGATCATGGTCGGCGAGATCCGCGACACGGAGACCGCCGAGATCGCCCTCAGCGCCGCGCTGACCGGGCACCTGCTCCTGACCACCCTGCACACGGTCAGCGCCCTCGGCGCCGTCAACCGCATGATCGACATGGGCCTCGAGCCGTTCCTCGTCGCCTCGGCGATCACGGCCGTCACCGCGCAAAGGCTGGCGCGGACGGTGTGCTCCGCCTGCGCCGAGCCCTACGCCCCGACGGCCGCCGAGCTCGCCGAAGTGAGCGCGCGCGCGCAGAAGGCCGGCGTCCGCGTCCCGGCGGGCTTCGGCGCCGACTTGAAGCGCGGCAAGGGCTGCGACCTGTGCCGCGGCACCGGCTACTACGGCCGCGTGCTCGTCTTCGAGGCCGCCGTCCTCACGCCCCCCTTGCGGGAGGCGATCCTGAGAAAGGGCGCCATCGACGATCTCCGCGAGGCCGCCGCCAAGGGCGGCATGGAGCCCCTGCTCGCCGACGGCCTGCGCAAGGCCGCCGACGGGCGGACGTCCCTCGACGAGATCCTGCGCGTCGTCGACTCCGCCGACTGACGGGCGAGTTTGCTAGACTGCGCGCATGGCCCTTCCCATCGAGCTGAACAACGTCCGCGTCTTCGATGTGCTCCGCAACGCCCTGAGCGGCGAGCTCGGCGCCGTCGTCGGCGTCGAGGGCGACAAGATCGACATGGTGATCAAGACCGGCGCCATCGTCCGGTTCAAGTACGGCGAGCACCTGAGCCGCGTCAGCGAGGACGAGGCGATCGCGTTCCGCGCGCTGACCCAGGCCCTGCGCCGCGAGCGCCTCGCCGCCGCGCCGCGCAAGAAGCGCAAGCCGTCGGCCAAGTCGGCGACGGCCGCGAAGCTCCCGAGGATACCGAAGCGCCGCAACGCGCATCGCCGCTAGGCGGCTAAGGCTTTCGGACGTTCTCCCCCAGATCGAAGCTGCACGTGTCCCCCGGATTGGGCGTGAAGGCGAGCTTCACGTGCGCCACGCGCGCCGTCTGGCCGGCGGGGATCAGCGAGTTCGCGTTGTAGGTCACGGCGGGACGCCCAATGTCGGCCGCCGAGGCGAACACGAACCGGACCGGACCCGTCACCTGGTAGGTGTTCGAGCTCGCGTTGGTCACGTAGCCGTCGACCGCGTCGCCGATCACGGCGCAGGACGTCGCGTAGTTCAAGGGCGCGGCTCCCAGCAGGGCCAGCATCCCGTACTTCAGGATCTTCATCGAGACCTCCGTCGGTCTCCGCGATTATAATCCGGGAAAGGAAGCCGCCGCTCTCAAATCCCGCCCAAATCCTCGCGACGGGCGCGTCTACAGGAGACGGCCTTGCTCGGGGGTCTTGAGGAGCTGCAGGTCCGCGGCCGTGTCGATGTCGGCCTGCGACGAGGCGTCCTCGAGGGGGATCTTGACCGCCTCCGACCAATGCCGCCGCACGGCCGCCATCGCCGTGTCGTCGCCGACGAGCTGGCCGATCTCGCCGAACAGCTCGCGCGGGTAGGCCGTCGGCTGTCCCTTGGCGGGCCCTTCCGGTCCCGGGAACACCGGAAAGCTCAGCCGGCCCGAGAGTTCGAACTCGGAGAGGACGCGGTCGATGAGCCACGTCTTCACGCGCGGCATGTCGCCGAGGAGCGCCACCACGCCGGGGGCGTCCGCGGGCAGGGCGCGCAGGCCGACCTCGAAGGACGAGGCCTTGCCGGAGGCCCAGGCGGGGTTGAAGACGACGCGCAGACGCGGGTCGTCGAGCCCCTCGATCGCCTGCAGGCCCGCCTCGGCTCCGGCGCCGAGCACCACGACGACCGGATCCAGCCGCGACGCCAGCGCCGACTCGACGACGTGCCGCAGCACCGGGCGCCCGTCGACGTCGGCCAGCATCTTGGAGGCGGCGCCGAAGCGGCGGCCGCGTCCGGCCGCGAGCACTAGCCCCGGCACCCGGACGCCGTTCTTGCGCGCCGATGGGGAGGAGCCCGCCGCGCGCAGGCGCGCGGGCCGGCCGCCCTTGCGCGCGAAGCGCACGGCCAGGATCTCCGCCGCGACGGCGAGCGCGACCTCCTCCGGCGTCTCCGCGCCGACCTCGAGCCCAGCCGGGGCGGAGAACACGCCCGGCGCCGGTTCGATGCCCTTCTCCTTGAGCTCGGCCAGGAGCTTCGCGGCGCGCCCCGCCGGGCCCACGAGGCCGACGTAGCGCGCCGCGCCCTGCAGCGCGCCCTTCAGCGCGCGGCCGTCGGCCGAGTGGCTGTGCGTCATGACCACGACGAACGTGTCCGCGTCGGGGCGCGCGGCCGAACGCGCCGCGTCCCAGCCGCCCTCGACGAGCTGGTAGCGCGCTCGGTCCCAATCGGGACCGTACAGGCGTCCCGGCCGGTGGTCGGCGACCGTCACGACGAAGCCGAGCCGGTCGAGCAGGTCCGCGAGGCGCCGCGCGTCTTCGCCGGAGCCGAGCAGCAGCGCCTTGCCCATCGGGATCAGCGGCAGGCGGAACAGACGGCGCACCCCGTCGCGCCCGGCCTCCTCGTCGAGCTCGGGCTGGCCCTCCAGGTAGCAGGCCTTGACCGCCGGATGATCGGGCGGCAGCTGCCGACGCGCGGAGGCGTCCGCGGAGAGCGAGAGCTCGACGACCAGACCCTCGCCGCGCAGGAGCGCCTCGCGCACCTCGCGCAGGCGCTCGCGCAGCTCGCCGGTGACGGGCTCCAGCCACAGCTCCGCCTTCCCGGCCAAGCCGCCCGGGCCGAACCAAGGCTCGTCCTCCTCGAGCTCGAGCGTCGCGAGGGCCGGCGCGTGCTCCGCCATCGCCTTCTCGACGGCCGCGCGAAGGCCTTCGGGGAGGCTGGCCAGGGGCCGCACGCCCGACGCCCCCGCGGCAGCGTCGTCGCAAAGCAAGGCGAGAGCCCCGGAGCGCTCGTGCGGAGCGCCGTCGACCGTGAGCAGAGTGGCCAGCACGCCGCGCACGTTCAGCGGGTCGGCCGAGGCGAGGTCTTCCAGGGCGCGCAGGACGTTCAGCGCCTCGTGGGGGCGGGGAGCACCCATAATTTGAATTGAATCATATTATACAATCCGAGCGTGAGCCTGGACGAGACCGCCCTGCGCAGCCTCGTGGCGCTCCTCGACGACGAGGACCCGCGCAGCCTGGAGCTCGTCCGCGCCCGCCTGTTCGACGTCGGCATGGCGGCGATCCCGTACCTGGAAGCCGCGCGCGAGGCCTCCCCGCCCGAGTTCGCCGCGCGCCTCGAGGCGATGTCGGAGGAGCTGCGCTACCGGGCGCTCAAGGCCGAGTTCCTCCGGCTCGCGGCCGAGCGCGTCCCCGATCTCGAGAACGGCGCCTTCCTGCTGTCCCGGTTCGTGCGCCCCGGCGCCGACCACGCCGTCTACCGCCTCTGGCTCGACCGCGTCGCCGCGGACGTGGCCGAGAGCCTCCCCGAAGACGCCACCGCCTCGGAGGGGGTCAGGCGGCTGTCCGACCATCTCTTCTCCTCCCTGGGATTCGCCGGCAACGAGGCGAACTACTACGATCCCGACAACAGCTGCCTCTCGCGCGTGATCGACACCCGGCGCGGCATCCCCGTCACGCTGTCGATCCTGTATCTCCTCGTCGCCAAGCGTCTGAAGCTCCCGGTCTACGGCGTCGGCACGCCCGGCCATTTCCTGCTCGGCTACCGCGAGGAGGGCGAGGCGCATTTTCTCGACGCGTTCCGGGCGGGACAGCCGCTGGCGGCCTCGGAGGTGAGGCGCATGCTCGTGCGCAACGGCTACGAGTTCCGCACCGAGTACCTCAAGCCCTGCGGCCCGCGCGAGATCCTCGCGCGCATGATGCGCAACCTGCTCTCGATCCTGCAGAAGAACGGCTCGGTGGAGCGCGCGGAGCGCCTCTCCCTGCTGGTCGAGATCGTCGTGACGGGACGCGAGCCCGGGGAGGAGGCGTGAGGGCCCTGCGCCTGGCGGCCCTGCCGGCCATGCTCGCGGCGCTCGCCGTCCCGGCCGGCGCGGTCCGCCCGCTGACGCCGCCCGCGCCCGAGTTTCCGCCCGGGGCCGCCTGGATCAACGCGAAGCCGCTCACTCTCGCCATGATGCGCGGCCGCAAGGCCGTGCTCGTCGTTTTCCTGAACCCGACGGGCCTGCACTCGATCCGCGCCCTGCCCGCGCTGAAGGCCTGGTTCGACCGCTACGCGCTGAGCCAGCTGATGATCGTCGGCGTCGTGACGCCGGACCTCGTGATCCAGAAGGACGCGGTCTGGGTGCGCTCGGAGGTCAAGAGGCTCGGCATCGACTTCCCGATCGTCATCGACGGCGACCGACGGATCTGGAGGAGCTACTCCAACGACGGCTGGCCCGCCTTTTACGTGATCGACCGGAAGGGGCGGATCACGTTCGACCATCTCGGCGAGGGCGACTACGCCGAGACGGAGCGGGAGCTCCGCGAGGCGCTCGGGGACATCGTCGACGAGCTGCCCGCCCCGGTCTCCCCCCCGGAGCCCCGGACGAAGGACTGCGGGCACGCCACGCCCGACGTCCCGATGGGCACGCGCGCCGGCGCGGTCCAAGCGAAGGCGGTCGACAACGACTTCTCCACTCGCCGCCTGCTCCTCGTCGAGTCGCGCGAGCGCGAGCTCACGACGCGCGGGAAATGGGACTTGGAGCCGGACGGCCTGCGACTCGTCCGCCCGGCCGACGACCTCGGGGACTTCGTGCGCGTGGTCTTCGAGGCGCACCAGGCCTTGGCCGTGCTCGGGCCTCCCGGCGGACGGAAGACGCGCTTCTTCATCAAGCTCGACGACCAGTGGCTCTACGAGGGAATCGCCGGACGCGACGTCCGCTTCGACGACGACGGCCGAAGCTTCGTCGAGGTGACCTCCCCGCGCCTCTACGACCTGATCCACGACAGCGGCGACAAGCCGCACGAGCTGTACGTCGAGCCCGACCATGCGGGCGGCGGCGTGTACGGCTTCCAGTTCGCCGACGCCTGCGTCGCGACCAAGCTCCCGTGACCTCCGCCGCCGGCGCGGAGATCGCGGAGGTCGAGGCCCGGCCGTTCCGCGCCGAGCTCTCGGCGTCCTTCGAGATCGCGGGCGGCGCGGCGCACGAGCACGCGGGCGCGTTCGTGCGCGTGCGGCTCAAGGACGGCACGGCGGGCCACGGCGAGGCCTCCCCCCTGGAGGCGTTCAACGGCGAGACGGCGGCGGGCGCCCTCTCGGCGATCCGGCGCGCGGGCAAGTCCTGGCTCGGCCGCGACGGCGCGGCGTGGCGGCCGCGCCTCGAGGAGCTCGAGGACCTTCTGCCTCACGGAGCGGGCGCGGCGCGCGCGGCCCTCGGCATGGCGCTGCTGGACGCCTGGTCCCGCCGCGCCGGCCTCCCCCTGCGCTCGCTCTTCGGCGGCGCCGAGACGCGCGTCGTCAGCGACGTCACGGTGACGATCCTGCCGGCCGACGCCGCCGCCGAGGCCGCGCGCCGCATCCGCGCCTTCGGCGTGCGCACGGTCAAGATCAAGGTGGGCAAGGACCCGGAGTCCGACGCCGCGCGCGTCGCGGCGGTGGCCGCGGTCGACCCGCGCTTCACGCTGACGCTCGACGCGAACCAAGGCTACGAGCCGCGCGAATCCCTCCAGCTCCTGCGTCTCTTGAAAAAGCGCGGCCTGAGGATCGCGATGTTCGAGCAGCCGGCGAGAGGCCCGGACTGGGACGGGCTGGCGCGCGTGGCGCGCCTGGGCGGCGTCCCGGTCGCGGCCGACGAGTCCCTGCGCGGGCGCGCCGACGCGCTCGGCCTCGCGCGGAGCCGGGCCGTCTCGGTGATCAACCTCAAGCTGATGAAGATGGGCCTGCTCGAGGCCTGGGACTGCGCGCTGATCGCGCGCGCGTCCGGACTCGGGCTCATGATCGGCGGCATGATCGAGACCTCGCTGGCGATGGCCTGCGCCGCGCACTTCGCCGCGGGCTTCGGCGGCTTCGGCGTCGTGGACCTGGACACCCCGCTGTGGCTCAAGCGCGATCCGACCCGCGGCCTGCGCCTCCGGCGCGGCGGAGTGTACGACCTGTCTTCCGTCCGGCTCGGCATCGGCGTCACGCCGACGGAATAAAATTGTCGCTTGACAGTTTTCGGGCCATCTGTTATTCTTTAAACGGACGGTCAGTCAATCAATTTTATGGGACGAAAGCCCGACACCGCGGTCCGCGAGCGCATCCTCCAGGAGGCGGAGCACGTCATCCACCTCAAGGGCTACAACTCGGCCTGCCTGGAGGAGATCGCCAAGGCCGCGGGGATGACCAAGGCGAACGTCTCGCATCACTTCGGGTCCAAGGCCCAGTTGGGGCTGGCCGTGCTGGATTTCAAGATCGCGGAGTTCCGCAAGCGCCTGGTCGTGCCGCTGTGCGCGCAGGCGGAGCCCGAGAAAGCGGTCCAGAGGATCTTCGACGAAGGGGCGGAGTTCTTTCACGGCATCGGCTGCAAGGCCGGCTGCTTCATGGGCAACATCGCGCTCGAGATGAGCGACTGCGACGAGGCCTTCCGGGACCGCGTGGGCCGCTTTTTCGCCGAGTGGGCCGCCGGGATGGCCGAGTGCCTGGAGCGGTGCAAAAAGGGCGGGTATTTCGGCCCGAGCCTCGACTCCAAGGCCGCGGCCGAGGCGATCGTGGCGATGTACGAGGGCGCGATCATGCTGACGCGCTCGCAGCGGGACGCGCAGATCTTCAAGCGGGTCGGCGGCGTGGCCCGCTCGATGCTGGAATCTCACAAAACTAAAAAACAGGAGGGATAATACCATGGGTCCGAAGACTCCTTGCGGGTGCTAACCCGTTTAAGCCGCCGCTCTCCGTCCTCAGGGACGGAGAGCGGCGGTTCTCTTTATTTCGTTGAATAGAGGCATCATGAACCGCCGCTTCCAAGCCGCCGTCCTCGCCGTGCTGGCCGCGTCCGCCCTGTCGGGCTGCGGCGCCGTCGAGTCGAACTCCGCGCCCGATTTCTCCCTCGCCTCCCGCGACGGCGGGACCGTCACGCTCTCGGGACAGAAGGGCCGCGTCGTCCTCGTCAACTTCTGGGCCACCTGGTGCGCCTCGTGCAGGGAGGAGCTTCCGCTCCTGCAGGCTCTCCAGCGCTCCCGCGGCGGAGACCGCTTCGAGCTCCTGGCCGTCAGCGTCGACGACGATCCGGCCAAGGCCGTCCCCCCCTTCGCCGCCCGGCGGAAGCTGGACTTCCCGATCCTCTACGGCGACCGCAAGACGATGGACGAGTACGCCGTCCGGGAGCTGCCGACCTCGTATCTGATCGGCCCCGACGGGTCCATCGTCCGCCGCTACGTCGGCCCGCTCGACGCCCGCCTCGTGGAAAATGATATTCTGAGCCTGCTGAACAGGAGACCCTCATGAACCGACTCGCCGCCGCCGCGCTGACGCTCTTGATCGCCTCGCCGTCCTTCGCCGCGAACATCAGCCGAGAGGACCTGCAGAAGGCGCTCGAGAAGAACCCGGATCTCGTGCTCTCCGCGCTGAAGAAGGCCGACAAGGCCGCCTTCTTCCAGTACGTGATGGAGGCGAACCAGGAGTACCAGGCCAAGAAGCAGGCCGAGGAGGAGACGAAGGAGAAGGCGGCCCTCGAGGAGGCCTTCAAGAACCCGCTGAAGCCCGCGATCGACGAGAAGACGCGCGTGCGCGGCGACAAGAACGCGCCCATCACGATCGTCGAGTACTCCGACTTCCAGTGCCCTTACTGCGGCCGCGGCTTCCAGGTCGTCGAGGAGCTCCGCCAGAAATACGGCAGCAAGATGCGCTTCATCTATAAGGACCTTCCTCTGGTCCAGATCCATCCGAACGCGCTGCCGGCCGCCAAGTGGTTCGAGGCCGTGTCCCTGCAGTCGCCGGAGAAGGCCTGGAAGTTCCACGACATCATGTTCAAGAACCAGGGCTCGCTGAGCGACGACTTCTACAAGAAGACCGCCAAGGACCTCGGCGTCGACGTGGAGAAGGCCGCCAAGGACGCGCAGAGCCAGGCCGTCGCCGACAAGATCGACGCGGACACCAAGGAGGCGCGGGACTTCGGCTTCAGCGGCACGCCCGGCTTCCTGATCAACGGCATCCCGCTGCGCGGCGCGTACCCCGTCGAGGAGTTCGACAAGATCATCAAGCGTCTCGGCGTCTAGACGCCCGCGCCGGGAAGGAGGCCCGCCTCGAGGCGGGCCTCTTTTTTGCCCCGCCGCTTATTGATATTGCGTTTCAATAAGGAGTTGTGGTAGATTCTCCTTGTTGAAACTGAGTCTCAATAAGACGCTCCCGCTCGCCGCCCTCCTCCTCGCCGGCCGCGCCGCCGCCGCGTCCGGCGCCGCGGAGCCGCGCGTCGAGCGCGTGCGCTGGCTCATGGGGACGTTCTGCTCGATCGAGGCATGGGGGCCGGACCCCGCCGCCGCGGTCGACTCGGCCTTCGACGAGATCGACCGCTGGGACCGGATCCTCAGCCTCTACAAGCCGGAGAGCGAGCTCAATGACCTCAACGCCTCGGCCGGGCGCGGACCGTTCCACGCCTCGGCGGACCTCTACGCCGCCGTCGAAGCCGCCCTGCGCATGGCCGAGCGCACCGGCGGGGCGTTCGATCCGACCGTCCTCCCCGTCATCCGCTCCGGCCCCGCCGCGTTGCCCCTGGTCGGATGGAAGAAGGTCCGCCTGGACCCGGCCGCGCGCGCGATCGAGCTGACCGGGAAAGGCATGGCCCTCGACTTCGGCGGGATCGGCAAGGGCTGGGCGCTCGACCGCGCCGCGGGCGTCCTGGCCGCGCGCGGGACGACGCGCGCGTTCCTCAATTTCGGCGGCCAGATCCTGGCGATCGGGAAGCCCGAAGACGCCGACGCGTGGACGGTCGTCCTGCCCGGCTCGAAGGAGCCGCTTCACGTGCGCGACGAGTCGGTCTCCACGTCCGGGGACGAGCAGCGGCCCGGGCACATCGTCTCGCCGTTCGATGGGCGGCCGGTGCGCCGCGCCGTGAACGCGACGGCCGTCCTGGCCAGCGCGACGGAAGCCGATGCCTGGTCCACCGCCCTCTACGTCCTGGGAAAGACGCCCCCGTCCTTCCCGGGGCGCTCATACTTCGAAGCATCATCCCCGTCGATTAAAGGCTCCCCCGAAAAATGAAACGCCCGTTCGCCGTCGCCCTCGCCGCTCTACTGCTCGTCCCACCGGCCTTCGCCGACGACGCCTCCTCCGCGAAGCTGACCGAGCTCGAGCAGAAGGTCGACGTCCTGACCCAAGAGATCGAGAATCTCAAGCTCGGCGAGGCGGCCGCGCCGCCGGAGCTGAAGGCCCAGGACGGCTCCGGACCCGCGGCGTCCAAGATCCACTCGGCCCAACCCGACAAACTCTCGATCGGCGGCTACGGCGAGTTCGTCTACATCGCCCCCTCCAGCCGCAACCAGCAGGGCGACCCGTCGGGGCTCAACAAGAAGTTCGACCTCCAGCGCGGCGTCCTCTACTTCGGCTACAAGTTCAACGACTGGCTGCTGTTCAACTCCGAGGTCGAGTTCGAGCACGCGAGCTCCGGCACCGGCGACGAGACGCGCGGCGAGGTCGAGCTCGAGCAGGCCTACATCGAGGCGCGCCCGTGGAAGGAGTTCGGCGGGCGCGTCGGCCACGTGATCGTGCCGCTCGGGATCGTCAACGAGGTCCACGAGCCCACGGCCTTCCACGGCGTGAACCGCCCCAGCGTCGAGACCTTCATCATCCCCTCGACCTGGCACGAGAACGGCGCCGGCGTCTTCGGAGACATCGGCCCCGTCACGTACCGGACCTACGCGCTCGCGAGCCTCACCGCCGTGAAGTCGACCGACCCGTCGGCGGACGGCTTCTCCGCGGCGAGCGGAATCCGCGAGGGCAGCACGGAGGGCACGAACAGCCCGGCCAACGACCTCGCGTGGGCCTCGCGCATCGACGTGACGCCCGTCGATGGCGCCAAGGTCGGCGCCGCCCTCTACATGGACAAGGCCGATCACGGCGCGGTCCAATCCTCGTTCCCGGTCACGCTGTGGGAGACGCACGCGGAGCTCCAGTATAAAGGAGCGTCCGTGAAAGGCCTCTACACCGAGGGGCATATCGGCAACGCCGACGCCTTGAACGCCGCGCAGGGCTTCACGGGCAATCTGTCCGTGGGACGCCGCTTGTTCGGCGGCTACGCCGAGGCTTCCTTCGACGTGCTCACCCTGCTGCGCGACGCGAAAGGCCAGGCCCTCTCGCCTTTCTTCCGCTACGAGCGGTATGATACGCAGTGGAAGGTGCCCGCGGGCTTCACGAAGGACCCGGCGAACAGCCGCGTCGAATACACCGTCGGCGTGGACTACAAGCCGATCCCGAAGCTCGTGCTCAAAGCCGACCAGCAGTGGAAGCTCAACCAGGCCCGGACCGGAGTCAACCAGTGGAACCTCGGCGTCGGCTACATCTTCTAGCCGCTCTCGCCCTGCTTCTTGCCGCGCCGGCGCGCGCGCGCGTCCTTCTCTCGCAGAAGGACGCTCTCGCGCTGGCGTTCCCCGGCGATCAGAAAGTCGAGCGCAGGACCGCGTTCCTGACGGACGAGCAGCTCGCCGCCGCGGAGAAGGCCGCGGGCACGAAGATCGACTCGAAGGTCTGGACCTACTACGTCGGGTCCTCGTCCGCCGCGGGGACGGCCTACTTCGAGTCGCACCGCGTGCGCACGATGAACGAGGCCTTCATGGTCGTCGTGAACCCGGACGCGACCGTGCGCTTCATCGAGATCCTCTCCTTCGCCGAGCCCAGCGAGTACCAAGCTCCGAAGAAATGGCTCGACCAGTTCTCGGGCAAGCCCCTGAACGACGACCTGATGCTGCGGCGCGGACTGCGCAACATCACCGGCGCCAGCCTCACGTCCGACGCCGTGACGCGCGGAGTGCGGCGCGTCCTGGCGGTTCATCAAGTCCTTCAGGCCGGAACGGGACAGTGAAGCTCGGCCCGCGCTTCAAGGCGCTCCTCCTTTGGACCTCGGCTATCCTTTATATCACCGGCCTCGCGGTCTGGCTGATCGCTTCGCGGTTCCAAGTCCAGGGCGAGTACGGACCCGAGCCGTCGCCGCTCAAGCTCCCCATCCTCCACGCGCACTCCGTCGCGGGGCTCGTCTTCTTGGTCCTTTTCGGCTACTTGTGGAGAGACCACGTCGAGCCCGGCCTCAAGCGCTCGAAGAAAAAGCGCAGCGGCCTGACGCTGATCGCCGCCCTCGCCGTTCTTTTCGCGACCGTGCCGATGCTGTTCTATCTCACGGGCGACGCGCCGCGCGCCTGGACCGCCGCGGTCCACACTTGGCTCGGCGCGATCCTGCTTGCGCCGTTCGTGTACCACCTGCGCTCAAAGACCGCTTGAGGGTCAGGCTTTGACTTTTTGACTTATTCGGCAAACAAGTCAAAAAGTCAAAGCCTGACCCTCTATAAGCGTTGGGCGTCGGCGGCGAGCTTGTCGAGGGAGGCCTGGTCGTCGCCGTCGTAGTAGCCGCGGATGCGGCCGTCGGCGTCGAGCAGGACGAACTTGGTCGTGTGGGCGACGTTCTGGCCGGGCTCCGCGGCCGCGCTCTCGGCGACGCCGATCTGGAAGCCGTCGCGGAAGAGCTTCATCAGCGCGGGCTTGTCCCCGTCCACGAAGAACCAGCGCTGCGGGTCCGCGCCGAACTTGCGCGCGTAGACGGTCAGCACCTCCGGCGAGTCGTGATCGGGATCGACCGTGAACGAGAGCAGCCCGATCGACTTGGGCAGGCGCTTCTGCAGTCCGGCCATGTTCGCGGTGAGCATCGGGCACGGGCCGGCGCAGGACGTGTACACGAAATCCGCGATCCACACGCGGCCGCGCAGCGCGCGCAGGTCGAGCGGCGACGCGCCGTCGACGGTGACCGCGGTCAGCGCGAAATCCGGAAGCGCGCGCAGCGGCGGCGGAGCCTTCGCGCAGCCGGAAATGACAAAAGTGGCAATGTAGAAAACGACACTCAACGACACTCGAAACCGCTCAACGATCATGGGTGTCCACCTAGGTCTTTACAAAAAAAAGTTCATACGTTATTCTAGAGCCCTGCTCGAAAACGCGCGCGGGCCGCGCCGCGGATCCGAGCACGAGAATGCTACCAAAGTCACGGATGAAAAGATGAACACGGCGACCAACTCCCCCGAGAACACGGCCAACGGCAGCAGCGAGGATGCGAACGCGACCACGATGCAGGTGCGCAAGCGCAGCGGCTCCCTCGAGCCCGTCGACGTCAACAAGATCGTGCGCGCCGTCGCGCGCTGCGGCCAGGGCCTCGAGAACGTCGACGTGCTCAAGATCGCGACGAAGACCATCGGCGGCCTCTACGACGGCGCCACCACCAAGGAGCTCGACAACCTCTCGATCCAGACCTCGGCCCTCCTGATCGCCGAGGAGCCCGAGTACTCGCGCCTCGCGGCGCGCCTGCTCGCGACCTTCATCCACAAGGAGGTCGAGAACCAGGACATCCACTCGTTCTCGCAGTCCATCGCCGCCGGCGTGCGCCACGGCCTGATCGCCGAGAAGGTCGGCCAGTTCGTGCAGGCGAACGCGCGCAAGCTCAACGACGCGATCGAGATGAACCGCACGGAGATGTTCGAGTACTTCGGCCTGCGCACGGTCTACGACCGCTACCTGCTCAAGAACCCCGAGTCGCGCGAGGTCCTCGAGACGCCGCAGTACTTCTTCCTGCGCGTCGCCTGCGGCCTGGCCGACACGGTCCAGGAGGCCGTCGAGTTCTACAACCTGATCTCGCGCTTCGAGCACATGCCCAGCTCGCCGACGCTGTTCAACTCCGGCACGCGGCACCCGCAGATGTCGTCGTGCTACCTGCTCGACTCGCCGATCGACGACCTCGAGGCGATCTACAACCGCTACACCGACATCGCGCTGCTGTCCAAGTTCTCCGGCGGCATCGGCGTGTCCTACTCGCGCATCCGCGCCCGCGGCTCGCTGATCCGCTCGACCAACGGCAAGTCCAACGGCATCGTGCCGTGGCTGAAGACGCTCGACAGCTCCGTCGTCGCGGTCAACCAGGGCGGCAAGCGCAAGGGCGCCTGCGCCGTCTACCTCGAGACGTGGCACCCGGACATCGAGGAGTTCCTCGAGCTGCGCGAGAACACCGGCGACGCGGCCCGCCGCGCGCACAACCTGCACCTGGCGCACTGGATCCCGGACTTGTTCATGAAGCGCGTCGAGGAGGACGGCGTCTGGTCGCTGTTCGACCCCAAGATCATGCCGCACCTGACCGACCTGTACGGCAAGGCCTTCGAGGACGCCTACGCGGAGGGCGAGGCCAAGAAGCTCTACGCCCGCCAGGTCAAGGCGCGCGACCTCTACGCGCGCATGATGAAGACGCTGGCCGAGACCGGAAACGGCTGGATGAACTTCAAGGACGCGTCCAACCTCAAGGCGAACCAGACCGGCTCTCCGGCCAACGTCGTGCACTCCTCGAACCTGTGCACGGAGATCATCGAGGTGACCTCGCAGGGCGAGACCGCGGTGTGCAACCTCGGCTCGATCAACCTCGCGAAGTACGTCGAGGACGGGCGCTTCGACTTCGTGAAGCTCGCGGCCAACGTGCGCACGGCGGTCAAGTATCTCGACCGCGTCGTCGACATCAACTTCTACCCGACCCAGGCCGCCGCAGACTCCAATAAGAAGTGGCGCCCGGTCGGTTTGGGCGTCATGGGGCTGCAGGACGCGTTCTTCCAGCTCGGCCTGTCGTTCGACGCGCCCGAGGCGCGCGAGCTGTCGCGCAAGATCAACGAGGAGATCTACTTCCACGCGCTGTCCGCGTCGGTCGAGCTCGCCTCGGCGAAGGGGCCGCACTCCTCGTTCCCGGAGACGAAGGCGGCCAAGGGCGTGTTCCAGTTCGAGCTGTGGGGCGTGAACCCGTCGGACATGACGCGGTGGGAGAAGCTGCGCGCGGAGATGACGAAGAAGGGCCTGCGCAACTCGCTTCTGCTCGCGATCGCGCCGACGGCGACGATCGCCTCGATCGTGGGCTCCTACGAGGCCATCGAGCCGCAGGTGTCCAACCTGTTCAAGCGCGAGACGCTGTCCGGCGAGTTCCTGCAGGTCAACAAGTACCTGGTCCTGGAGCTCAAGAAGCTGGGCCTCTGGAACGAGGAGATGCGCAACCGGATCAAGATGGCCGAGGGCTCGATCCAGGACATCGCCGAGATCCCCGAGAACGTGCGCGCCGTCTTCCGCACCGTCTGGGAGGTCCCGCAGCGCTCGCTGATCGACATGGCCGCCGACCGCGGCGCGTACATCGACCAGAGCCAGTCGCTCAACCTCTTCATGGAGAGCCCGAACATCGGCAAGCTCTCCTCCATGTACATGTACGCGTGGAAGAAGGGGCTCAAGACGACCTACTACCTGCGCTCTCGTCCCGCGACGAAGATCGCCAAGACGACCGTGGCCGCGACGGCGGCGGCCGCGCCGCTCCCCGTCGAGCCCGCCGCCGCTCCGACGGACGCGGAGAAGATCGCGTGCTCCCTGGAGAACCCGGAGAGCTGCGAGTCCTGCCAGTAAGATAACCCGTGCAGGTCCGGGAGCCCGAAAGGGCTCCCGGACCCGCGATTTCGCTTTCTCATTTTTGGAGGTCCCATGATCCTCGACCCCGGCTTCAACCTGACGCTCCGCCCGATGAAGTACCCCGTGTTCTTCGAGATGTACAAGGCCGCCATCAAGAACACCTGGACCGTCGAGGAGGTCGATTTCTCGCACGACGTCACGGACCTCAAGGCGAAGATGACGCCCGCCGAGCGCCACCTGATCAACCGGCTCGTCGCTTTCTTCGCGACGGGAGACTCGATCGTCAGCAACAACCTCGTGCTGAACCTCTACAAGCACGTGAACTCCCCCGAGGCGCGCGTGTACCTGTCGCGCCAGCTTTTCGAAGAGGCCGTCCACGTGGAGTTCTACCTGACGCTCCTCGACACCTACATCCCCGACCCGTCCGAGCGCGAGCAGGCCTTCTCCGCCATCGAGAACATCCCGTCGATCAAGCGGAAGGGCGAGTTCATGTTCAAGTGGATGGACTCCATCCACAAGCTCGACCGCATCGAGACGCAGGACCAGAAGCGGCAGTTCATGATGAACCTGATCTGCTTCGCGTCGTGCGTCGAGGGCCTTTTCTTCTTCGCCGCGTTCGCCTACGTGTACTTCCTGCGCTCCAAGGGCCTGCTCAACGGCCTGGCCGGAGGCACGAACTGGGTGTTCCGCGACGAGAGCATGCACATCGCCGCCGCGCTCGAGATCATCAAGACCGCGCGCGCCGAGGACCCCACTCTCTTCACGCCCAAGATGGAGGCCGACGTCGTCGTCATGATGAAAGAAGCCATCGAGTGCGAGATGGGCTTCGCCGAGGACATCCTCGGCCTCGGCATCGCGGGCCTCTCCGCCAACGGCATGCGCCAGTACCTGCAGTGCGTCGCCGACCAGCGCATGGTCGCGCTCGGCCTCAAGACGATCTACGGCTCCAAGAACCCGTTCAACTTCATGGAGCTGCAGGACGTGCAGGAGCTCGCGAACTTCTTCGAGCGCCGCGTGTCGGCCTATCAGGTCGGCGTCACGGGCGCGGTCGGCTTCACCGACGAGTTCTAGCCGCGAACTCGCTCCGGAGCGAGTTCATCAAAAGCCCTCCGAAAGGAGGGCTTTTCTTTTCTCATACTCCGCACTATACTGACGAATAATGGCTTCAGCACCTTGGCGCTCCAGGGCTTTTTCCAATTGCCTAGTCATCACGGCGCTGCTCGGTCTCACGGCCGCGCATGCCGCATCGGCCGCCGAACCAGAACGCAAGTCTTATAACTCGCCAGATTTAAAACTCACGGCCACGGTAAAGACAACCAAGACAGGCGAAAGCGAGATTTTCATTGGGCCCTCGCACGGCTTCCTGGTCTATTCGAAAAGCTTTGTTTCAACTGATGGGGAGCACGGCGCCATCGTCACGAACGCCGCCTGGACTCCCGACTCGCGATTCCTCGTTGTCGGACTTCAACACACGGGAGGCCATGGACCGTGGAACTTCCCGATCTTCTTTTGGGACAGGAACGATCGTCAATTGAGGTCTCTGGACGCTAGAGTCGGAGGAATCACTGGATCCGCCGAAATTACCGCACCAGATATCGTCTCATCGACTTTCATGGGCGCCCAAGGAGATCCCGAGCCCTTTTCGATCAGCCTGAGCAGCGCGGTGCGGAATTGGCCCGACGTAGCCGAGAAAGATTGCAAAACGCTGGGAGGAAAGGTCGTTTCGGGACATAACCCCACTATCTGCTCGAACAATGAGACTTTCGTTGGACGAATCCCCGGCATGAAGTGCAGTTGCGTTTGCTGCGATTCCAGCTGGCCCCAGGCGGCGGATTCCGCTAAAAAAGCTTCAAAACACTGATACTTGACTAAAATACTCACCTATTCTATACTGGCCCCATGCCCGTCCTTTCCGACGCCGCCTTTGCCGACGTCCAGGTGGGTGACACCCCCCTCCTGAACCTGTCGTTCGCTTTTCCCGAGCTCGGCAAGAAGGTCAAGGTCATGGCCAAGGCGGAATGGCACAACCCCGGGGGCTCCATCAAGGACCGCGCGGGCTGGTTCATCTTCCGCGACGCGATCGGCACCGGCAAGCTGACCAAGGAAAAGGTCCTGCTCGACTCGTCCTCGGGCAACACCGGCATCGCCTACGCTTGGATCGGCGCGCGCCTGGGCTACAAGGTCGCCCTGGCCCTGCCCGGCTCGGTGTCGAAGCACCGCCGCGCCATCCTGGAGGCGTACGGCGTCGAGCTGTTCTTCACCGACCCGCTGGAAGGCTCCGACGGCGCCATCCGCGAGGTGCGCCTGATGATGAAGGCCGAGCCCGAGCGCTACTTCTACGCCGACCAGTACTCGAACCCGATGACCTGGCGCGCGCACTACGAGACCACGGCGCCCGAGATCTTCGAGCAGACCGAGGGCTCGATCACCCATTTCGTCGCCGGCCTCGGCACCAGCGGCACCTTCGTCGGCACGAGCCGCCGCCTGCGCGAGCTGAAGCCCGACGTGCGCCTGATCTCCCTGGAGCCCGACGGCCCCATGCACGGACTCGAGGGCCTCAAGCACATGGAGACATCCATCGTGCCGGCCATTTACGACACGGCCGTCGCCGACTCCAAGATCTCCGTCTCCACCGAGGACGCCCAGGCCGCCGCGCGGACCGTCGCGCGCAGCGCGGGGCTCCTGCTCGGACCGTCGGGCGGTGCGAACCTGGCCGCGGCCGTGCGCCTCGGGCGCGAGCTCGCCGAGCAGGGCCGCGAGGCCGTCGTGGTCACCGTCTTCGCCGACGCGGGCGAGCGCTACCTCGGCGAGCGGTTCTGGACCCCGTGAGCCTCAAGGTCAAGGCCGGCCTGAAGGATCTGGTGAAGGCCACCTGCGAAAAAGCGTATCCGGAAGAGGGCTGCGGCCTGCTCCTGGGCCCGGTGCCCGACGACTTCGACAAACAAGGACGCGTCGTCGTCGCCGACGAGGCCCGCCCCCTGCCTAACGGCTGGGACTCCTCGTCCAAGACGAACCGGTATCTGATCGATCCGCGCATGCTCGCGAAGGTCGAGGCCGAGCTGTCCGGCTCGGGACGCGCCGTGGTCGGCTTCTTCCACTCGCACCCCAACCACCCGGCATGGCCCTCGCCGTTCGACCTCATGATGGCCTGGCCCTGCCTCAGCTACTGGATCGTGCGCGTGCAGGACGGGAAGCTCTCCGACTCGCGCAGCTGGCAGCGCACGGAGGATTCGAGGTCGTTTATTGAAGAAGAGATTTTGGAGGCATGATATGAGCATCGAAATCCGGCTCCCCACCGCCCTGCGCGTGTTCGCCGACAAGCAGGACAAGATCGAGGTCGACGCGAAGACCGTCGGAGCGGCCCTCGACCAGATGTTCGGCCGGCACGACCGCCTCAAGGCCCAGCTGCTCGGCCCCGACGGCAAGCTGCGCTCGTTCGTGAACGTGTACGTCAACGAGGACGACGCGCGCGACAAGCAGGGCCTGAACACCCCGGTCAAGGACGGCGACACCGTGCTCATCGTCCCGGCCATCGCCGGCGGCTCGACCGTCGCCGAAGTCGAGCTCGACAAGGCCGAGCTCATCCGCTACAACCGCCACATCATCCTGCCCGAGGTCGGACTCGAGGGGCAGAAGAAGCTCAAGAGCTCCGCGGTGCTGTGCATCGGCGCGGGCGGGCTCGGGTCGCCTCTCGCGCTCTACCTCGCGGCGGCGGGGGTTGGACGCATCGGCATCGTCGATTTCGACGTCGTCGATGCCTCGAACCTCCAGCGTCAGATTCTTCATGACACGCCGTCGGTTGGGACCCCCAAGCTCCAGTCGGCGAAGAAGCGCCTCCAGGCGCTCAATCCTCATGTCCAGGTCGAGACGTACGAAGAGCGTCTCACCTCCGCGAACGCCGTCGAGCTGTTCAGGAAGTATGATGTCATCGCCGACGGCACCGACAATTTCCCCACCCGCTATCTGGTGAACGACGCCTGCGTGCTGACCGGCAAGCCCAACGCCTATGGCTCGATCTTCCGCTTCGAGGGCCAGCTCGCGGTCTTCGGCGCGAAAGACGGGCCCTGCTATCGCTGCCTGTACCCCGAGCCCCCGCCGCCGGGCCTGGTCCCCTCCTGCGCCGAGGGCGGCGTGCTGGGCGTGCTGCCCGGCGTGATCGGCACCATGCAGGCCATCGAGACGATCAAGCTCATCCTCGGGATCGGCCGCCCGCTCGTCGGCCGCCTGATGTTGTACGATGCCTTGGAGCAGTCGTGGCGCACGCTCAAGGTCAAGAGGAACCCCGCCTGCCCGGTCTGCGGGGACAACCCGACCATCAAGGCGCCGATCGATTCGAGGCTTTCTGCGGCCTCAAGGAGAAGCCCGCCAACATGATCCCGGAAATCTCGGTGGAGGAGCTGAAGGCCAAGCTCGACAAGAAGGAATCGTTCGTCCTGCTGGACGTGCGCGAGCAGCACGAGTACGACATCGCCCGCATCCCTGGCTCCAAGCTCATCCCCCTCGGCGAGCTCGACAAGCGCGTCCAGGAGCTCGACAAGAAGTCCAAGCTGATCGTGCACTGCAAGATGGGCGGCCGCTCGGCCCGCGCCGTGCAGTTCCTGCGCGCGCAGGGCTACGACGCGACGAACGTCGCCGGCGGCATCCACGACTGGTCGGAGAAGATCGACCCGTCGGTCCCGCTCTACTGAGTTAGTGCCGGAGCTTCCCGAGGTCGAGACGGTCCGCCGCGTCCTTCACGAGCGCTACGCGGGCCGCACGATCACGGCCGTGGCCGTCGGCAAGCCGACCTTCTACCGCGCGCCGCCGATGGAGGCCGTCAAGGCCCTGACCGGCGCCGTCATCAAGGGATTTTCCCGTCGAGGGAAATACCTGATCGCGGACCTGGAGGGGCGGCCCAGCGTCGTGTTCCACCTGGGCATGTCCGGGCGCATCACCGTGGGCGGCGAGAGCCCCCACGTGCGCTTCCAGATGTGGATCGGCACCGAGGCCGTGCGCTTCCACGACGCGCGGCGCTTCGGCCGCGTCGGCTGCGAACTCCCGGAGCTCGGCCCCGAGCCGCTCGACGACGCCTTCACGACGGATTACCTCTGGAAAATCCTGCGCAAACGCACCGCCCCCATCAAGGCGCTGATCATGGACCAGCGCCTCGTCGCCGGCCTGGGCAACATCTACGCCACCGAGGCCCTGCACCGGGCCGGAGTGCGCCCCGGACGGGCGGCCAAGTCCCTGACGCGCGCCGAGAGCGACGAGCTGGCCGCGGCGTGCCGCGACATCCTGCGCCAAGGCGTCGAGGCGGGCGGAGCGACCCTCGACGACGAGGCGTTCCTCGATCCGCTGGGACGGCCCGGACGCATGCAGATGGGCGTTAGGACCTACGGCCGGGAAGTCTGCGGGACGTGCGGGGGCCCGGTGATCGACACGCGCCGCAGCATCGGCGGGCGCGCCAGCCTCTACTGCCCGGCCTGCCAGCGCTAGGTCAGCGCTCGCGGCGGACGCGGACCGGGACCTTGCGCGGCTCGGAGCGGCCGGACGCGAGCAGGGCCGCGAGGGCGGCGGCGGAGAGCGAGGCGAGAAGGACGAGGGGACTCATGCGGGCTTCCTCCTAAGAACGCTCCCCCAGGATAGACGCCGCGGGGCCGTTCGTCAAGACCCGGTCACATTGGGAAGACGATAAATTTACTTCCCGTTTCCTTGACGGAAATATGACGGGCTGTTATGCTCCCCGTGAGGCCCGATCTCGATGTCTTCCACTCCCCCGTCCTTTTTCCTCAGCGCCGAACGGGCCGACGCTTTGTCGGCGTGGCGCTCCCCCGAAGAGAACGTCGCGACCTTGCGCCTCCCCGTGGACGAGGCGGGCGCGTATCCCTCGACCCTGGACCGCCTGCTGCGCGAGGCGCCCGCGACGGATCCGGCGCTGAAGGCCTTGGGCGTCGACATCGACCGGATCGCGCGCTTCGTGCGCGGGGAGTTCGTCCCCGGCTCGCGGCGCGGCCTTTGCGTCGTCTCCTGCGCCAAGTACGACGTGTTCGAGACGTTCGCCTCGCCGGAGCCGTTCACGGCCTCGCTGACGGCGTCGGCGCGCGCGGAGCTGTCCCCGCTCTACGCCCTGCAGCGCGAGTACAAGCGCTTCCTGATCCTGCTCCTCGACTCCCGCCGCGCGCGGTTCGTCGAGGTCCATCTCGGCGAGTCTTGGGAACTCGCGGATCTCGCGGTGGAGATCGGCGTCGAGGGGCTCGCCGGCTTGGCCGCCCGCGCCGAGGACCTGCGCCGCTCCCGGCGCGCGGACCGCTTCATCCTGGGGACCACGGCCGAGCTGGCCGCGGCGCTCGAGCCGCTCATGGCGCCGCAGCTGCGCGACGGCCTGATCCTGGAGCCTCTGCTGGGCCCGGACCGGCCGGACGCCGCGGTGACCGAGCGCGTCGCCCACAACGAGCGCGAGGCCCGCAAGGTCCGGGAGACGGTCCTCGTCCAGCGGTTCCTCGACGAGCTGCGCGACGGCGGCGCCGTCGCGGGCCTGGAGGGCGCGGCGGCCGCGCTTCAGCAGGGCTGCGCGCGCCTTCTGCTCGTGCAGGACGGCTACGTGAAGATGGGGCGCTGCTGCCCGGCGTGCGGCCGCCTCTCGGTGGACCACCGCTCCTGCCCGTGGTGCTTCCGGGCGACGGCCCCGATCATGGACCTGGTCGGCGAGCTGGCCGACCGCGCCGCCGCGGCGGGCGTCGAGGTATTCCGCGTCGGCCCCGAGGCGCGCTTCGACGCGGCGGGGCGCATCGGCGTGTGCCTGGCCGTCCCGAAGGGCCCGGCGAAGAAGGCGGAAGTCCCCACGGCGCGCGCCCTGCGCGGCCTGTTCGCGCAGAAGCGCACGACGCTGCGGCCCGGAACGGCCTAACGCTCGGGCGCCGTCAGGGCGAGCATCGCGTACGTCGCCAGCCAGTGCTCGCCTTCGTAGGCGCCGCTCGCGACGTGGGGCAAGGTGGCTTCCATGTGGCGCTTCGCCAGATCCAGAAGTTCCGGCCGGCGGGCGTCCTTGGCGGGCAGGCCCGACGCGATCCCGATGAGGCAGAAGGCGCGGCTGAGGTTCAGGCCGTCGAGATGGACGATGCGCGGATCGGAGCGATCCGTCACGACCGCAGGGGTCGTGAGCGATTTCGGCCCGCCGCGGCCCAGCTTGGGCAGGAACCCGTCGAGCCAGCGCGCGAACTCGTCCGGCGACAGGACGCGGCGCATGAGGTCGGCCTCCACCAGCGCCGGCGAGAAGAAATCCTCCCCGCCCGGTTCCCAGGCCGCCGGGTAGTCGCGGTCCTTGCCGAAGTAAGTCTTCGAGCGCTCGACGATCAAATCCTCCAGCTTCTTGTCGCCGGCCGCCCGCGCGTAGTCGAGACCGAAGGCGAGGGCGAACGCGGTGTTGGGGTGGACGCCGGTGCGCAGGGGATAGGTCAGCTTCGGCAGGAAGGACTCGTAGCGGCCGACGAACTCGGCGGTGAGAGGCGCGAGATTGGCCGACCAGCGCTTGGCGTCCGGGTCGTCCCAGCCGCGCAGCTCCTCGGCGAGCTTGAGCAGCCAGGCCCAGCCGTAGGTCCGCTCGAAGATCACGCGCTGGGGCTGCCGGAGATAGGCGACCTCGCCCGCGACGGCTGTCGTCGAAAGCTGGACGTCCAGCACCGAGCGCAGGTGCGCGGCGTCGGGAAGATCCGGATGGAGCCTCAGGGAGCGGACCATGAGCCAATGGCCGTGGACGCTCGAGTGCCAGTCGAAGCAGCCGTAGAACGACGGGTGGGCGACGCTTGGGCGCTCCAGATCGGAGGCGTCGTTGATCACGTGGTCCGGCTTATTGGGAAACTCCGTCGTCGCGCATTTCAGCGCGAGCGCGGCGAAGTGGGCGGTCTCCTCGCGGGACGGGGTCTCGGCGCGGGCCGCCGGGACGAGCAGCAGGATGAGCGGTAGGAGGGCGGTCACGCTCCCGATCTTAGCACAGTCGGCGGCGACGCTTAGATCGCGCCGCGGCGCCGGATCAGCCACCGGCCAGGTCTTGACGTCGGAGATGGCCGGGTCCATACTAGCTCCATGAGACCCCTCGCGCTCCTCGCGGCCCTGCTCTGCTCAATCCCCCCGATCTCCCGCGCGCAAGACGCCTCCGAGTCCCTCATCGACAGCGCGCGCGCCGCCGCCCAAAAGCAGCAGGCCGCCGCCCAGAAGCCGGCCGAAGGCCTGTTCTACGACGGCACCAAGTACAACTTCGCCCGTCCTCAGTACAACTCAGGCGGCGGCGTCTACATGATCCATCAGGCCCGGGAATACTTGTTTCGCCCCGACAGCGCGCAGGTCGGAGGTCCGCGCCACGTGGCGAGCTTCATCTTCGAGCCCTGTTCGCAGAACCCGGGAGTCTGCCTGATCCTTCTCGAGCCGATCCGCGACATCATGAAGGCGTCGGGCGACCAGACGAACCCCTATATCTACGCCGTCGCCACGTCGGTGCTCTACGTGGCCGCCGACAAGTTCCACACCCTCGACGCGCTGAATCCCGCCTACAATCAATATACGGCGAACAAGCCGGACGCCGCGAAGTTCGCCGCGCTCGACATCCTGAGGATGATGCTGGCCTCTTCCCGCGTGATCAAGGCCGACGATCCCCAGGACTTCCATCATTCGCGGATCTATGAGAAAGACTTGAGCGTCGCCGCGCAAGGCGCGTGGCTCGCGGGCGAGTTCCAGGACGCGGCCCCGTATCTCGAGAAGGATCTTAAATCCAGTCTCGCCGGCTCCCGCGACCAGCGGCAGACCACCGCCCTGGCCAAAGCGCTGACGGACCGCGCGCGCAA
>Ga0134128_10001025_pt1 | contig 37485 bp, 58 predicted proteins | sample KB31754_FD_96462 | JGI IMG/M metagenome (GOLD analysis project Ga0134128, IMG submission 96462) | Terrestrial soil microbial communities with excess Nitrogen fertilizer from Kellogg Biological Station, Michigan, USA - KB3-175-4 | ecosystem: Environmental > Terrestrial > Soil > Unclassified ...
CTTCCAGTTCGATTTCCTTGTCGACGGTGACGCCGTCCTTGGTGATGCGGGGCGCGCCGAAGCTCTTGTCGATCACCACATTGCGGCCTTTGGGCCCCAGCGTGACCTTCACGGCATTGGCAAGCAGGTCGACGCCGCGCAGCATTTTTTCGCGGGCGTCGGATGAAAAGCGGATTTCCTTGGCAGCCATTTCAATCTCCTCTCGATGGCTAGTGGATTGTTGTAGAGCCGGTTAAGCGGCTTTCTTGAGCGTATCGAATTTCTCGATCACGCCCAGGACGTCGGATTCCTTCATGATCAGGAGATCCTGGCCGTCGATTTTGACTTCGGTGCCCGACCATTTGCCGAACAACACGCGGTTGCCAGCCTTCAGTTCGGTGGGAACCAGTTCGCCCCGTTCGTTGCGCGCCCCAGGACCTACGGCGACGACTTCGCCTTCCTGCGGTTTCTCCTGGACGGTATCGGGGATGATGATGCCGCCTGAGGTTTTCTGGTCGGCATCGATGCGGCGCACGACTACGCGGTCGTGCAGTGGGCGGAAATGCATGCAAATCCTCCTTGTGCAGAACAATGGTGTCTATAGGTCCGGCTCCCCGCCGGACGGAAAATGAGCTAGGAGCGGCTTTGGCAGCTTCAAGGGTCCGCTGCCAAAAAAAGTTGGCCCACGATAAATATTTGTAAGCTAAAGATTTTTTACCGCGGGACTGCAGACGGCCTGGCAGGGTGCAGCTGCGAGCGCCAAAAATTCCCGTTCCCGGAAAGCCTCGGCTGGTCTTAGCGTTTCCTATTGGGAATCGCTTCACGAGGTGATGATTGGCCAGCAAGGATTTTCTGCACCGCCTGAACGGCTATGGCCTGACCACGGCGGAAATCCACTATCACATGCCCGACCATGCCGATCTGCTGCAGCTGTTCATCTGGCAGGAGTACGATGTGGCGCCGCTCTTCCCTGGCCTGAAGGAATTTCTCGCCTTCTGGCAACGCGAACTGGAAGGCGCGCTCCATTCCGTCCGCGTCGCGCATAGTCTGCTGGTCAAGCCATCGGAGTGGAAAGCCGTGGATGGAGTCTTTCGGTTGAATTAACCGCCCGCAAACGGATTGAAGTGCTGCGCTGCAACCCGGACGGTTGAAAGGGCCGCCTCATTGAGTATGAGGCAAACATCGGGCGAAGGCCGCTCTACAAAACTGGATCACTATGCGGACTTCGCACGCCGGGAGCTTGCTCGGCACACACCCCTGCCGTCACGCTTCGGCTAGCCTCATCTAGCATTTTGGCGAGAAGGGGGTTTTCGCGCCGTCTTTGCCATTGCCGCGAGAACGGCCGATTGCTGCACGGTCTCCGCATCGAGCTGCTTGAGAGCGGCTAAAATCTGGGACAGCAGCACCGGCCCTGGCGTACCGGACAGCCAACGGAATTGCGGATGCGACGGGACCGCCGATATGTCCGAAGCCCAGGCGGCCAGAATTGTCCGCTTCTCGAAGGGCTCCAGTTCTGCATCCGAAAGGACCTCTCGTGGGTGGACGAAATCTTGCGCCCTCAACCCGAGATACCCCGTTAGTGGAGCTTCCCGGCCCTTGTTTGTTTCGCGGTGTAATGTCCTCTCCTGCATGACATCCTCCCTGTCGCGCCGGAGCGGCAGGACCGCCGCTCCGGCTTTCGGCCGCTACATGCTCTGGGTGGTGGCCTGCCCCGATCTGTTGCGCAGATTGACGGCCTTCGCGGCCTGCGTGGGCTGGGAAGCCGCACTAGTGCTAGCTCCGCAACTGCCCGAACTTTGCGACACGATCTTGGGCTTGGCATCACCGGGGGCTTTGGTGATCTGGGTAAAACGCGTGCAGACACCATTGCCGGAGGTTTCCGAGACCATGGAGTAGCTGGTCCCGGCGGGAAGGTTGCTGAGGGCCGCCGCGCTTAGCGGCTGATCGGGCATCGACGGCATCAGCAACGGCAGGCTCGCCAACATGTCGAATTGCCTGTCCATGTCGGCGATGACAGGGTCCAGCGCCACGAAGGAAGGTGCCATCCAACTCGCTGAGAAAGGCGCCGGCCACAGGGTGGCGATCGGGTGCGTATGGAAAGTCACCTGGGGGGCGGCATTTCCTGTATACGCGATGGTTTCGCTTCCACCGCCAGGAAGCTGAAACGTCAGCTCATGGGTGGTGGATTTGGAAGCGGCGAGGGAGGGGGCGAAGGCTGCAAGGCTCCCTAAGGCGCCAACGCCCACGACCACCGCACTTGCCAGCAATGCAGTATGAATCTTGCGCATGGCTTACTCCATTCATTCGGTTCTCCCGAAACCGGGATGAAAAAAATCTAGAAACCGCCATGCGCTCTTCAAGACACCAGGAAGCTCAAAATTTCTTAAGGGTTCCGGAAACCAGCGAGGCTCTTTTTCATTTTTATCCTTAGCCGTTCGGAAGTGATCTTAGGGGCGGGGCCCGGCCCCGCCCCCGCGGCTTCATCCGCCGCTGTTTCCCTGGCCCGATTAAACTTTCGAAAAATCAGCGCGCTGCCTCTTGGCGGCACAAAGCCCGCTCCTAAATTTTCGGTCGGATCCGCAAGGAACCCGCGAAGGCTCTCCAGCGGATCGCTGAAACATTCATGGGAGCTTGAGAATGTCGAGACTGCGCAAGTCCATTCTTGGTGCGGCCCTTCTGACAGGCTCGGCGACGGCAGCCTGCGTCATGCCGATGCATTCGGCAGAGGCCCGTCCGGTTTGGGGTCCGCATCATTGGGTCCATGGCTGGCATGGCGGCCGCTTCGGTTGGTGGTGGGCCGGACCTGATGTCTGGTACTGGTACCCGCCGGCGCCGGTCTATTACGACTATCCGCCGCCAGCGGACTTTGTCGTGCCACCGCGGCCCACTTGGTATTACTGCGACGGCGCCCACGGCTATTATCCGTATGTTCGCAGCTGTCCCAGCGGCTGGCGCGCGGTGCCCACAACTCCAGAAGATCAGAGCGCGCGGGATACCGCCAAATCGTAAGCAAGGGCGGGCGCGAAATGCGCCCCCCTTTAAGGACGCGAAACAAATTGGGAGCGGCGGAGTTTCCGCCGAAGAAATTATGTTGCGTGGATTTTTCTCTTTTGCCTTCGCGATGGGCTTGGTGGCTGAGGCCCATGCTGCGGACTTGGCCAAGGCCGATCCGGTTTCGGACCTGACGGCTGCATCAGCTTCTTCGCAAAGCGAAAGCAAATCGCCTCAAGACTTCTATCTGCTCTGCGCCTTCTATCCCAAGCCCGGCACCTGCGAGGAGGTCTATCGGCACGCTATGACGGATAAGGACATACCGGCGGAAGCCGTGAGAGCCGAATATAACGGCTATGCCCGCTATCTGGGCGGCGGGCAATCTCTCACCGATGCCGACCGGCAATATCTAAAGGAAAACCAGATCAGGGTCCCGGACGACATCAGCCCGGCGGATCAAAGCGGGTTACACAATGTGATCAATGATCCCGCCCTCTGGCGAGACGCCGATTCAAGACGAGCGGCCGTAAACAACTTCCTCAACCGCGCGGTGGAGGCCGAACTCTATTGCGGGCTAGGCGGCAACTGCGATACCGGCGCCGGCGAAGGTTCGGCGATGGCGTCCGGAGCCGCAAAATGAAATTTTTGTAGCCCGCGCGGAGCGGCTTGAAAGCCCGAAGTTCCCTTCTAGTTTTTTTATCGGTCGGGTGCCTTGGGCCCGCCAAGCCTGGCATCCGACCTCGTACCCGTGTTGCTCGAAAGGAGGATATGGTTATGAGGAACACGATTGATATGGCGCCCTTTGCGCGCTCAAGCATCGGTTTCGATCGGTTGCTGGACCAGCTCGAAACCTTCGCCGATCATGACCCCGGCGACAGCTACCCGCCCTACAACATCGAAAAGCTTGGCGAGGACCGTTACCGCGTCGCCCTCGCCGTAGCTGGCTTCAACGACGAGGAGCTTTCCATCACGGTGGAAGCGAACCAGCTGACCGTCGCCGGCCGCAAAAGCGATGCCGAAAATAAAGAGATCCTTTATCGCGGTATTGCGCACCGGCCTTTCCTGCGCCGCTTCAACCTGGCCGACTTTGTCGTGGTCAAGGATGCGACGCTGGTCAACGGCCTTCTCACCATCGAGCTGGAGCGGCAATTGCCCGAAGCGATGAAGCCCCGGCGCATCGCCATCAATGGCCAAGCGCCTGCGGCGGAGGCCAAGCGGGCCGCTTGATCCATCTCTTACAACCATGGTGGCGCCGCGTGGGATACCACGCGGCCCCCCGTGAGACCTTTGGAGGATGAAACATGGATGTGAAAAGTCTCGTTCCCTGGCGGCGCAACCGCGAGCTCACCAGCAGCGAGCCGATGGAGGATGTGCCTTCGATCTTCGGGCTGCAGCGCCAGATGAATCGCCAGATGAACCGTCTGTTCGACGATTTCTTCCGGGATTTCGACAGCCCTCTGACGCGCGCCATGGATTGGCCGGCGGTCGAGGTCCAGGACGACGATAAAGAAACCAAGGTGGTCGCCGAACTGCCGGGCCTTGAGGAGAAGGATATCGATCTGTCCCTGCGCGAAGGCGTCCTTACCATCAAGGGCGAAAAGAGCCGCAAGACGGACGGCGCGATCTATAGCGAACGCTGGCACGGAAAATTCACCCGCGCCATCGATCTGGGCGCCGACATCGATCCCGACAAGGTGAAGGCCAACTTCGACAAGGGTGTCTTGACCGTGAGTTTGGAAAAGCGCCCCAACGCCAAGGCCGAAACCAAGAAGATCGCCATCAACCGCAATTGAGGCACGGCGGTTTAGCTTAACAGCAGGAGCTCACAATGCGCATTTCGAATATCGTCAAACAAGCCTTGCTGACAGGCATGCTTGTGACGGCTGGCGTGGCGGCCATGTCTCCCGGCGCCGCCGCTTATGTCGTCTGCAACCGCGCCGGCGATTGCTGGCACGCCGACAGGCGGATCCACTTCCCCCATGTGCGGCTGATATTCCACTCCGATCATTGGTGGGACCGCCATAAGGCGAACCATCACTACACCTGGCATGACGTCGATGGCGATCATGACTGGCATCATGGCTATTGGGACCACGGTACCTGGCACGCCATCTGAAAGCGATGAGGGAGGCGGCCTCCCGAACCGCCTCCCTCGCGTTTGGCAAGGGAGGTTTGAATGAAACAAGTGACGTTGGCGCTGACGGGCATTGTCGCTCTGACTGTCGCCGTGAAGGCTGAGACGGGAACATCCGGCACCGTAAACGCGGTTTCAGACAGTGAGATCACCCGCGCCAAAGCGGCGATTAGCCACGCGGGTTATCAGCCGGGCGCGCTGGAAATGGCGCAAGATCACAACCTGTTTTTCACCGCAACCAAGGGCGGTGACACTTATGAGATCACAGTCACGCCCGACAGGAAAATCTATGTAAGTACCGGAACGCCATCGCGCGGCGCAAGCTGACAATAGAGCCTTAGCACGGCGCGTTTCACTACGGGACCTAAATGGCACCTGCGTATTACTCTCTGGACAGCTGCTTCCGGAAGGAGCACGGGATATCACCAGACAGGCGCTGTCCGCCTAAGTTCCAAGGGAACACCGCCGGCTAGAGACTACGCGCGATAGCGTACAAGCCCAGGCCCGCAACTCTCGTCTGTGCCGAACGTTTTCCGCCTAAGGGGTTTGACTTTAGGAGTTGCAGCCATGAAATCCATGTTTCTGATCGCCTCTGCGCTCTCGCTTCTGATCCTTGCGTGCCCATCCTATGGCGCACCGACTGATCAGCCGGGCCATAAGAGCCCCGCGCCTGGCACCAACTCGGACGCGGCCAGCGCCATGAAAGACACGACCGCCGGCGTCGTGGGAAAAGTCTCCGCAGAAATGACGCACTCCCCCAAAGGCTTCGTGACGGCGGCCGCCATAAGCGACATGTACGAAGTCGAAGCCGGCAAGATCGCTGCCAAACGCGCTTCCAGCGCCGCGCTGAAGGAGTTTGCGGAACATATGGTCAAGGCCCATAGCGAAACCACGGACAAGTTGAAATCCATTCTCGCCAGCAACAACATCAGCGTGACGCCCCCGGCACATCTCGACAATCGGCGTCAGGGCATGATTGACGATCTGAGGGGCGCCAAATCAGAAGACTTCGACCATCGCTATCTGACGCAACAACAAGCCGCTCACGAAGAGGCGAAGATTTTAATGCGCGGCTATGCCAAGGATGGCGACAATGCGTCACTCAAGGAATTTGCATCCGATACGCTTCCGGCCGTGGAGGATCATTTGGCAATGGTCAGGAAGATCGAAGCAGAGATGAAAACCGCTTCGAAATAGCCCTTTTCGAGGGCGCGTCCATAGACGCGCCCTCTCATTTCGAACGATCGGATTGATGCGCTCATTCGGGCTTTTGCTGGCGGTTGCATTCTGGGCGTGGACTGCCCCGGCAGCGGCGCAAGACCTGGTCGCCAGGGGCCGCTATCTCGCGATCCTGGCGGACTGTTCTGGATGCCATACCCCGCCCAACAAGCCGCCCTTCAGCGGCGGCGTGCCATTCAACGCCCAGTTCGGTACGGTCTATTCGACCAATATCACGCCTGACCGAAAGAGCGGCATTGGTGCATGGACCGCGGATGATTTCTATCACGCGCTGCACGAAGGCATCGCGCGAGGCGGTAAGCATCTTTATCCAGCCTTTCCGTATATCTATTTCGAGCGCATCAGCCGTCCGGACACCGATGCGCTGTTCGCTTACCTGCATACGCTCAAGCCGGTCTATCAGCCACCTACGCCCAACAAGCTGATTTTCCCGGTCAATTTTCGCTTCGGCTTAATCTTCTGGGACTGGCTCTATTTCCATAAGAAGCCGCCGGATATTCCCGTGAATGCCACCGCGGCATGGAAACGCGGCGAATATCTGGTCAATGGGCCGGGTCACTGTGCCGCCTGCCACACGCCCAAAACCGTCCTGTTCGGCGACAAGACCGAAAGGCCATTAGCTGGCGGCGTTGTTGATAATTGGTATGCCGCTAATCTCACCGGAAGCCAGATCGATGGTCTGGGACACTGGCGCCATGAAGACATCGTCCGGTTTCTTGCCAATGGCCGAAACAAATATGCCACCGCCGCGGGCTCGATGCTGGAGAAAGTAACATCTTCGACCAGCCATATGGCCAAGACGGATCTTGATGCGATTGCCACTTATCTGAAGGGTCAGCCACCACAAGACTCGCCACCATTCGAAGCGCCGCGCCGGGAGCAGATGGAGCGTGGCCGCGGACTTTATCTGGCCCATTGCCAGAAATGCCACGCCGCAGACGGCCGCCCGACAGGCGAGAGCGCCAACTACCCCAGCTTGGCCGGCGACACGTTGGTGACGGGGCATGACGCCACCACGGTGTTGCGCATCATCCTCACCGGCGGCAAAGCCCCGGCAGTGCCAGGAAAAGAAGAGATCCGCCCCATGCCCCCCTTCGACAAGCTGGACGATGGCGAGATTGCCGACATGGCGAGTTACATCCGCAACGCCTGGAACAACCGCGCGCCGCCGGTCGGCGCCACAGACGTTCACAGCCTGCGCCGGGCACTCAAGAACTGACGGACCGGCGGGTCTCAGCCACGTCGATCCAGCGCGCGAACAGATAGATCGCGACTCCGAAAAATATCAAATTGGCGGGGACCCACATCAGGAGCCCTGCAATCTGTTGGTCCTGAAGTGGTGTGAGGCCGAACCGGGCAGCGTTCTCGCCCGGCATCACGCAAATCGCGCGGGGCGCGAAGAGCATCACCACACCGGGAAGGTCAGTAACGACCGCAGCCGCCATCACCATTAAAGCACGGGCGCCATCGCTCAGTGATCCGGGAAGCAATATTCCGCTCCAGAAAGCCGTGGCCGTGCCGAGGATGGAAGCCAGCTCCAACAATTCGCCCGCTGGTTGCCGCGCGGCCCATTGAAAAGCCGTCGGCCAATGCCAAAAGAGGAAGATAACCACGAAGAGACCCCAACTCAGGATTGGGGGCAGGCGTATTTTTGCGCCGCTCAGCACCAGCAATGGCGCGGCGACAGCAATCAGAAGCAAATGCTGAAACATGTGGGCGGCGAAGAGTTGATTGGCCAAAGGTGCCAATAATGCAACAGCCGCCGCCGCCAGAATTGCACCTGCTAGTGCCGTCGCTTTCAACTTCGACATACCGGCACCATGATCGAGGCAAAAATATTGAAAAGGATTGCGGCGAAAAACCATAGGCTGGACAGCAGCCCCCAGAGCGCCAGGAAGCGGTTGCGCCCCTCCCCGGCGCGCAACAACCCCCATGCCTTCCACGAAACAAATGCGCCCGTGGCGCAAGCTCCCAATGCCACCATGTCTGCAATCATCAGCGCGGCGAAAAGCGGGCCCGCCGACACCAAACGCACGGGGTGGTCGCCGGGATAGCAGACATAGGCGGTCAGGCCATAGCCGAGCATCATTTGGCCCAGCCAGAACAGAGGCGCCACCGAACACCCGAACAACAGCCAGAGAAAGTGGGGCTCACGCGCCTCGGGCGCGGGGCCGACAGGATCCAGCGCCGTGCTCATGCTTTCAACCCCAGCAGCGGCGTGATGTAGAAGGTGAAGAACACCGCGATCCAAACTGCGTCCACAAAATGCCAGTAAAGCGCTCCAATATGGATGTGCGCGAAGCGCCGGCTATTGAAATAACCCAGCTTGGACCACCAGGTCAGCGCCAGCAGGATCAAAACGCCCACAACCACATGCGCCATATGGAAACCAGTGATGACGAAATAGAGGGATGAATAGGGCGTTGATGATAAGCCGAACGGCCGGTCTCCCCATTCGAACCATTGAATAGCCAGGAAGATCGAGCCCAGCAGCGCGCCAATCCCAAGTCCGATCACCAGACGCCACTTCTTGTTGTGCTCGATGCCCAGTTGCGCCCAGCCCACGGCGACAGACGAGAGCAGCAGGATGGCGGTGTTCAGCGATGCGATACCGATCGGTGGCGGCCCGCCTTCCGGAAAGGTGCCGGAGGCATGGGGCTGTACCGCCAGGTAATAATAAGAGAACAGCAGATAAACAAAGAGCGAAGCTTCGGTGAAGACGGTGAAGATCATCGCCCACCAGCCACTGGCGCGCGTGTCCATGGCGCCGACCGGCAAATGTTGCTGCAGCCGTTCAGCCATCGCGAGACACCTCTGCTGTCTCACCCAAGGTCGCGCTGGGCCATAACCAAGCCCCGATCGCAATCGCGATCAAGACAATCCCAAGAGTCGCGACAAGCCAATTGACCAGAATGAGGCCGCCCGTGAGCACCGTCATGGCCAACGCCAAGCATACCGGAACCAGAGTGTCGGCCGGCATCTTCAAGATGACATTCGGCTCTGCGTCCAGCGGTGTGGTGCCCAGAGCTTCACGCCCCTGCGCCAGCACCAGACCGTGACCAACAACGCTGCGCTGGGGGTCGGCCCGGCCAAGCCGGTCCTCCCACAAGGGATGACGACTGGCGACGGTCGGAATGACCGCAAAATTATAAGGCGGCGGCGGCGATGATGTCGCCCACTCCAACGTCGGCGCGTCCCAAGGATTCTCGCCCGCAGCCGCACCATTTCTGAGACTCTTCACGACATTCCAGACAAAGAGCAGGACACCGACGGCGAACAAAAAGCTGCCGATCGTTGTGATCAAATTCACCCAATTCCAACCCATGCCATCGCCATAGGTATAAATACGGCGCGGCATCCCCAGCAGGCCGGAAATATGCATGGGAAAGAAGCCGATATTGAAGCCAGCGAACATGGTCCAGAAATTCCAACGGCCCAAGCGTTCATCCATCAAACGGCCAAAGAATTTCGGAAACCAGAAATAGGCCGCGCCCACCACCGGAAAGACATTTATGCCGATCAAGACATAATGGAGATGAGCGACTACGAAATAGGTATCCGTCAATTGCCAATCTACCGGCACCGATCCAGTCATATAGCCGCTGACGCCGCCGATGGTGAAAAGCAGGATGAAGCTGGCGAAGAACAGGAAAGCCGTGGTGAAGACGGGCCGCCCGGTCCAGATCGTTGCCAGCCAGGCGAACACGCCGACTGCCGAGGGCAGCGCGATGATGATAGAGGCGGCGCTAAAAAAACTCAGAGACACGCCGGGCAGACCAGTGGCGAACATGTGGTGCACCCACACACCAAATCCCAGCACCATGGTGGCGACAGTGGCCAGAGCCACTACGCTATATCCCACCAGCGGGCGGCGGCAGAACACCGGCAAGCCGTCCGACACCATGCCCATGGCGGGCAATACAATGGCATAAACCCAGGGGTGACCGAACATCCAGAATAAATGCTGCCATAGCATCGCCGATCCGCCCGCTGTCGCGTCGAAAAAATGCGTACCGACATTGCGGTCCATCCATAACAGCAGGAAGGCGAGCGATACGGCCGGAATCGCAAAGATGTTGGCGGCACTGGCCGTAACTGTGCCCCAAACCAGGATCGGCACGCGGTTGATCGACATGCCCGGGCAGCGCATACGCAGGAATGTCACGATAAAATTGATCGAGCCCACGGTGGTGGAAATACCCAGCAGCACCATGCCCAAGGCATAGACATCGATGTTGGGGCCATCATTATAGGCACGGGCCGCCAGCGGCACATAATTGAACCAGCCAACATTTGGGCCGAAACCCACCGCGAAGCCGGAATAAAGCACGATCCCGGCAAAGAGATAAATCCAATAAGACAAGGCGTTGAGCCGCGGCAACGCCATGTCGCGCGCGCCCAGAAGCATAGGCCAAAGATAATTGCTGAAGCCCGACAATACTGGTCCGGCATACAGGAAAATCATGGTCATGCCATGGACGGTGAAGAGTTGGTCGTATTGTTCGGGCGTGAGGATGTGCAGATTGGACCAGGACAGCTGAAGCCGAAACACCAGCGCCTCGATGCCGCCCAAGATCAGAAAGACAAAGGCGGTGATAATGTAGCGAAGGCCAATCTCTTTATGGTCTACCGTCGCTAGCCAGCCGTAGAGACCGGGCGCAGTTTCCCACAAGCGCTTCAGACGCTCCGCCAGATCGGGGGTTTCCGTGTCTACCGTAGGGCGTCGCTCATAGTCTGTGCTTGCCATCAGTTCAGCGCCAACAAGTAGGCGGTTATTCCGGCGCGCTCGGTCTGCGAGAGTTTGACCGCCGGCATCAGATTACCAGGCTTCAGACCTTGCGGATCGGCGATCCATTTTGCGAGCATTGACGGCTCATTGGGCAAGATGCCCGATGCAAGGGTTCGCCGTTGCATCAAATGACTGAGATCCGGTCCGAGGCTACCCGCTGCTTCCGTGCCGCGCACACTGTGACAGCCGCCGCAGTTCTCGACGAAGGATTTCTCGCCGTTCGCGGCTACACTTGCCGGCACCGAAGGTGAAGACAATTGACGCTTCCACCAGGCACGAAACTCCGCTCGTGGCTGGGCCACGACCTGGAACAGCATCTTGGAATGCTCGGCGCCGCAATATTCCGTGCATTGACCCTGATAGGTGCCAGGACGTGAAGCTTCGATCCATGTTTCGTTGATCTGGCCTGGAATGGCGTCCATCTTTCCGGCGAGCTGCGGTACCCAGAAGCTATGGATGACGTCGCCACCGAGCAGCTTCAGCCGGACGATCTCGCCAACCGGAATGTGAATCTCATTGGCGGTGTAAAAGCCCCGTCCGTCAGCCGAGAGATAGCGAACCTGCCACCACCATTGCCGGCCGGTGACTTCGATGATGACCCCGGGCCTGGAGGCCGGCGACTGGATGTCCGCGAGCACCTTCACCGTCCAGATCACGCTGATCAGCAACACTGCGGTGGAAAGGCCGACACCCAGCCAGAGCCATCTCAGCCCACCTTCATCTGGCAGTAGCGCCATTTTCTCGCCGGCGACCACCGGCATTCCGGGCCGCCGCCAGATTGCCGCTCCCAACAAGCCAGCAATGATGACAATGACCGCGACAGAGATGAGCAGGACGCCCCAGGTGAGCCATACCACCGGCATCGCTTTGTCCCCTGCGCCGCTGAGGTATTGCAACGGGGCAGCGTGCGCGGTGGAATATGCCATAAAGGTGGCAGCGAAACCGCAGATGAAGGATTTTCTGTGCGGCACCGTGATGCCCCTTTGTGCTCGACGATGGCACAGGGGTGAAACGCGTGGCTTCGCTGTTTGATCCGGAGCGAGCCGCACCTCGGCTCTATCAGGGTTGGCCGCCACCGCCCGCGGCGCCGTAGATCTGGCCGGTTGCATAGCTGGCATCGCTGGCGGCCAGCTGGACATAAATCGAGCCCAACTCTGCCGGCTGACCGGGACGGCCCATAGGTGATTGGCTGCCAAACTGTTCTAGCTTTTCCATGCTGGCGCCGCCAGAAACTTGCAGCGGCGTCCGGATCGGTCCTGGCGCCACGCCATTAACCCGGATGCCTGTCTTCGCCAATTGCTTGGCCAGGGACTTCACAAAGTTCATGGTCGCCGCCTTGGTCTGAGCATAGTCATAAAGTTCCTGCGAGGGATCATAGGATTGCTCCGATGCGGTGGCGATGATGGCGGAGCCGGGCTTCAGATGGGGTATGGCGGCCTTCAGAATCCAGAAGGGGGCATAGATGTTCGTCTTCATCGTGGCGTCGAAACTCTCGGACGAAATATCGAGGATGGACTGCGCGCTCTGCTGCCGTGCCGCATTGCTCACCACGATATCCAGGCCACCGAGTTTTTTGATCGCCTGCTCGACCAATTTGGTGCAAAAAACCTCATCCCGGATATCGCCGGGTATCGAATAGCCCTTGCGGCGGCATCTTCGATGATGGCCACGACTTGATTGGCGTCCTCCTGCTCCGCCGGCAGATGATTGATCACCACATCGGCACCTTCGCGGGCGAAAGCGATGGCCGCTGCCCGCCCCATGCCACTGTCACCGCCTGTGATCAGGGCTTTGCGGCCCAACAGGCGAGCCGAACCTTTGTAGCTTTTCTCGCCGTGGTCCGGCGGCGGCTCCATCCTGCAAGCGAGCCCTGGCCAGTCTTGCTTCTGCTTCTTGAAAGGCGGCTTGGGATATTTTGCCCTGGGATCGTCCGGACCGTCATTGCTGCGCGTGAAAGCATCTTGATCTTGCTCCGTAGCGATATCTTAGGCGACAAGCTGTTTGAACAATTGATCCAGAATCGCACCCCTGTCGCTGACGGACGAGATAGTCGCCCCTGGATGCCGGCTTTGGTCAGTCAAGATTGGCTCGCAAAGGCGCTCAACAGCGCTGTGCCGTCGGGCGATCCCAACCCGGTACAAGCATCCCAACCAAGGCCTGCGGAATAGCCGACATTGCCTGAACGGTTGTCGCCCTTTCTGATATCGCGAAAAGCCGACGGATGGGCGTAAAGGACCTTGTGCGGTTGTCCGACCGCTCCATGCGCTTCATTAAGCAGTGCAAACAATCCGGCCCAAAGAGGCGCAGAAGCACTGGTGCCGCCAATGATCTGAGTGATGCCATCAACCACGACACGATAGCCTGAGTTGGGGTCGGCATCCGAAGCAACGTCAGGTACACCGCGACCAGCTTTGGCGGTGCTGACGGAAACTGGGACCTTTGCGGTAAGTTGATATGGGGGAAGGGCAAAGAGTGCACTCACGCCTCCCCCTGTACCCCCACCATCGCTGTTCCAAACTGTCTCGCCGCTAATCTTATCCTTAGAGGCTGCAATTCGAGTGCCTCCGCAACCTACCACCAGGGGACTTGAGGCGGGAAAATCGACATGTGCCTGGCCATCGGTGACGCCGTCAGTTGCCAGACTGTCTCCTGAGGCTGCGCAAACTGTCACCCTGAAAGTCGCAGCATCCGAAAAGGCGGATCCCATGCTGGCGATCGCTTGGCCAGTCCATTGGCTCTCGGCTGAACCCCAGCTAATCGAAAGGACGGATGGTGCGTTCACCGTGTCATGCACCGCCGCCGAGATAGCATCCACAAATCCCTGATCGGTGTTCGGCGCAAAATAAACAGCAATCCTGGCTCTCGGCGCGATTCCGCCGGCTACTTGAATATCCAGACCAACCTCGCCATCCGCTCCTTGGTCCCGCCCTGGATCATTGCTGCCGCCTGACACCGGCACTGCTGTCACGGTTGGTGGCGAAATTCCCATCGCGGCAAAGGCCGCAGCAACATCCGATGCGCGATAGCCTCCGCCTAACTCGATCAAAGCAATACACTCGCCTTGACCCCTGCCATGGGTGGTCGGAAAATTGTAAAGAACACCCATAGTGCTCGGAAGATAGCCGGTTGCTGCTTGGGGCACTCTAGGAAAGGCAATCTTGGGGGTCGCAATTGGTCGATTGTCCAGCCCCAATACGGCTTCAATTTTCTCAGCGAAGGCAGTCGGGACCGAGAGAGAGCCTGTGCGAGCCCGGAAGCGCCGTCCCTGATGTTCAAAAATATGGAGCTTGGTGCCGAACGCCGCTTCCAAATCTTCTATCCGCCCAGAAACCTTCATCAAACGCCGATGTGGCTCCATTAGCGTGACGGTCAAACTGTGCTCGCGGGCGAATTGCGCGATCTGCTCTAAGGACGGTTTTAGTCGCGCTGCGCGGGCCATATGGAGGACACTTCTTGTCAAGTGTCCCGACGGTACGGCGTCCTTCAGATATATACTCACTTCTACGCGCTCGTTCCCGCTGGCGGGACCCACCGACGTGCCGGATGGCACCTTCCGCTCACTTCCAGCAATCAATGCCCGCGCCATTCAGAATTCCCTCAGTCGCTCTGCGTGACCGGTTGATGAATAATCGATCAATACCACAGCAGAAATGCCGCTATTATCAAATGCCACGCCGCAAGAAAAGGAATGCCAAAGCAAAGGAGATCGTTCCCTCACGTCGAAATCGTTACTACAGCTTTAACCTCAAAATGTTTTGACGATGCCGCCTGATGGTTGGTCAAAGGATCGACATCAATCGGACTTTTCGCGCCATCTCCGACGACAACACCGCAATCGAATTGACGCTAGATAGTATGTCTGTCCAAGAATTAGTTATGCGCGTCGAGCGCGTGCTCCAAATTTTCCATTATCGGAGTAGCGCAACTCCACGCTCTTCCCCGTGAGAAGCTGGCCCGTGGTGGCGCAGACTGCTGCAAGCGAAACGGCAGTCGTTCCAGCGCGCCGGTGTGTGACTCTGTCGGGAGCGAAGTGGCATGACAAGGACACTTGACATCCGCAGAGGTCCATCAGCTTATGCCCAGTCGCCGCCAAATCGTTTTCATTGGTTCCGTCGCAATCGCCGTCATTGGCGCGATCGTCATCTGGTACGGCGGGGCCGCGGTCACATTGGCTGTTTTCGATAACGACGTACGGGCGGCGGCACCTTGGCTAGCCGTGGCGAAATTCGCGAGCCTCGCCTGGGCGGCGGCGGTCGGGTGGATAATCACCTGGCCGCGGCTTGATGAAATGGAAAAAGAAGCGCGCAAGTTCTCCTGGTTCGTCGGATCCACCGCAGCGATTCTGCTGACCGCACCGATCATGCTGCTTTGGCTGCTGAACGGCGGCACATTCCTTGCCCAGCATTTCGCGCGCCGCGGAACCCCGGGGGTCTACTTCGCGCTAGGATGGGTCGGACTGGTTATCGCTCAGCTGCTCGGCTCCTTGGTCGCGCGGACCGCGTGGTGGGCAACCAAACGCTAGGACCCGGTTCATGAAGAACTGCCTTAAGGCGCTACGCGCAGAACACGGCTGGAGCCAGGCGGAGTTGGCTGAGCGCCTCGACGTCTCCCGCCAAAGCGTCAACGCCATCGAGACTGGCAAGTACGACCCCAGTCTTCCGCTCGCCTATAAGATCGCGCGGCTTTTTGGACAATCGATCGAGGCAATCTTCCAGGATTAAGTTTAAACGACTTTGCGGGCTACGAGCGGGAAGTCCATCTTATGCCTGACCTCATCACTGAGGCTGCAGTAGCGAGATGATGGGCCGTTCGAGAAAACGGACAGGCTTGTCGACTGCCCAACCGAATATGTTGATGCCCGCGAGGGGCGCCAAAAAGAGTATCATCAGCAAGAATAACATGCCGTAGCGAGACATGCGCCATAGCGGCAGTGCCAGAGCTGGTGGGAGTAAGCCGATAGCGATCTTGCTGCCGTCGAGTGGCGGGATAGGCCACAAATTCAAAACGGCTAGTACAAGATTGATCTCAATTGAGTAAGCCAACGCCATCATCAACCAACTGGAAGCGGTGCTCCCAAAAGACCGTGCGATCAGGAGCAGCAGCACCGAAACTAGCGCCAGCAAAATATTCATGCTGGGTCCAGCGGCAGCTACCCAAATCATATCACGCTTGGGGTGTCGTAACGCGCTGAAGTTTACCGGCACAGGCTTGGCGTAGCCAAACACAAAACCCGCTTTGGACAGGATGAGGAACGCGGGCAAAATGATCGTGCCGAACAAATCGACATGTTTTATGGGATTAAGCGTTACCCTGCCCGCTTTCGCAGCGGTATCATCACCAAAATGACGGGCGACAAAGCCGTGCGCTGCTTCGTGCAAAGTAATCGCAACGATGACGGGAAGCGCATAAGCCGAAATGGCTTCGACAGAATCCATTTTCCTTATCCTAAAATTGTGCGCGCCAAGAGTTCCATCGGTAAACGCGGCGGCGCATCCACTGCGGCATACAAGATCTTTTCTGGCACCGATGTTCAATCGTCGTTGTTTTAACACTATGATTATTGTTTACAAACGCAAGCTAATCTACTTCCCCCGCAGCATCGAGGATGAAGCAGATAAAGATCGACGTAAATGTGAAGCTGTGTCTGGCAGCATGCCTCCTAGGCATTACCACTGTTATATGCGTGGAGCTTCGATAACTTGTCGACTTTTCACATAATGTGGATTCAAACTGGGACGTCCAAACTGAAGCGCAAGACCAATGGCCATCTCGTTAACGCCGGACCCCATCCGTCACGTCGTTCATCTGATTCTGGAAAACCGCTCATTTGATCAGATGCTTGGTTGTTTGAAAGCGGTCTATCCCAATCTTGAAGGTATCGACCCTGCAACCCCCGCAAAGAATCGCGGTCCGGACGGTCGAGATTATTTTCAAGCACCCACGACAATCCGGCAAATGCTCAAATGGGATCCCCATCACGAAGTAAAATGCATTGCGGTGCAGCTTCAAGATGACAATGGCGGATTCGTAGAGGACTTCGTTCAAAACTATCCCGAGAGCACGCCAGAGGCGCGCCAGCTCATCATGAGCTATTACCCACTCGACTTTCTTCCGGCATTGCATCCTCTCGCCCGTACATTCCGTGTTTGCGATCACTGGTTTGCGTCGCTTCCGGGCCCAACCTGGCCTAATAGGTTCTTCGCGCTTTCCGGTACATCCAATGGCTTCGTGGATATGCCCAACGATGGGACCCGTAAGACGGACCTGCCGGGGTACTTTGAACAGACACAGGAGACCTTATTTGATCGCCTTAACGAACAAGCGATCCATTGGAAAATCTATTTTCATGACATACCGCAGTCTGCGGTCCTCAACCGACAGCGCGAACCACACAACATGGCGCGCTATTTTTACATCGACGAGTTCTTCACCGACGCCCGGGACCCTGAGCAGGACTTCCCACAATACTGTTTGATCGAACCGGATTTTCTGGGCCTCGGTCAGAACGATGACCATCCACCGCACGACGTCATGCGCGCGGAAAAGCTCATAGCCGATGTCTACAACGCCATTCGCGCAAATGAGAAGCTCTGGCAATCCACACTGCTAGTGCTGATGTTTGATGAGCATGGTGGGTTCTTTGACCATGTGGTCCCGCCCCCGGCAGCGCCACCAGATGACCTAACGGCGGGTGAATATGCCTTCAACCAGTATGGGATCCGTGTTCCGGCCATTTTGGTTTCACCATGGGTTGAACCGGGTGTTGCGAAGGAAGTCTTTGATCACACCAGTGTGCTCAAATATCTCACTGACAAATGGAATTTAGGGCCCTTAGGCAAGCGAACCGCAGCAGCGAAAAGCATCGGGACGGCCCTTTCGCCGGTCGCCCATCAAAATACCCTTACGTGCCTTTCGCTCTCGGTCGACCAACTCAACCCACCAGACCCCAAAGGAGAGGAAGCGGCGTTTGGCACACTTTCGAGCCATCAGGCAGCCCTCACCAAATTCACAGAGTGGCTAGAGACAGAAGCTATCGAAAAGGCTCCCCGAGTAGCCAGTATAGCCGCCAGGCTGGCGATGGCGCTGAAGAGTTCCGCTGATCACCTGCTATCCTGGGCACTGGACCAGCCGGCATCGCTGCCGGTCTCTATAGCAGCACCGGATATGCTCGTATTGCCGCGCCAGGCAAAACCCGCGGACCGCGTCGCATTCTTTTTAATGCGCATGAAGCAATATGGCGCACTTGGAATACAGAATCGCCTTTTAGATCCCAAGTTGCCCCCGGATCAGCAGGAACATTCTTTGCAAACGCTTGCGCTCATAACTGGCCGCAATTTCCACCAAGAGAATAATGAAGAAAAGACGGAAACTGCAGTAGCCTGGTTGAAAAAACGAACTACAAACTCCCGGTGAGTCAACTCGAGTTTATCGAAATCCCTCACCTCGGCTTGCTGCCGGAATCAAAAAGTACATAACTTGCAATTTGCCCAGTAGACCTCGGCTCATAGGTCGTCGGGTTCGGGCGCAAAGCCGGGGAACGGACGACAGGCGAAAGTAGGTTACCTGGGCCTTGGAATAGTTTAAATCGCGACTGAAGTATTATTAGCTCTACAGATAGAGATGAAACTCCTTCTGAAATTCGTTCTCCAGACGGTCGTTTGGTACAGCTTCATGGGCGCTATCATCTTTGGCGCTGCGGGAACGACAGATTATACTGGAGGGTGGCTCTACCTCGGCGAAATGGTTGCCCTCACGGCCGTGTTTGGAGTGTATGTACTACGCACCGACCCCAGCCTTCTTCGAGAGCGCTTAAGATCGCCAGTCCAGAAGGGTCAGCCGCCTGCGGACAAGTTGATTGTGGTCCCCATCCTTCTTCTGGTGTTCGTGAGTATGGGTTTCATGGCAGCCGACAACATGCGCTGGCAATGGTCGGCAATGCCGCCTTCATTGCAATGGGCGGGATGCGTTCTTCTCTTTGCAGCGTTTCTTTTCATCGCGTGGGTCATGCACACGAACACCTTTGCAGCGCCCGTTGTCAAAATACAAAGAGATCGTGGGCAGGCGGTGATAACAAATGGTCCATATGCCATCGTTCGCCACCCGATGTATTTCGGAGCGCTCTTTTATATCGCCGGTACATCACTTGTTCTTGGCTCGTGGTGGGGCCTTATGACGGCTCCGATGCTTGCGCTCTTGTTCGGCTTCCGGATCCTTATCGAAGAAAACACGCTTCGCGCGGGCCTCGATGGCTACGGGGATTATGCGCGCCGTGTTCGCTGGCGCTTGCTTCCACTTATTTGGTGAGACGCGGGCGCCCGCCTATGCCGATCTCGATGTATTAGGACGGGGTTACAGCGATGAAAATACCACAGTCAAAGTCTTCAGCCGTCTTCTGAGCTTGAACGACAAGGACTTGGTTCGTCGCTCCGCTTTCGTGATGGGCGAAACTTTGGCCACTGGCAACGCCGGCACCGATCGTTTGGTGAACATGTCGCCATCGAAAACGCGCAAGCAGTGGGCGCCTGACCCCGCCCTATCGAGTCACCGCGGGATCCGGTGCGACCAACGCGATGCTAGCCGAGGTCATTGGCAAGGTGTCCGTCAAACTCGGCTAAAACTGAGAGCGTGAGCGTGATTAACACGAGCGGTAACTCACCGGGATTGCCGCCCCAAGATCGCCTTCTGGATGCGCCGTGGGGCGGGTTGCGGCGATGTTGCTTTTGACAAAACCAGCACTGTGGACTGGCAGGGGTCCGAGCATTTAGAATTCGGTTGCCTTCATCCATTTTATTGTTTTAGTACAATCTTTCTTGTTTCCGCCGGAAAAGGCGGTGTATCGTCAACCCTCACTCAATCAGGAGGGCGGATGAAGCAAATCAAAGTGGACATCAACATAAAGCTGAGTTTGGCTGCCTGCCTCTTCGGCATCGCTGCGATCCTGGATGTCGTGTTTCGGTAGATCACATTCGCTTGTCGACGCGCCAATCGCGACACGGTTAAGGATTCAAGCGCGCCACACCTTATTGAGAACCGCAGCCGCCATCGACGATTTCTCCTCTGGCAGAAACCGACAATAGTGTTGCCTAGTAACCTCCGGCGTGTCGTGAATCGCAAAACTCGCCAGTTCGTAGGATCCAGTCTGTTTCAAAACGTGCGTGGCTACGACATCGCGCACATTGTGCGGCCCATGTGGAAGCAAGCCCTCGATCGCACCGAGTCTTGTGTATGGATTGTAGATGCCATAGCGCTGAATTATCAGACGCCAGGCCGCATAGAAGCTTGGCATGTCGTAGGCGCCAGAGAGCCTGCCGGATTTTAACGTGCGCACGAAAAATGTTCCTGGATCAGAATAACCGCGTAGCAGCCTTGTCCTGTGGCGCACCAAATACTCATCGACAAATGCGTAAAGATTTTCCAGGCGCGGCAGGATAACACGGAACGGGCCCTTCCGAAAAAAGGCCGAGTAGGAATTCTTGAACGCGATAGCCGGAATATAGACTTCCCACCCGTTGTCCAGCTTGCTCCATCGCAATTCACCGCATTCTCTTGACTCCAGCTCGAACGTCGATCTAGGTCGCTTGCCCTTTGGACAGACAAGGAGCTCTCGCAGATTGCGTTGCCGCAGGCCCAGATGCACGGCGAGCCTAAACATCAGATAGCTTCGCACACCTTCCGCGGCAGCCAGGGATCTACTTTTTCATCCGGAAGATGCCGAAGGATTTCAACAGAGATTTTCCGATAAACTGACATCGGGCGGGGTTTATTCAGAACGACGAGTATTGCCTCAAATGGGTCGCGATGGCTGCGCAACACACGTCGTACCTCGCCGGAACGACCGATAAAATATTTATATGCGATATCACAGAAGCCATTCCAGTTGCGGCGCGCCATCGTGATCTTCGATTTTGTAATAAACCCCTTAATCGGCCGCAGCTTCCTCGCAAGTTCGGGATGTTGGCGTATCCAGCCCGTGTCGGGCCGGGTCAGCGCGATCATCTCCTGAATAAGGTGTCTCTCGAAGATCGTGAGAAAGCCACGCCGGCGCTCTCTCCATTCCAGTAGCCAATCCCAGAAGCTCGGAAACGCGAGCTGCCCCAGAGTAAGGAGCTTTGGATTTATCCCGAGACCATGTACCGAGGATTTTGGTGAGGCCACAAATATGCCAAATATCATTCCCAAGTGGCGCACGCGCATCTGCGCGGTGTACGCGCTCCATGCGGCAACGCGCCGAAATCCGGGAGGTGCGATAGTGGTTGTCTTGAAGGAGACGAGCTCTTCGACCTCCTTTGCCAAAATAGGTGGCGCATCAATAAGCCGGCTTCTCTCAACAAGATCAGCGGGATCATTGTCGTCACCTCCGGCATTCAACAGGTAGCGAGCGAGTGGCTTTCTTCTCGCGCGGGCGTCGCAGGTTTGCGGGAACCGAAGCGAATAGCGCTTTTGCGTCGCTCCTTTGAGAAATTTTCCGTACCCGGTCGAACAGGCAAGGACGTTGCTTTTTACCCAGTCAATGATCTCCGCCTGGCGCCTTGTACCAAGCGTGTCGAAATTGTCCGGAAGATGCCATCGCATGACGTGCTGTTGCGCCGCGTTCACCGACCTGACCGCATTCGTCAGCGCCGAATCCGGGTATAGAATTCTCTTCAAATATCCGCTGTCCAGGCCATAGCGCTTTTCAATCCTGGAAAGCAGCAGAAGGCTGGTTTTCCAGCGCGGCGCCATCCGTCCCGAGGTCCAGTTCCTGATGGTATCGTCGGTGTATTTCTCACCCGGACGCGCCTGGGCACGAATGAGGGACTGCTCGCATTCGTCGTGCTGCTGGATCTGTTCTGCCAGCGCCCGGGCGAAGGCAGCCTTGTCCCGGACGGTTTTGTGATATTGCGGGATGATAGAGCTTGAAATTGATTTTCGTTTCATGGCGGCCCTCTCCCATGTTCATCATCCTGGCCGCATTTTGTGGTTTCCCGCGGACCAGATGAGCTCCGCCCACAATATTTTGTGGTCCCCTCTTTAACGCTGAGGACAAATTTCTGGCCCCAATTATCCTAGGCTTAATTAATCAGTGATTGGATGGAACCTGACTAAGAAGACAGAGCCATCCATGTCTGCACGCCAAAAGCCGATTTTCTACCGCCGCAAAAGGCGTGTGATGCCGGGCCTAGTGGTGCTTTTGTCCCTCACGGGCCTGGTCCTTTGGTTCATGACCCGCCAGGGCGGTCCCCTGGCCGGCGTTATCGAAAATCTGCCGCTGCTCTATCAGTGGATACCGGCTGCCATCATGTGGATGGTGCTTTTGGTTATGCTGAGCATGGCGATGTTCGCGCCCAAGCGGGACGAGTAGGCCTAAAACCTCTTCCGCCGCCTGATTATCCAGGCCGCCAGGACTGCCACCGCAACCACCACAAACGAAAGTTGCGAAGGGCTCCAAGTCCACGCACTACCAAAGGCGTTGACCTCCAGCACCACCAAGAAGACGCCGAACAGCACCAACAATATCACGCGCGCGACAAGTCCCATCTTCGACCTCGGGGTGCGCTGCGCCTAACCCTATAGCATCCCGACGTCCCTGGCAGCCCTTGCCTTCGCCGACATCCCCGCTATCGTCTCGCGCCACCGACGCCTGATCCCGCCCATGTGCTTTTCCGCTACCGCCAGCTTCTCAGCCGCGGGCCTTCTCGCGATGACTGGCATCGCTACTCTGACGCAAGTGAAAAAACGCGCCGAACTGCCGCTCGCTCTCACGCCGCTTTTTTTCGCCGTGCAACAGGCGGTGGAGGGCGCGCTCTGGCTGACGGTACCGGAAGGCCGCATCCACAGCCTCCTGCTTGCCAACATTTTCAGTGCCATGGCGCTGGTGATCTGGCCGGTTCTAATTCCACTTGCCGTCGCGTTGGTGGAACGCGAGGCGCCGCGCCGCCTCGTCATGCTGCTTCTCCTCCCAGCCGGCATCGGCGTCGCGGTCTACTCGGCAGGCACTACGCTGGCCCACCCCTATCTTGCCTGGCCGGTGGGCTATGCACTGACTTATGTGGACAATCACTCCTATTCGCCGACCATGCTGGCGACTTATCTGATCTGCACTTGCCTGCCGCCACTTCTTTCCTCCAGTCGCACGCTCAATCTCTTCGGCGTGATCGTGGCAGCGGGCCTGGGCATCGCTATGCTCGCCTTTTATGAGGATTTCGTCTCGGTCTGGTGCTTCTTCGCCGCCCTGGCGAGCTTCACGCTGCTGGTCTTCTTCCGCGACCACGGGCGCGCCATTCCCCTCTGATTGGCAATGAGTGGCCGCTTCTTTCGCCATTTCGCTCGGCGGCGTGGGCCCTCAGGACCAATCCAGCCACGCTCCCTCGTTGAACCGAGCCCGGCGCTTGTGCCACAATTTGCCCTCACCCAAGGGGCAAGGGGGAGCCATGCGCTTAAAGATCTGTGCCACCCGGTTCTGGCCTGCGCTATGAGCCAGGATATCGACGCCCCCAATGTTGTGATCCACCCGCCTATCGCACTGGGCATGGCCATCGTGATTGGTTTCGCCGCCAACTGGGTCTATCCCCTGCCCTTCACGCCCCCTGGCATCGCGCACATAGAGCTGGGTCTGGTCGTGATCGCAGGTGCCATGCTCCTAGTGCGTTGGGCGGTTCAGACCTTCCGTAGGGCCAAAACCAACATTCTTACCAACCAGGCTACCCTCGCCATCGTTTCGACCGGCCCCTTCGCCTATAGCCGCAACCCTATCTATGTGGGGGCGCTGGTCGGCTTGATCGGCTTCGCGCTGGTGGCGAACAGCCTCTGGTTCCTCATAGCGCTGGTACCGATGTTCTTGGTGCTGGAGTTCGGCGTCATCGCGCGCGAAGAAGCTTATCTCACCCGCAAATTCGGCCAGCCCTATCTGGACTACAAATCCAAAGTTCGCCGCTGGCTATAGAATAAGCCTTCACCCTGAGCGCGTCGACGGGTGAGCCATCATCGAGGCCCCATGTCCGAAGTCAAAGAACCGACGACCCGCGAACCCATCTGCACAGTGCTCAGAGCGAACGCGCCCTATGTCGGCAAGCAGGGCTTTACCTATGCCCCCGCCGTCTCGGCGCAAACCGTGGGCTCCGCTGGCCTTCACATGCAACTCATCACCATGCCGCCCGGCGCCAAAGCCAAGGCGCACATGCATGAGTCCCATGAGACCGCTATCTATGTCCTCTCTGGTGAAAGTGGCACATGGTATGGCGACCGACTCCAGCATCATGTGATCGCCCGCGCCGGCGAATTCCTTTATATGCCGCCCGGGGTGCCCCACCTCCCCTACAATCTCAGCCAGAGCGAACCTGTCACCGCTGTTATCGCGCGCACCGATCCCAACGACCAGGAAAGCGTGATCCTGCTTCCAGAACTCGACGTCATCCACGCCTAGGTTCTGCCAGTCTGGCGAGCGCCGCATTGAGGCACGGGAGAAGGGCCAGATGTCGGAGACGCGCGCGCTGCCGTTTACCTTCCGCGCCCCAACAGATGCATTAGCTCCACACTGACGACGCCCGGCGCACGGATCACGGTCAGCCGCCAGATCCGGCCCGCTTCCTCGGCCGTCTTCCCGTCCGAAACCGGTTGATGCGCTCCCCCGCGGTCCTCGAACACATAATAAGTGAGATGCTCGTTCGTGCCCGCGCTGGCAGGTACGCCGGCCCAACCCGCCAGCGCCGTCAAACTCGCAACATCCGCCTCTTCGCCCGACACCACACAGTCGGTCATTGCACGCGCATCCGCGCCGACGGTTTCAGCATGTCCCGCTGCCACCACCAGCGCCTGACCATGGGCGTTGATGTCCCAAAGTGAGCTCTGCATGGAGAACGGGGTGTCGGTGGATTTGGTTGGAGGATTGTGGGGAGCGCCGCCAGCGGCCAAAACGGCACGCTTTACCTCATCGGCGCGCGCGCCGGTGTCGGCGCAAAAACTCTTGAAGGCGTTGAACAATGGCGTCCCTCCTTCGGCCGCGCGCACGCCGCCTGGGCCCAGGACCAGTATGAGGATTGCCCAAAATGGGATTTGGATATTGCGCCGCAACCTTCTACCTCTTCCTCGCGCCTAGAACAGGCCTGGCACGCTAATTGCCACAAACTAGGGGGTGGAATTAAGGCCCCGGTAACCGGTAAAGCCTAGCCTAGGTTTCTGGGCTTTTTCTGGGGGGAAATGCCGTGTCTCTTGAACGTCGTCACATGCGTCCGGCCGATTTCACGGCCGTTCTATTCGCAGCCGCTTTGCTAGTGATGTTCCTTTTTGCGCGAGCACCCCAGCTGGCGCATCTCAGCGGCAGCGACGCCGATTGGCTGACGATCATCGCCATTATCCTTGGATTCTTTGGCCTTGGGACTCTCCTTCACTCTGTGCTGCAAGGGTGCCGAACTCAGCTGCGCGCACACCGGCTCAAAAGCAGGTAGACGCCCCCTGGCCTAGCTATCTCTTCAGCGCTCGGTGCCAGTCGGGACGGATCTACTCAGCTAGAGCGTCCGCCTCAGGCACTGTAAATGGCTCCCAAAACGACACTATGCAATTTAAACTAAAGGCATTCCGAGATCAGCTTCAACCGATGCAATGCTTAACCTCGTGCGCCTATAGTTCCGGTTCCAGGGGTGTGGGTTCAGGCGGGGCGTATGGAGTTTGCGCAAACGGCGAAGACCGTTCTTGCGGCGTTTTTTCTCGCCGTGGTGATGTTCGCTGTGTTCGTGGCCGGCCAAATGAACCCCTTGTTGCATGGTCGTGACACGCCAGTGTTGACCGTGAAAAGCAACGCTTATTTCCCCAAGGGATCCGATGATGGCCGCTTCGGTTCGCGGTGCGTGGCGTCCACGCTTTTTGGAAGGACCGTGTGTGGCGTGCCCTTCGCGCGGCTGATTGCCTATCCCGAGCGCTATCAGCAGAGCGTGATCGGTGTGACAGGCTTTCTGATCGGAACAGGACAAGGTCACCAGAGCCTTTATCCCAGCGAAGACAGCTTCCGGAATATGGGCGAATATGAGCGTTTGGAAATCGGCACGGGCGTGCCCGACGCGATCCGCGCCAAGCTCGCACAAGGCGTTTGGGTGCGAGTGATCGGCGAGTTCGATGGCACTTATGCGGGTCAGCCCTGGGGCCTTGGCGCAATCAGTCAGGTGATGGATATCGCCGAAGCCAGACCGGACTTATCGCCTGTGGCGGCCTTGGCTACAGCACCCAAGGTTGCGGCGCGCGCGCCTATGCCTTTGACCGCTCTGGTTGCTGCATCGAGCGTGCTGCCCCAGGCCACGCTCGCCGGCGCGCCAGCTAAGGTCGTGCTGCGCACTGTTGAGCCTACCGGGGACGTCCAGGTTTCCCCACCGCTGACGCCGGATCCACCCCAGGTAGCACTACGCACATCCGACGTGCCGGCGGCGACCACACCACTCAGCGACGGTCAGGCTACGCACTAGTTGGAGCGAGTGCCTGCGGGGCCATCCGTCGGCGATCAATTGTATCCGTTGCCAGGCGTGCATCAAAGCCATCTTCCGACGCATCTTTGTACCAAAGAGATAGCGTTCTTGCCATGCCTGAGCGCTGCACCAGACGAACATAGACTTTCAAATAGAGTTCGTATCCATTGTAGTCCTGATGCTCGAGGCATTTGGCAGCAAGATGAAACGCCGCTGCCAAAGACTCACGCCCGTATTCGTGGATAAAATTGCTGGCGAGACTGTCAGCATCGTACGTCATTTATTCCCACTCCGCCATTGAAGCGGAGTTTGATACCCCTGGCTTTCAGGGAATGTTAAGTTGATGCATAAGAAGCCCGGCAATCGAGCTTCCCCCGGCAGTGAGAATTCGATGCCGCTGTGTTTACCAGTTTCAATTCAGCAGTGTCTCTTTTGAGTTCATGCGACGGATATTCGAGAGTGAGGATCAGGCGAGAGCAGCGACCGCTCCAGATCGTTGGGCCGCGCCTGGCGTCCAAATAAAGAGAGTAGACGCGCGCCGCGTCGCTGCGTCTGTCCGCAACCACCGATCAAGTAAGAGCGACAAGACGATAGGAGGTATATGACAAATTTCTGAGCGGATTTTCATTCAAGCCAAGGCCTGGCTTCATTTGCCGCAAATAGGATGGCGCAGAGACGACATCGATACACGGCATGGCCCCTGCGTTCTTCTGCTTTTATGCACAGCCCCAGACTTTTGGAGTGGTTGCCCCTCGTCACAGAAGTTCCATATTGGAACCGCTTGGCCTGGCACGTCCTTCGAAACTTAGGGGTCTTGCGGGGCTTGGCGGCCAACCCTGCCGCCGAGCCCAAAGGACTCGACAGCCGGACCTCGGCCAAAGGCCGCGTAACTGCCCAGAGGTGCACGGCTCACTTTCGGGATGTGGATCTCAAAGGCAACGCCAGGGCTATCGGCACACAAACACAAGCCACCGGCAAAGCCATGAATTGCACCTACTGCCAGGATTCCGGCTGGGTCTGCGAGGAACACCCCGACAAGCCATGGGGCACGATACCTGCAAACAGCAGCAGGGGATGCCGTGCCCAGACTGCGATGAGGGCGACTTCTCGCCGAACTCGGCTATGGATTTCTTCCCCGATCGGATTATCGGCCAGTTCCAGGGCGAGCACGGCGCCGAGACCGACCATTTCATCCGCTGCCCGAAATGCGGTGGCCTTATCGACATGCGCAACCTCAGTCAGGTCTATGAGCATGGGGGGCCGCTCCCGCACCCTGCCGCGGACAAAGAACAATAACCGCCACGTCCAATGGCGCGCTTGCAGCTGTAAGCGCCTAATTCCGATAGAGATATGGAAATGGTTTCGTGAACTCGCCCAAGGCATTCTTTTCGGCCGTGGCGCAGGGAGTTAGTCCCCTGTACGCAGTGTTTCTTTCGCTTTTGTCAGTTGCGCTGATTGCCCTCGTGCTCCTCATAGCGCGCGAGTTAAAACGGCCCAAAATATCTAGGGAAACGAATCCGCAGATTCTGAGACGCCTTGCGCCTCCGCTAGAAGCTACCAATTCCCAACTCAGGACCGAAGCCAAGGGCATTGAGGCAGAGGGCGCCCACGAGCAGCATTGAGATTACCCAAATCATTGCCAGAACTGCGTCGGCGCGCTTCTGGATGCCGAAAGGCTTGGCCGAAAATGAGAAAGTCATCCGTCGCATTTCGAGGCCTTCTTAGCCAACGATGTTGTCAACGCATATCGCGTGCCAGCACCCCTAAGCGGCTAGACAGGCAACATTTGCACATACAGAAGTATTTGCCTTCGAGGGTTTTTGGCGGACTATGAAAGCGGAAGCGGTTCAGTGCTTGGTTAGGTTCCTGACTTAGTTCACCCCGCCACGCGCCTCCTTCGCAAATAGCTGCTGGATAACTTCCATCACCCGTCGCCATGCCGCCTCCCCTTCGGAGTTGCGCTGCGCGATCATCGCGCCCAGGTGCATGGTGGCTTCCTGGACAGCGCGATTGCCGTGCGCCCGCACCAGAATGTTGGCGACTCGCGAGATTTCCAATTCGGAGGGCACCCTAGGCTTTGGGCGATGCGGATAGGGACGGCGGAGAAACTCCGGCAACTCGTCCGCGAATTTTTCCATGACAAGCCCCCAAGCTAGGTCAAGGTTTGCACGATTTTACCCCCGCAGTTCCATTGCTCGAAGCAAGTTAAGCGAACCTGGTTAATCCCGAGCACTGTAGCCAAGAGGCAAAGCTCGGCTCGCTAAGGCTTCCCAAATGTTGCTTGGAATCATTCTGCCGCGTGCAGAGGGTAAACGGGCATCATGGCGACTACATCGTCGGCGGAGAGATGCTGGCGGATGAATTCCGGTAGCCTGTCACGCCCCGGATCGAAGCCACGTCCAATGATCTGGCTTAACCAAGCGCGGGCAATGTCTTCGGATACGTCCTTACGCGGCACATCGGGATCATGGCGGAAAACTAAGGCGGCGTTGTAGGTGTGTTTCACGGCCTCGAGTGCCTCCGCTTCCGTCTCAATCAATTCCCATTCGACTGAGAATAGCCGCACCTCTCGTGGCCATCGCGCGAACACCGTGAAATAGGTCTGATCGCCGAGGGGCTCGCCCTCTGATTTGCGGAAAGTCATCACCACCACCCGATTTATTCTGTTTTCGACACAACACCGCTCAACGGGGGTGCGTTCCGGCGACTTGGGGCACGGGTGAACGTGGACACAAAACCTAGCGGCTGGACTCTTCTGCGAATCTGTTCCTATTTCGTTCACGGTCAGTAGGGAGGCGACCATAGGCGACCCTGGCTACAGACTCTTAGCTGGTGAATCTGAACCTACGCCCCCCGTCCGCAACCCCCCGCGAGCTATTAGACCGTTGCGAGATTGCTGGTGTCATACGCGGCAACCGCCATGATCAGCTCAGGATCGCAATCTGCTACAGCTCAACAGGCACCGCAATGTCGCCCGGCGCGCCCACCTTGCCTTCCATCGCAGCCGTGCCCGAGCCCGCCACCTGGGCGCGCTTGCTCTTGGGCTCACAACAATTGACCTCATGACGCTGAGCGAGCGATTGGCCAACTTGTTTCAAAAGTTGGCGAACAGCCGCGCGCGCTGCAATCGCAGCGGCGGATTTGCCGCTAAACTTCGTGCGCATCCGAACGGTGCCGGATTAAAAGAAAAGGCCCCGCCGTTGGGTGACGAGGCCGAGCAATCCGGGGGGATGTGCGGATACTATATCGACCTCTTATACGCCTTCAGTCTGGAGCCCATCCCGAAGCCGAGCAGTTGGGTAGCAACGTGGTTGGGACACACTCGCAGCGGTTACGCGCCAGCATCCTTACAGGTGAAGCGCATTCCAAAGATTGCTGTAGTCGTCTGTCCACATGCGAAAATTAGGTGGAACAGCGATTTGCCGGCTCGAGTGTAACGACGGATTAGCAAACAGGCTCGTTCGAGATGTAACCAGCACCCATGCTGCCTTTGTAATGCCATTCGGCAGATCACCATCGCTCGGACGAATTCCGGGCAGACCACACTCAAACGCGAACCTTTGGGGCAACGCCACAAGGAAGTGCTTCGGAGCATTATAGGTGCAGATGTAGAGATGAAGTTCGAGCGTCGCAGCGACAATAATCTCTCAGAGATGCCTACCGATTAGGGCCTGGCGGGCCCCCGTCCCAAGAATAGTCAGAGAGGTCTGCGGCTTAGCCTGCTCTAGCGACAAAGCGGCCGCAATTACCGCGTAAAAGCTTCCCAATTCCGCCACAGTACCCAATGAGCATCCAGTCATCGTGACGACAGGGAGGTACATGCTATGCCAAGATTAGGATCAGTAATTTTTGTCGCAGCTATGCTTGCAAGTGTTGTCGGTCTAGGTGGCTGCGCCACCAAGGACTATGTGAATCAACAGGTGGGGGCTGAAGACGCCAAGGTGCAGGCTACCCAAAGCCAAGTCGATCGGCATGAAGCACATCTGGTATCACTCGACCAAACATCCCAAGACGCGCTCAACCGCGCAGACGCGGCCGGCAAGTTAGCTCAGGGCAAATTTCTCTACTCCATGGTTTTGTCGGACGATTCGGTGAAGTTTCCGGTGCGCAGCGCCAAGCTATCGCCGGAAGCCAAACAGCGCCTGGCGGACTTCGTAGAGAAGTTAAAGAGCGACAATCGCAATGTTTACGTTGAAATTCAGGGCTTTACGGATTCATCCGAGCGAGACAAGCAGCTCGGTAAAGAGCGAGCCGATGCGGTCCGTCTGTTTATGAATCGAGAGGGCGTGGCTTTGAACCGAATGGCGACCATCTCCTACGGCAAGGCCGATCCGGTTGCTAGTAACAAGACCCGAACTGGGCGGGCACAAAATCGCCGCGTCGTATTGATTGTAATGGCCTAAATGCCGACGGGGCCGTGCCCAGTTTATGGGGACGGCCCCTAAATACTCAACAAATCACCTTGTGTGGCATCCCACCCAACAATTCTCTTAAGTCGCGCATCTCGCATCTTACTGCAGTGCAAATAGCCAATCTTCGTGTCAGCCTCCCTTCCCGGTCCTGAATTATGGCGCAACGCGGACTCTTTCTGGGTCAAACGAAGATATGATGCCGACCTTGGAAATTTATCCTGCCTGAACCGTTCCTTAGTCGGGAGGCCTCGAATGATTCGATGGTCTTTGGTGTTAGCTGCTCTTGTCGGCGTGGCGGGTTTGGCCCAGGCGTCAATTCCTAGCGCCCCGCCAACAGATACTGGAGCAGGGTTTTTCCCCCACAATACTTACTTGGTGTTTTTCGAAACGGGCAAGTACAGCCTCACGCCAGAAGCGCAGGTGATCTTGCATCGCGCTGCTCAGGGAGCTCAAGCGATGCGCCCGACCAAGGTGCGTGTGACTCTCCCGATAAGCCTCGGTGGCGCGACAGCGCTTTCGCAAAACCGGGCGCGTGCTGTAAGGACCGAGTTGGCACGCGATGGCGTGACGCAGCTCAGCATTGGTAATTCATACAGATCGGCTGCCAATCCGATTATCCGCACCTGGCTTGACCGTGCCGCAATTGTCGAAGTCTCGCCGGCTTCGAATATGGACAGTGATGGACGGGTGGGTTGAGATCAGGGACAGACCTCATCCAATAGCTTTCGCCACGTTTGCGCTTCTTCTAGGAATTCGCGGCTGCGATGCCCATGTTCCAATGAGTTAAGGCAACGCGCTTTTCGCCTACCTTTGGGCCATTGCGGAGCTTGTACACATTGGTTTCGACAATGCGGGTGTGTAGAACGCAAGTGTCGAAAAAAGGCTCAACCGCGCTAAGTGACCGTTAGGCCAAGCAGTTGCACTCCCATCGTGAAATTCGGACTGGGCCGGCCATGCCGGGGCACAATTTGGCTAGCGCGCACTTTTATTGATAAGCTGAGGATCGGGGCTGCCGCAAAGGATGATGGCGCACCATGGGAGGGAAGCAACTAGCGACCGCAGCAACTATACTCGTTCTGCTTCACACCGGTCACCCCTTCGCTCAATCATCTGTTTCCAACAAATACCCCGCTCCTCGCTGCGAGCAGCCCAAGTTCGAGGCCTTGCCACAAACGGAAGATGCAAAGGCCCCGGATCAGGCAAGGGCCAATTTCTACGCGTATGAGTTAAGACAATATAATCGCGAGGTCGAAGCCTATAGCGTATGCATGCGAAAATATATCGCGAAGGCAAACCGAGACGCACAGCGGGTTCAGACGCAGGCCAGCAAAGACGTGAAGCAGATCACGGACAACGCAAACGCATCCATAGCTGTGATCCGAGCGCAAATCCGTAGGGCAACGTCGAACATGAAAAAAATTGCCAACACCGCTGCAAAATGAAGGCCATGCAGGGCGTCAATTCACTACTTTGCCGACGGCTTGTGAACGAATTCGATCGTGGCCTTGCCGCTTCGGTCGATCAATTTCACCGTAATAGTGGCGCCGGTTTCATGGCAGATTTTCGCCGCGGCAGCGCGTGCAGTGCCTAGTGCAACGGCCATGCTATTCGACGTTCCCAGCATCAAAGCGCCTGGTACGTCGCTACGCGCAACATAGCAGTTCCGGCTATCATCCCATTCGACGGTGAAAATCCGCACCATCCGCTTCTTCTCAGTTGGGCCGGTTGTCGCATTTGACTCTCTGCAATTCTAGCACAGCCTCAAGGACGCGCTGCCAGATACCCTCGCCCCAGGATCTCCCTTTTCGATCATGCGGTCGGCATGCTGCGCAGCCTCAAACGAGCATTCTCGCCATTATGCTTGATGAGCAATTGGGCGGTGCGCCAGATGTCGATTTGATCGAGCATTCGAAATGCCCTACTGACGGAAAATTTCGACCAATAGAGTCATTCGAAAAGTCCTGATTAGTGAAACAAGAAATGACCGCGAGGCTTAAGACGCATGTCGGAAGGCGAACGGAAGGACGGACGTCTAGGTCAAGCTTTTGATGACGCACTCATCGCATTGCGCGGCCGCTATCTGGTCAAGTTAGGAGATGGGGGTAAAGACCTGCGCAGTCTCATAGCATTTTGCGAGATGGACAGGCTGACCTGGGAAGTGGGCGAAGCAGCGCGATCGCTGGCGCATAAACTCATTCGGGTCGGTTGAACCTGGGATTCGCCGAGGTTTGGGTCGGATGTTGTCCGGCTTAGGGCTTAAGAACCTCTCCATCACTGGCGAAAGTGCCGCCGTGATCAAAACAGGAGATGACCGCCAGGGCGAACCGGCAATGACAACTGATAATTAGTTGCGGTAACCATGTTTTCGAGGGTTACTGGATCGGAAGGAATACCAGCCAGATATGCCGTAACAATCGCGAAGACCATTCAGGCTCCCGCTCCCTTGAGACCGCAAGAGCGTACCGCCCTCCTGAGCACAACGCATCCCGCCCATCCATGCAGGCTAAGGTCGCACCTCCAGGCATCTCAGCAGTAGCGCGGCGTGCGGCCGGAAGCCCCGCCAGAACTCCTCCCGCGTCCGCCATCAACTCGTAAGATTGGGCAATATAGCCGTGACCTAGCGAATCTCCAGGCGCCAAACTGGCGTCCACGACTTCGACAATGTTGCCATATCCCGCCTGCACATATTGCATGTTCTGTTTGGGCAATCGTCCCACACGAGGAATTCCACCATGAACGCTCTCCGAGGCGACCAGCGCCATGTCGTTGGCGGAAGCGTAAATTGTCACGCGGTGAATGCAAGCAGCGCTTCTCTTCAATAAATGATCAAAATCGTCATTGCTGCGCTCCGCACTTAGTCGGGAGCAGCCAGAATCATCTCTCTGACAAATTCTACGAAGTGCTCGGCGCAAAATGCTCCGGCGGCGCTTAATGCAATCCGTGCGCCCATGCTCTCGGCAAAGAATTCCGTCCGCAATCTTGCCGCGTGGAGCGCGCGCAACATTTCGAGTAGCATTGGAACGGAGTAACCGCTGCGCTCGACATCGGCCACATAGCGGTCAAACTTGCCTTCACTGCTCCAGCTGAACAGCAGTATAGGGCAACGCCACTGCGTATCCGTCGCAAGCTGGCCGGCACGCAACAACGCAGAGCGAAAAGTCATATTGTAACCGTGCACCGCAACTAACACACTCTCGCAGCCAACTGCGTGGGCACTGTTACCGATGGCTCGCGCCAAGTCCGTCATGCCGATCGGTTCGCCGCAAGCCATCGGCCGGATCGCTTCGACATCAGACTGGGTATTGCTCGATGCGGCGGGTATTAACACCCGAGCAGTGCCGCAATGCGGCATGGAGTCCCAATGCAACCCGTAACCAAATTTGCTACCGTCTGGCTGACGGTCAGTTGCGAAGAAAACCTCGGCATGCGGGGAAATGTTGTCCGCGAGGGCCCAGACGGAATGAATATCGTTGAGACGCAAGGAGTCTGAATAGGTACAGCCGGAAACCAAGCCAGCCAACAACAAGACTGCAAGTAGTGGGCGTCGGCCAGCCATAAACGATGCCCTTACCGATGGATTGCGCCGGAGAGGCAGCCGGTCCGAACCTTCCGAACGTTTCGCTCTGGCTACCCCGAAATTCTGCTACGACTAATATAACTATTTGATTTTATTGAGAAACCTGGAGCGGGCGAGGCGAATCGAACGCCCGACCATAACCTTGGCAATTAAGTCAGCCAGCTACGCGCTCATAATCGTGCCCGCGACTGACCATCGAATAATCCATATTATATTGGTCTTTTGCGCATATGGACCATCCTATTTCTAGCCGATCAATCGCGATTCTTTCTTTCGGCGTGCTTACATCTTGCGTAATCGGCGCGGGCGGGCCTAACTGTGTAAACACCTAAACTCGGATCGGTTTGACGATGGGCAAGCTGACGAAGCACCAGGTCGAAGAGGCCCCTCTTCCGCTGATGGTTGTCCTGGGACTCGCTGGATCATTTATCACTCGCCCGGTCTGCGGCCGCTTACCGACCATTGGAGCCAATATCGGCCCGGAACTTCCGCTCCGCAACGAGCCGCGTCGAGCCGCAATGTCTTGAGCTTTATCGTCTTCGCTATGCTTGTCGCTCGTTCGGAGTTCAACTCCTCCTCTGCAAGACGAGTGCGCTGTTCCCAAATCTTAGACTGAGCCTCTGGCGAACGCGCTGCGCTGAGTTGCTGGCGTTTCGTCATTACTCGACCCGGCCCATGTCGATTGCGTTTTTCGCGACCCAAATAGCTCGGTCGTAACTGCCACAAGTCTCCGAAGCCCACACTTCGGAATTTCGACCATCATGGCTGATCAGACCTCCATCACGACTGATCTTCGCAGTGTACCGCGCTCTGTCCTGAGCGATAGTGATCTGATATCCGAGATAAGCGATTGGGTTAGTAGCATTCATGGTGACTCTTTCATGTCCGATGCCACCGGCCGGTATGGCTTACTGCCCAAAAAAGCTGGATGTATAAGTTCCGTCGGGCACTCTTTTTGATTTAGTCACTTTCAACGATGCGAAAGAGATTGGGCGCGGTCAGCATTGTGCTCTCGTCAGCCAACGCTTCATCGTGGGGCGTGCCGATGCGATAACCGGGATCGTATTTTAATGTCGCTCGCCCATCCACGCGCCGTATCACCTTGCCCAGCAGCCACTGACGGCGGCCTGGTACCCATATTGACCAGCTCTGCCCGATTTCGATGCTCGCTTGCATGATGCTCACTATCAGCTCAAAGCTTTCGCGTAACCCTCAAGCCAGCGCGTTCGCTCTGGTTCACCGACGTAAGGATTGGACGTTATCCCCCGCTCCGGAAGATCCATTCTGGCAAAATTCCAGCCCTCGGCATAAATCCGGCTAAGCCGGAATGCTTCCCGAACGTCATTCGTCATGGCCGCTCCCTTAAAGTAGAGGTGCCGCAGAACATTCTCGGATAACGCCGGTCTAAGCGGGGGCACCATCGGTGCGGCCTTAAGATCCATAGGGAGGCGGGCTAGAATCGATTACTTGCCGTAAGACTGCAATCGGTAATTTTCCGGGCACATTTCTGTCGCCGTTGGAGAACCACAAACTGCCGCGAAGCCCATTTCTGAGGTCCGGCAGTATCAGTGCAGCGTGCTTTTTGTTCTTCATGTTTTATTCTCCAGCGCTGCATCTGATCCGCGCAGATAAGAGGTGGCTATGCAGACCTGCAGTTACAAGCAACACCCGTGGTAACTCGAGAAAATTCTCCTTACTAAGCGCAACGCGCTGCTTGGCGGATTAATGACGTTGACCTGCTCCCCGAAAGTGCCCTCAGTTTGAGGTAGAGTCCGTTCCTTGAAGGAGACGGACGATGAAGAAGTCGCGCTACACCGAAGAACAGATCATCGGGATATTGAAACAGCACCAGGCAGGGCTTGGAGCGAAGGAGGTGTGCCGCAAATACGGCATCAGCGATGCGACCTTCTACAAATGGCGATCCCGCTATGGTGGGATGGAAGTGTCGGATGCCCGGCGGCTGAAGGCGCTGGAGGAAGAGAACCGCAAGCTGAAAAAGCTGCTTGCGGAGACCGCCCTGGACGCGGCGACGCTGAAGGAGATGCTGGGAAAAAACTTCTGACGCCCAGGGTGCGGAGATTGGCCGTGAGCTGGGCGATCCAGGAGAGGGGCTATACGCAGCGGCGGGCCTGCCGATTAGTGGGCCTGGAGCCGAAGACCTACCGCTATGCCACCAGGCGGCCTGACGATGCCGTGCTGCGGCAACGATTGAAGGATCTTGCCTCTCAGCGGCGACGGTTCGGCTATCGTCGGTTGCATCTGCTGCTGCGCCGGGAGGGCCTCGTGCTCAACCGCAAGAAGCTCTACCGGCTCTATCGCGAGGAAAGGCTGATGGTGCGCAAGCGTGGTGGCCGTAAGCGGGCGCTGGGGACCCGGGCGCCGATGGCGATCCCGCAGGGGTCGAACCAGCGCTGGTCGCTGGACTTCGTCTCCGACACCTTGGCTTCTGGCCGCAAGTTCCGAATGCTGACGGTGGTCGATGACTTCAGTCGGGAGAGCCTGGCGGTGGTCGTGGACAACTCGCTGTCCGGAATCCGCGTCGCCCGCGAGCTGGACAGGATCGTGGAGATGCGAGGCACGCCCTGCATGGTGGTCAGCGACAATGGCACTGAGTTCACCTCACGCGCCATCTTGGCGTGGCAGGAAGAAAGAAGCGTGGAATGGCACTACATCGCGCCCGGCAAGCCGACCCAGAACGGCTTCATCGAGAGCTTCAATGGCCGGCTGCGCGACGAATGCCTGAACGAGCACCTCTTCGCCAGCTTGCCTGAGGCCAGAAAGATCATCGAAGAATGGAGGACCGACTACAACACACTCAGACCGCACTCGAGCCTGAACGGGCTCACACCGACGGAGTTTGCAGCACGCCCCGTCCAGGGGCATAACCAGAACAGACTCTCCCTATAAACGGGGGCATTACGGGGAGCAGGTCA
>Ga0134128_10001026_pt1 | contig 37469 bp, 30 predicted proteins | sample KB31754_FD_96462 | JGI IMG/M metagenome (GOLD analysis project Ga0134128, IMG submission 96462) | Terrestrial soil microbial communities with excess Nitrogen fertilizer from Kellogg Biological Station, Michigan, USA - KB3-175-4 | ecosystem: Environmental > Terrestrial > Soil > Unclassified ...
CCGCGCGGGCGCGAAGGATTCCGAGCCATATTGCAAAGAACCTAAAAACCACCATCCTTCTGCCCATTTGGAATTCAGCTCCAGGGCCTGGTTGTAGAACTGAATGGCAAGAGGTAGATTTCCCTGCTCTCTCGCGGTAGTCGCGCGGGCGCTGATCTCCTCGAAGTTGGCAGGTGGCTGTGCTGCCACCAGGGAAGCGGTGACCACACAAACGATTGCCACTTGTCCCGACCACGAAAATGGAACTTGCGCCATCTTTAGATTTTGGGGCACTTTGGCGCGGTGGATTCCAGGGCTTTCCATCCGCTGGCGTCTAGGTACAATCCACTGTGACTGAATTCACAGCCCTCGGCCTTCTTCCCTCAATCATATCGCGTCTATGCTCATTGTAAGAACCTCAGACCTGCGAAGTCTGGTTTTGTTTTGCGCCGAGGCGTACCCAAAACTATGGACGGCGAGTTCTCTCTCGCCGCTCAGAAGAATTCCATGAGGATCATTGCTGGGGTTTGACGAAGGCTTCTTTGCCGATCGGGGCATTGGGAATCACTTCCGTGATTCGAACCGTAAACTGCCCGGCGGGTCGGGCCACCGTCCAGCCAAAAGGGAACTGTATCCCCTCGACCGGCCGGTAATCGAAGTAATCCGTTCGGGTGGGATTCAGTCCGAGGGGGGTTGCTGCGTATTGCACCATCCTGACCAGCAGGCCGGATTGCTGATCGAAATAGAAACGGGCACGAGGTTGACCGGAGGCTTCCCCTACTAATACGTAGGTGTCATGGTCAGCTATTTTTTCCGGTAGACCTGCGTGCAATTCTGGGAATGTCTTCTTCAAGTGTAAGGGCCACTGCAAATCTGCCGGAAGTTTTGTGCTTTCTAATTCCGCACCCGTCATGATTTGCAGGGGGCGCCGCGGCGCCGCCAGCCACCCTTCTTTCCCGTTGATTGCCGTGATGCTGTCGCCGCCCGGTAGATGTATCGTGAATATTCTTTTGTCCGGCGATTCGGTCATGACATCCGCCGGTACCTGGCCTCCGCCGAATTCCGCTGTCCCCTTCACAACCAGCGTTTTTAAGGTCTCAATTGCTTTCGCGCCTCCCAGGGCATCAACGAACTTTGCGATCACCTGCTCGGGACTCGGAAGGTTCGCAGGCAACTGGTCCCCGGACGCTGCCGGTGGCCGCATTCGCACTGGCCCTTCCGCCACTGACGGGATTGAAACCGGGCTTTTCAACCCGTGATGACAAGTGTTGCAGGTCACCACCTGATGGTTATCGAAGTGGCTCCGGTTGATCGCCATCATCATCTCTATCATCTTGCGAGCCGTCTGCTTCGGTTTCCTGTCGTCGCTATCGAAATGATTTTCGACGTGGCAGAACCCGCATTCCACTCCGAGCGAAGCGGAAATGAACTGCATGGAGGGGATCAACTGCTCGAATGGCACTCCTTTAAAAACCTGAATGTTCTTGTAAACCTGTTCCGCCGGTTTTCCAGACCCGACGCTTGTTCCCGAGGGCAGGCTTTGAGGCCAAAGGGCGAAAGTGCAGGTCAACGACAAAGCAGCGCTCACAAGCGCAAGTCCCAGGGCCTTCAGCATCGATCGATTTCCAGGTTCCGAGGAAGTCTAACAGACCAATCTTTGTGCCCCGTCCGGCGGGCCAAGCACGCGGTGTCAGGGCTTCCCAAAAGTGGACCGGGAGCCTTCTTCCGCCTAAATCGAAGTAGTAACTGAAAGTTTTACAAGAATAACGTTTTTTTGTCTTGACAGTGTGCAGCAACACACGTTAAAAGTGCTCCCCAGCTGGAAAGTAGTGTTTTTGTACTACCCGGAGGCTTGTTGAAATTTAGCTTCGGCTCTGCAAGATGGCGAGGGGAGGGCGTTTCGGTTCATCTTCCCATCCATCCGCGTTATTAATCGGCGGGGCATCCCAAGTCCCCGCAAATAGCTTAACTGGAGGCAGTTAATGACTTCGAAGTCAAACTTTGCGGTCTGGACCAAGGCGGGCCTGGTGGGCTGTCTGGCCGTATTAGTTTCCCTGGCGTCCTTGAGTTTCGGTCAGCAGTTGACCGGAACCCTCTCGGGCACGACCATGGATTCGACCGGAGCCGTAGTCGCTAACGCGAAAGTTACCATGAAGAATGAACTTTCAAGCGACACGCGCACAACCGTTTCGAACGGATCTGGCTATTTTTCCATTACCGCGGTTCAGCCTGGCACTTACACAGTGATCATTGCCGCGCCCGGATTCAAGACCTGGACGCAGAGTGGCATCACGTTCTCCCAGGGCGATAACAAAAACATGTCGCAGATCAGCCTTCAGGTTGGCGCGACCAATGAAACAGTTGAAATCTCTGCCGGCGCATTGGCGGTTCCGACCGATAACGCGGAAGTCAGCACAACGCTCAACCAGACCCTGGTGGCGGATGTGCCGATCCTCGGCCGCGACGCTGGCGAATTGTTGAAGCTCATGCCTGGAATGGTGGCCGCGAACGGTGCCAACCAGGGCAGCAGCTTTTCCGATAAGACTGTGGGCACGAACACCGGCCCGGTAGGTTCTTATTCTGCAAACGGCACGCAACCGAACGGTGCAATGGCGTTCATGCTGGACGGAGCCAACCTCGTTGACCCCGGCAATGCCGGCACTCAAATCGCCAACATCAATCAGGACATGGTCTCGGAAGTGAAGGTTCTGATGTCCTCCTATAGCGCCGAGTATGCCAAGGGCCCGGTGGTCTTCCAGGCCTTCAGCAAGAGCGGCGGGACACAGTATCACGGAGTGGGCTATCTTTATGCGCGCAACCAGTTGTTCAATAGCTGGGACGCATACAACCACAGCCAATTCGTAAACGACCTGGCTAACCCGGCTTTGGGCACCCCTAAGGACCAGCTCATCAGCCAACTGAACCCTGACCAAAGCTACTACTACATGGGCGGCAACATCGGCGGACCGGTGATTCCGCATCACAACAAGTTGTTCTTCTGGGGCGGCTACGAATATATGCGCCAGCACCCCGCCGGCTCGATCAACAATTACAACATGCCGACGACGGAACAGAGGAACGGCGACTTCAGCGAAACCACAATTGATGGCGTCGCTGCGAACTCGGCGGTGGTCGGTTGCGGTGGTAACACGACGCTGTTCAGCTGCCTCAATAGCGGCGGCTTGTGGCAATACGCCTATAACGTTCCTTGGGGCATCCCAGGCGGCGGTACGCAACTGCCGCAAAGCAAGTGGGATCCCAACATGGCTGGAGTCTTCCTCGGTACGAACTATCTTGGCCAGACGAATTATCCAGCACCGAACATCAGCCCGAACGCGGGCAATGGCTGGAACAACTACACGTTCGTCAACACCGCTCCTCAGAATCGCTGGGAAGCTACCGCTAAGCTGGACTATGCGATCAACGAAAATACAAAGCTGACCGGTTCTTACACCCGTCAGATTGAAACCGACTACCACCCAACCGCGATTTGGTGGGAGCCAGCGTGGAACCTGCCCTATCCCTCGCAAATCGTTGCCGCAACCACGTCGCAAGCGATCATGAGCAACTTTACCCACGTATTCAATCCGACTACGACGAATGAATTCGTGTTCACGTATGCTCGCTACATCAATCCGTCGCACCTGCAAAATCCGAAGCTGGCTGATCGCGCAGCTCTCGGCTTCAATGTTCAGGGTCTCTTCGGTCACACGACCTCTCAGATCCCGATCTTCTTAGGACCGTGGGGCGGAGCCCTGGCGAACCTCAGCACGGTTTCGTTCTCGGCTGGTTTCGGCTACGGCCCCAACTTCGGTGCTTTGAAGAGCGACCCATCGATGTATGACAACTTCACGAAGGTCTTGGGCGCGCACACGCTGAAGTTCGGCGCGTATTGGGACACGAACGGCAACGTTCAGTCGCAGGGTGATCAGCAGCACAGCGACAACGGAGCCTATAACTTCGGTTGGGGTGCATCGAGCACTGGCAACGTCGTTGCAGACATGTTGCTCGGTGCCGCCGCCAATTACGTTCAGCCAAACAAGGCGCCTCAGAGCACGGTCAAAAACCACCAGTACTCGATCTATGCTCAGGACTCCTTCAAAGCAAACAAACAGCTGACTCTCAACTACGGCTTACGCCTTGACCACATCGGTCAATGGTACGGGCCCGCCGCTGGAGCTCAGGTTTGGTGCGGTCAATGCTATATCAATGGCACGCCCAGCAATGCGATCCCGATGGTCCCGGATCCGCAAGACCCGCTTAAGACGATTCCCCAATTTCCGAACACCGGATTCCTGTGGCACGCGATCAACTCGAGGATTCCGTTGTCCGGGTTTGAATCGCCCTTGTTTTACTTCCAACCACGTGTAGGACTGGCATATGACATATTCGGTGATGGCAAAACCGTGCTTCGTAGCGGCTTCGCCATGTTCCGGTACACATTTGCCATCAACGACGTGAATGGTTCGTTTAACGGCGGCAGCGGTATCTTCAGCTACCAAACGCCATCGACGACGTTCTTCGATCCAAACAACCCGACGACCACTGGCCTTGCGCAGATTCAGGGCTTCTCACCACCGAGCGATTCGTTCCAAAACGGCGCTTCCGGTATCCAAGCCATGCAGATGGGCGACAACCGTACGCCCTATGTCATGGATTGGAACGTGACGATCTCCCAGGCTCTGCCGGGGCGTTCGGTATTCGAACTTTCGTACGTGGCGAACAAGAGCCGCAACCAGCTGATCAACGGAAACAACGACAAGGTGGGAGACATCAACCCAGTTGGTGCCGGCAGCTACTTTGGACCGGATCCAGTGAATGGCATGTACATCTCTCCCGGTTCCCTGTCCTGCGTCGGTGCTCCGAACATCAGCTTCAACCAGGAAGCACTGGATTGCCTCAAGCCTGGTCCGAACGGCGTAAACCGGAGCCAGAACTATAACTTCACGGCTAACACGGGTAACTGGTGGAATGGATTCCGGCCGCTCACGCAGTACGGCGACATCTACCTGATCACCCATGGTGGCTTTGCAAACTACAACTCACTGCAGGCTTCGTGGCAGAAGCAGTCCGGCCCGGTCACCTTCCTGGCGAACTACACGTTCAGCAAGGTTCTCGGTACCCGCGACGGCCAGACCGACAACGGTGCCGGCAATGGCCGCGGTGTGGATCCATTCAACCTGAAAAACAACTACGGACCATTGGCGTACGATCACACGCAACTGGTGAACTTCTCCGCGGTGTGGAACATCCCGAAGTTCGTTCACTCTAGCAAGTTCGTGGAAGGCGCCGTCAATGGTTGGCAGCTCAGCACCTACACCACCTACTCCTCTGGAGCACCACTCCAGCCGAATATGGGCGGCAATCTGAACGCGCAGTTCGGAGGCCTGAGCTATCCAACGCATGGTGCGCCGGATATGCCAGACAACACCCTCACCCTGCCGAATGGCCTGAAGTCGAGCCAAATCAATTCGGGTACGTGGTATGGAACCGACCAGAACGGCGGCGGTTACGTGGTGATCGTACCGCAGGTCACCTGTGATCCTCGTCATCACTCGTCGGGAACGTACTTCAATGCGAGCTGCTTCTCCTTGCCGAACCAGGGTCAAATCGGAACGCTGGTGTGGCCTTATATCCATGCTCCAGCGTACTTTGACAGCGATTTGGGATTGTTCAAGAACTTCCAGATCTCAGAACGCCAAAAGGTGCAGTTCAGGTTGTCCGCTATCAACTGGCTGAACCATCCGCTTGGACAGTTCGGTCTGGCTGGCGGCGGTGATCAGTCACTTTCGTTCACCCAGAACTACCAGGTGGTGCTCAATAACGTCACTTCGACTCAAGGCGGAAGTAGTGATCCTCTCGGCCAGTGCCATTATCTGGGCTTGCCAGTGGCTGGGAACGGGACTTGCAGTTCGACCGCAACCCGGCTTTCCACCACCAACACGAACGGCCTCTTGACTGGTGCACCGAAGTTCAAGACCGGTTCGCGTCAGCTGACCTTCGCCCTGAAGTATTACTTCTAAGGCGATTCGTCGGATAGAATCAGAGGGGTAGCTTCGGCTACCCCTTTGTTTTTTCCTTCGCAAATGCTCAAATACATCCGAGTTGGTTTGGTTCCCCTCTTTTCATCCCTCTTGTTCGCAATGATTTGTGCGGCTCAGTCTTCCTCCCCCATCCACTTTGATCTCAAGATTCTTCCATTCCGGATTGAAAATAGCGAAACCCCGGCCCGCAATGCCCCCGAGACAATGCCAGGAGGGGTCGCCGTCTTCGATTACAACGGCGATGGGCGCCCCGACATCTTCTTCACCAACGGCGGGAACATCTCCACGCTCAAGAAGGACGACCCGAAGTATCGCAACCGCCTCTATCGAAACGATGGCGGCGGTGTTTTCACCGAGGTGACGGATGACGCCGGAGTCGCTGGCACCGGCTACGACATGGGAGTGGCCGTGGCGGATTACGATAATGACGGCCACCCCGACATGTTTGTGGCCGGGTTGCACCACGGCACGCTCTATCACAACAATGGCAACGGTACTTTTTCCGACGTCACCGTCAAGTCGGGGCTGGATGCCTTGATCAACAAGTCCGACCCCCAATTTGGGCCATGGTGGGAAATTACGGCGGTGTGGATCGACGTCAACAACGACGGCCTGCTGGATCTTTTTGTCGTGAACTACATGCAGTGGGAGTACTCGGACAAGGCTCTCTGCAAAGTGGAGGATTTCGCCGACTACTGCCATCCCAGATACTACAAAGGACAGCCCAACCAGCTTTTCCTGAACAACGGCGATGGCACTTTCCGAGACGTCTCCCTGGCATGGGGAATCCGTCAGCACGTTGGGAAAGGAATGGGCGGAGGCTTGGCCGATTACGACCTCGACGGCCGGCCTGACATCTTCGTCACCAATGATGCGTCCTACAACTCGCTCTTTCATAACACCGGCAAGAAGTTCGACGAAGTTGCCTTCGAATCCGGGGTGGCTCTCGGCGAAGATGGCACCTTCGTTTCCGGCATGGGGCTCGATTTCCGGGATTACAACAACGACGGGTATCCCGACATTGTCTTTGTGGCCTTGCCCAACCAGACTTTTCCCGTTTTCAAGAACATGGGCGATGGGCAATTCAAGGAAGTCACAACCGATAGCGGAATGCGAAAGTTAAGCCGGCCGATCTCCGGCTTCGGAGTCGGTCTCTATGACTTCGATAACGATGGCTGGAAAGACATGTTTGTCAGCGGAGGACATGTCGAATCGCACGATATGCCGGGCCAGCCGGTGAACCAGCCGAATTTCATCTTCCGGAACTCTGGGCGCACCGGGCAGTGGGAAGCGGCAGAGGCCGGGTTGGACGCGGCCCCGAAGAAACGCCATCGGGGCTGCGCTTTTGCCGATTTTGACGGCGATGGACGAATCGACGTGGTGGTGAGTGCGCTAGGCGCAGAAGCCGAGATCTGGATGAACCGAAGCCAGAACTCCGGTCACTGGCTAGAAATCGCTCTAACGGGCACCAAAGGCAACCGGGATGGCATCGGTGCACGGATTCAAGTAGTCAGCAAGTCGCTTGGGGCACAGTACAATCACATGACCACGAGCGTGGGCTATGCCTCCTCAAGTTATGGTCCCGTTCATTTCGGCCTCGGCTCCGACACCCGCGCCGATAGCATTGAGATCCATTGGCCGAGCGGCATTATTCAGAAGTTAGAGAACGTTCCTGCCGATCAGGTCCTCAAAGTCGCCGAACCCGGGCGCTGAAGACACTTCCGCGACAAACTTTGCACTTCTTTACACGAAGTTTCTCTTCTTTACCTCTCTCCGCCAGCTCACGCCGGTAGCATCGAGTTTCTAGTTGAGGTAGGCGTGCGTTTAGTTCGGTTCTCTGCCCTGATTGTCTTCAGCATGATCGCAGTACCTTCTCCCCATGCGGAAGTTCGAGTCGCGACTCGCGGGGGAGAAACCACGGCCCAGCATCTGGAGGAATCCGGCTGGTGGCCGCGCAAAGCAGATGCGTCATCGTCCGATTACGTTGGCGCGAACGTTTGTGGCCAGTGCCATTCCGAGTTGCAACGCGGCCAGCAGCAGCACGCGATGGCGCATACCTCCACGCCCGCCAGGGAAGCAGAAGGCACTCAGCTCCGCGCCAGCCTCGCCATCGGAGGTTTTCGCTACACCATTGCTCCGCGCGCGAACTCAGTAAACTACACGGTCTCAGACGGTCGCCGATCGCTTAGCGTCCCACTGATTTGGGCTTTTGGAAGCGGAGGGCACGGTCAGACTTTTCTCTTCACTTTTCAGAATAGTTGGTATGAAACTCAGGTCAGTTTCTTCCGCGGGCATGGACTGGGAATTACCCCGGGCGATCCACTCCCGACCTCGGCAAATTTATCCGATGCCATCGGGCGCAAGGTGCCGCAACAAGAACTGGAAAAATGCTTTGGCTGCCATGCCACAGCTGCCTTGACCAATAACCGCCTGAAGCCGAGCGGCATGACGCCGGGAATTACCTGCGAAGGTTGTCATGGTCCCGGCTTCTCGCACGTTGCCCTAGCCAGAACCATAGACTCCGCCAGTCCAGGAATGATTCTGAATCCCGCCTCTATGACCCCGGAAGATTCCGTCGACTTTTGCGGCTCGTGCCATCGCACCGCCTGGGATGTTCTGCAGCTCGGTCTTCAGGGTACCCAAACCGTGCGATTCCCAGCCTATCGACTTGAGCAAAGTCGGTGCTGGGGGAACGGCGACCCTCGCATCACCTGTGTCGCATGCCACAACCCCCACAAGCCCCTCGAGACTAATTCTGCTGCCTATGACTCAAAGTGTCTCGCCTGCCACCTGAAATCAAAAAATGTCGGTCGTGTGGCTGGCGCGGTTGTGCGGAGTTGTTCGGTGGCTACGGAGAACTGCGTGCGGTGCCATATGCTCAAGTACAGGCTACCGCAGATGCAGGCATCGTTTACCGACCACGACATTCGCGTTGTCCACGATCCCAACGATTTTCCAGAACGCTGAGGTTCTCAGGATTGTGCTCGCAGCCTCCAAGCAGAAGCGCCCGGCAAAGGCGCATACTCTTCTCCCGCGAGCGAAGCTTCCCTAGCTCCCTTGCCTGTATCATTTCGGATATATGAGTGCCCGCGATTTCGCAATCTCGGTTGTGGGTACCTTGCGCCACAACGGCCATCAGGCCTACCTCGTAGGCGGTTGCGTGCGCGACTTGCTCCTCGGGCGCGAGCCATCCGACTGGGACGTTTCTACCGACGCCACGCCCGAGCAGGTGATGCGGATCTTCCCGGAAACATATGCCGTCGGCGCGCAATTTGGCGTCGTATTGGTGCCGTTGCCGAAGGAACTTAGAAGATCTCGCTCTAATCCGGAAGCTGCCCTCAGACCCGCATCCCTGGATTCGCTTCATTCCGGGTTGTCAAGCGGCGAGGGACCTGCTGCTCAAATCGTTCCCGGCCACTCCCACAAAGCCTGCGTTGAGGTCGCTACTTTCCGCTACGACATCAGCTACTCCGATGGCCGCCACCCTGACCAGGTCCGCTTCAGCCGCGATCCCAGGGAAGATGTGGAGCGCCGCGACTTCACCATCAACGGCCTGCTTCTTGACCCCGAGAAGAATGAGGTGCTCGACTTTATTGGTGGACAAGAGGACTTGCGGGCCGGGATCATCCGCGCCATTGGGGATCCTGAGCTTCGTCTCGCCGAAGACAAATTGCGCATGCTTCGAGCCATTCGTTTCGCCGCGCGTTTCTCGTATCGGATCGATCCGGCAACTTTTAAGGCAATTCAAAAGCTTGCACCCAAGATCCATCAGGTGTCGCGCGAGCGTGTCCGCGAGGAACTCACTCGGATGTTGACCGAAGGCCAGGCAAAGAAAGCCTTCGAGCTCCTCGATGAGAGCGGGCTGCTCAACCAGGTTCTCCCGGAAATCGAAGCCATGAAGGGAGTTGAACAGCCGCCCGAGTTTCATCCGGAGGGTGATGTGTTTGTGCATACACTCTTACTGCTTGAGAAATTGCCTCATCCATCGACGCCCACGCTCGCATGGGGAGCGCTGCTGCACGACGTGGGCAAGCCCCCGACCTTCCGCCATGCCCCCGATCGCATCCGCTTCGACAATCACGTCAACGTCGGGGTCAAAATGGCTGGAGCCATTTGCAAGAGATTGCGGTTCTCAAACGAGGACACCGAGCAAATTCTCGCGCTGGTCGACAATCACATGCGCTTCGGCGACGCCAAGCGCATGAAGCCATCGACATTCAAAAAATTCATTCGCTTGCCGCATTTTGACGAACACCTCGAACTGCACCGGCTCGACTGTGAATCAAGCCATCGCAGCCTGGGGATGTATGACTTTACGCGCGAGCAGATCGAGAATCTTGCGCCCGAGGAGGTTCGTCCGCAACCGCTGATTGGCGGCGATGATCTGATCGCGGCCGGCTACAAGCCAGGGCCATTGTTCAAGAAAGCCCTGGGTGCGGTCGAAGACGCGCAACTCGACGGCCGGCTGAGCAGCAAGGAAGACGCATTGCGTTTTGTCGAGCAGCAATTCCCTCGGGATTCATCCGCGCCCTAAGTTGTGTCAAGCACAGGCCGCAAATACCCCGGCGCAATCGCCATTCAGAAAAATCAGCAAAACAACTCACATTCAGGGGAAGTCCCAGGCGAGCGTCTGGATGTTAGAATCGAGACTCTGTGGAACCAATCGCATCCACAATGGAAAAGATTGTCGCAGGCAGCTTGCGCAAGGTCCCGAGCGCCGACGCCGTTCTGCTTGCCTGGCCCATGGCCTGCGGATCAGCCGTCGCCGGCCGCACGAAAGCCTTGGAGTTTTCAGACGGCGTGTTGAAAGTAGAAGTCCCGGACGCTGCCTGGCGCGCTGAACTACAAAACCTCGCGCCCCGGTACGTCGCCGCCTTGAACCGGTATGCCAAGGGCGTGAGCCGGGTCGAGTTCGTGGTGCGCCGCAAAGTCGCTCAAAGCGCCTGATTTGGGATCAGAAGCGAGTCCTGCTCCGACCATTTGCGAAGTGCCGGCCGGCTAGCATGGTTGGGGACGACCCGGAGCCTGCCGCCAAGGCGGGCGCTTTGTTCCGGGCACGCGCGGCCGTCTATAGGCACTGAGCATTCAGTTTGATTTAGGGATGGCGAAAACATGAAAGTTACCGCAAAAGACGTCGCCTATGTCGCCGACCTCGCGAACCTGGAGCTGACCGAGCAAGAGCGTGAGCGGATGGTCCGCGACTTAAATTCCATTCTTGGGCATGTCGATTCTCTGAGCGAACTGGATACAAGCGACGTTCCTCCCATGGCTCAGGTTTCCGATCGCTTTGGCCTCGATGACTCACGACAGGGAAGCGATCGCTTTGCCTATGCGAGTCGTGACGATGCTCCCGAAGGCCTGCGTAAGTCGCTACCGCATGAGGTCGCGCTGGCCAATGCGCCGGACGCGGATGGCACGTTCTTTAAAGTTCCGAAAGTGATCGAAAAATAGTCGCGCGTTCGCAGCGGTCTGTTCCTTCGTTCTAGGGCTCGGCAACTGCGGACTTCGAACCGGCAAACTCTTATGGATCTTCGCAACCTCACCATCGACGCCGCTCGCTCCGCTGTGGCGGAAGGCAGGACGAGCGCCACGGCGCTGGCGGAATCATATTTCTCAAAAATTGAAAGCGACGATCCAGCGATCGGCGCCTACCTGATGCTCTCGAAAGAGCGTGCGCTAGCCAAGGCCGCCGAGGTCGACTCATTGGTGAGAAAGGGCGAGAAGCTTCCCCCCTTGGCGGGTGTCCCGCTCGGAATAAAAGACGTTCTCGTAACCAAGGGGGTTCGGACAACCGCCGGATCGAAGATTCTGGGAAATTACATTCCCCCGTACGACTCAACCGCGGTCGCCCGGCTTGAAACCGCAGGCGCCGTGGTGCTCGGCAAGCTCAATTGTGACGAGTTTGCTATGGGGTCGTCGAACGAGAATTCCGCATTCAAGCCGGTCCACAATCCGCGGGATCTAACCCGTGTTCCAGGCGGCTCGTCCGGCGGATCTGCTGCCGCGGTCGCCGCCCACATGGCGGTGGCAACTCTGGGCTCGGATACGGGCGGTTCTATTCGTCAGCCTGCATCCTTTTGCGGCGTGGTTGGCCTGAAGCCGACTTATGGTCGCGTATCGCGCTACGGCTTGATTGCGTTTGCTTCGTCGCTCGACAATATCGGCCCGTTTGCCAAGACCGCAAAAGACGCTGCCATCATGCTGCACACGATCGCCGGTCGCGATCCGATGGACTCCACCTCAGCCGAGTTGCCGGTGCCTGACTATGTCGCCGAACTCGAAAAGTCCATCCAGGGAATGAGAGTGGGCGTTGCGAAAGAATACTTTGGCGAGGGGCTTGAGGCGGAAACCAGGGCCGCAATTGATTCCGCCATTCAGAAGCTGGCGAGCCTCGGTTGCGAGATCGTGGAGGTTTCTCTGCCGCACACCAAATATGCGATCCCCGCATATTACTTGGTTGCAACTGCGGAGGCATCTTCGAACCTCGCGCGATTCGACGGCGTGCGTTATGGCTATCGTGCGCAAGGCGTGACGAGCCTCTCCGACATGTACCGTCGCAGCCGTGACCAGGGCTTCGGAGCGGAAGTGAAGCGCCGCATCATGCTCGGAACCTATGCGCTGAGCGCCGGTTATTACGACGCTTACTACCTGAAAGCGCAACGCGTGCGGACGCTGCTTACCAGTGACTTTGTCGAGGCTTTCAAGAAGGTGGACGTCATCGTGGGCCCGACTAGCCCGACGCCGGCGTTCAAGCTGGGCGAGAAAGTCGACGATCCGCTGGCCATGTACCTGGCCGACATCTATACGGTGACGGCGAACCTGGCAGGCATTCCGGGGATTTCGATTCCCGTGGGAAATTCAAAAGCGAATCTTCCCATCGGCATGCAGATTTTTGGCAAGCACTTTGACGAAGCTTCCATCCTGCGCCTCGCCCACGCATACGAGAAAACGCGGTAAGCCGAAAGGCCAGGCACCAGGAAGTTATAAGAAGGACCTCTCCGGAGTTCTGGGCGTTCCGTGGTTCAGGGTCCAAGAACTTCGTAGTACCCCTCACCCGCGCAGCTGCGGCACAGGGTTTTGCCGTCGCGCCGTACTTCGCGGCGGAAGTTAACGCCTTCGCCGCACGAATCACAAACAATCCTTTCGCTCTTGTAGCCGGGGAATTCTTCCGGAGGTAGCTCGATCTTGACCCACTGGGTCATGAAAAGGTCATCGTCCGCCATTTCCCGGTAAGCCAGCATCTGCTGCTGGTTCTTGCTTTCCAGTTCCGGATGCAGCTGCCGCGCAAGCGCCTTCGACGATTCTTTCGCGGAAATGCGAATGGCGCGTCCGGTTTTGAGATCAACAAACGTTGCCGCCATTTTGCCGAAGTCGCGGAACTTCAATGCCCGCTTGCCCAGTCGGCAACCGGTGACAACCGAGACTGCGTCGGTCGCACAGCGGTCAATTTCCACAAAGGTGACCAGGCGCTTGCGGTCTTCTTTGTTGTTCTGGGGATCCTCGAGCCCCAGCTTCAAAAGACCTAACATGGCCATCCGCACGCCGAGCACTTGCCCGGCGCAGATATGTCCGTGGGCCCGTTCAGCCTCGCAGAGATAATCGCAAAGAGAGCGCATGCAATCAGACTAATTCGCCCGCAGCGTGACTGGGGCGAAAATCCAGGGTAGTCCGCCGAAGAGTATGAAGAGCTGGTTGGCCCGTCATCGAAGCGTCCGCGCCCATTCTAACTCCAAATACTCCTCCCCTAGGTGGGCGGCGACGCAACCTTCCGCTCGAAAACCGATCAGAGGTGTCCTCGAGGCGCAATGGCCGCGCGGGCGATTGCGAATGCTGGAGCTTACCCAGCAAAACCTATTTTCTTCTCCAGCGAATTCCGTCCTTGGTCTGCTCGACCAGAATGCCCGTAGCGATGAGTTCGGCTCGGATCTTGTCGGAAGCAACGAAGTTTCGGGCTTTACGCGCCTCGCTCATTTGCGCGATCTTGTCGTCAATTTGAGCATCGGTCAAGGAGGCGGAACGAACGATTTCCTCTAGCTCAGGACTGATGTCTTTCTCGCGTCCCTCCGCCTTGGCCCACTGGTAGATGCGTTGCATCTGGGCGGCATCGTCGTCCTCGAGAACGGAAAAAATTTGGTCGAACTGCTCGAGCACTTCGACCAGAGCAGGCACGTCGCCGCTTTTCAGGTCGCCGGAGTCGATCGCGCTGTTAACCGTGCGAATCATATCCAAGACTGCGGCTTGCGCTTGCGCGGTATTCAAATCGTCGTCGAGCGCTTCCCGCAAACGCCTGCAAGTTTGTTCCCCGAGGTTGGCCATGGCGATGCTTGAGCCCTCGGGTAACTTCGCCGCGATACGCTGGCGAAAGTTGCGTAGCCGGTCGACTGAGGCCGCCGCCCCTTGCAGGCCATCGAAGGTAAAGTTCAGCTGAGTGCGATAGGGAACGGAGGTCAACAGGTAGCGAACCGCCGAAGGTTTGTAGCCTTTGAGTACCAGATCGCGCAGGGTGAAGAAATTTCCCGAGCTTTTCGCCATTTTTTCGCCTTCGACCAGCAGAAAGCGCGCGTGAAACCAGAAACGAGCGAACTGTTTACCGGTGAGCGACTCGGATTGTGCAATTTCGTTTTCGTGATGCGGGAAGATCAGGTCTTCTCCGCCGGCGTGCAGGTCAAAGCTTTCGCCAAGTTCTTGCATGGACATGACGGAGCACTCAATGTGCCAGCCCGGGCGGCCGCGGCCAAGGATGCTCTCCCATGAGGCTTCGTTGGGCTTGGGAGCCTTCCAGAGCGCGAAGTCGCGGGCGTTGTCTTTCTCGTATTCGTCAACGTCGACTCGGGCGCCATCTTCCATGCCCGCAAAATCCTTCTTGGACAATTTTCCGTAGGCAGGGAAGCGGGCGATACGGAAGTAATAGGATCCATCTTCGGTCCTATAGGCGTAACCCCTCTCGACTAGCTTCGAGATGAACTCCGCCATGGGTGCGATGTTCTCTGTGGCGCGGACGATCTGCGGCTTCGCAATATGCAGCGCCGCGCTATCTTCAAGGAAAGCCTTCTCATAGGTCGCCGTGTATTCCTGCACCGAGACGCCGGCAGCAGCCGCATTGCGGATGATTTTGTCGTCCACGTCGGTGATGTTCATAACATATTGGACCTTGTATCCGCTCAGGCGCAGATAGCGGGCCAATAGGTCGATTGCGACAAAGGTTCGAAAGTTGCCGATGTGGCCGTAGTCGTACACGGTTGGGCCGCAGGCATACATGCGGACTCCGTTGTCCAGCAACGGCCGAAACTCCTCAACTTTGGCAGAAAGGGTATTGAACAGACGCAGCGCCATAGGGTGAAAAGAACTTCAATGATAGCGGGAGGGAAGAAGAAGGAGCAAACTGCCAATCAGCCACTTTGTGAAAGCAAGAGACCTGGGATCCGATGAAGGCGGCCAGCTGATACGTAGTATTATGCCCGGCATGGAAAACCCGCCTTTTTCCGGTGTAGGGAAATCTTTTGAGATTCACGAGTGGCGAGGCAGCGGCCCGGACACTCTCCACGTTCACCATTCCGACGACGAAGCCTGGCACGTGCTCGAAGGTCACCTGAGGTTCCGCTACTCGGACCGAGCCGAAACTGTGGGAGCGGGAAAAACGGTGTTCGTGCCCGCCGGTGTTGCCCACACCTACACTGCCGGCCAAGGAGCTCGTTACTTGATTGTCCTCACGCCGCGATTGCGCGCCTTGATTGCCGCCCTTCAATCCGACCGTGATCCTGACCATCAACAGGAAATTTACCGGCGGTTCGATTCTGAGCTCTTGGAGTAGTCGCTGTCACTTGTCCGCTTGGGGTTTGCCCAATCCATTTCAGCGAGAAGACGGGGCTAGTCTTCCATGACAGCTGCGTTCCTCCGCATCCGTATGGGGAAGCACAGAGGCTCGCACAATCCCTGTCCATATCTCGTAACCTCGAGCGTTCATGTGCAGGCCATCGCCGACGAAGAGGTCTCTTGGTTTGCCGGCCTCATCGAGCATCGCCGAGACTACGTCAATGTAGTGCAGATCGGAGCGCTTCGCGGCCCGGTCGCGAATGGCATTATTGACGAGCGTTTGCAGGGGAAACTGCGAAAAGCGCAACTTCGAAGGCTTGACAGAGATGAAATAGACGGGCGTGTCGCCCAGTACCTTGGCCTTGCGATCCATGAATTCATCAAAATCAGACACCACCCTCGCTGCCGACTTGCCGGCATCAAGATCATTCTCGCCCGCGTAGAAGACGATGGCTCGAGGACGATAAGCGGCTACGATTTGGTCGAACCAGCGGTTCACATATTCGATGTGCGATCCGCCAAAGCCGCGGTTTATGACCGGCATCGGAGCCATATCGGACGCGAGCGTCTCCTTCCATCGCACGATGCTTGAAGAGCCCACAAAGAGGGCCTGGCAAGCCGCTGGTGGCGAGATTTTATCGGCTTTGGAAAACCTGTCGACTTCTATGGCTAGCGATTGTTCAAGAGAAGGCGCACTTTCAGTTTGGGCTCTTGCGCGAAAAGTGCAGGTCGCAAACGTCACCACACACAGGGCTAAAGCACAAATGTCGCGGGAGCGCGGAAGAATGACCATGATCGCAATATAACCCGACATCCCTCGTGCTTGTAAAATTCTCTCCAGATTGAGGAGTTCTATGTCAGGACAACAAGAAAAGGCACTTCGCTTCCGCGCGCTTCACCATGCGCCGGGAGTCTTTGTGATTCCGAATCCGTGGGATATTGCATCGGCGCAGCTGCTGGCCGGGCTCGGCTTTCAGGCGCTCGCCACATCGAGCGCTGCAGCCGCGTGTACGGTCGGGAAAAAAGACGGAATGCTCACCCGGCAGGAGGCGCTCGAGCACGCTCGGGAGATTGCGGGTGCCACCGATGTGCCGGTTTCAGCAGACCTCGAAAACGGCTTCGGGGACACGCCGGAGGCGGTTGCTGAGACGGTTCAGGGGGCCGCAAGCGCCGGACTGGTCGGGTGCACGATCGAGGACACAACCGGCCGACCAGAAGCGCCGCTTTACGACTTCCAACACGCGGTAGAGAGAATCGCGGCCGGCGCCGAGGCGGCCCGCAAACTTGGGTTTCCATTCCAGTTGACCGCACGCGCCCATAATTTCCTTTTTCCAAATTCGAGGCTGGAGGAAACGATTGCCCGGCTGCGAGCGTTTGAGCGGGCTGGCGCGGACGTCTTATTTGCTCCGGGTCTTCCCGACCTTCAAGCCGTGCGCGAGGTCTGTTCGGCTGTTTCGAAGCCCTTCAACTTCATGGTGGGAATCAAGGGCAAGTCCTTCTCCGTCGCTGAGCTGGCCGCTGCGGGAGTGAAGCGAATCAGCCTGGCGACCTCGCTCTATCGCGCGGCGATGACCGGCTTTCTCGAGGCCGCACGCGAGGTGAAGGAGCAAGGTACGTTTGGATTCCTTGAGGAATCCGTGAGCACGGCGGATTTACATGCGCTGATGAGGGGTGAAACCGCTATACCGGATGGAACCCACCGTTAGGTATGCGCGGTGCTCTGATTCATTGTATGCAGTCGCTGCCCGACCAGATAGACATAGTGCAATCCCGAGAGGATGGTGAACAAGAAAGTGGCGCTCAGAAACAATCTGCGTCCGACCCAGACCCAATGTTGGGAGTACACCTGAAATAACATGACAAATAGGACGGCCGCCACTTGGGCGAAGGTGTTCGCCTTGCCGAAAATGCTCGGACGAAAATCGCGCAGTCCCGCGATGGTGTAAAGCACCCCGCTGACCAGCAGAATGCAGACATCGCGGCTGAAGACCAACACCGTGTACTTCCAGGGAATCAGATCCACCACCGACAGCACAAGAAATATCGTGCTCAACAGCAGCTTGTCGGCGATCGGGTCAAGGTATTGGCCGAGCAATGTCTGCTGATGCAGGCGCCGAGCGAGAATCCCGTCGAGTCCGTCGCTCAAGCCGGCAAGCAAAGTCAGAATGAGCGCACCCTTAAAGTGGTGATCCAGAAGCTTATTCACGATGAAGGGAAGGAAGGCCATTCGGGCCAACGTGAGCTGATTCGGGGCGGTCAAGATCTGCGAGACCTTGAACGCAGCGGCCTTGGACGCTCCCCCGAGAGATTGCGGACTCTGCTCCACCCCTCGATTTTCTCTGTCCCAAAGAAGGTTTTGCAACTCGGCACTAGGGAATGGCTGTGTTTTGCTGCTGTCCGGCAAATCTCAGCCGCTCGATGGCGCGACGAGAAGAAAGCTCCAAGGCCCGGCCGCTTCGCTGGACACGTAAGTGACACTTCTTGTCGGGCACATAGGTACACACCCGTTTTCCTTCAGAAGCTTCAGGATCTTGCACGAGACACGCGCCATTCAAGAACCTTCCGACCGGCCGGAATGCCGCGCCACTCGCCTGGTTTGGCGGAGTCAGCTTGTAAATCGTGCTTGACAACCACGCGATCGCGAGTGTTTTATGACCTTCGGTTGCAAGAGACAGGTCCGCGCGCAACAACTGACGCATTAGTCGCGCAGGGATAGGCGGTTCTGTCTTCGATACTTGCAACTTCGGCGATGTCACGTTGTATGTGAACCGTTGCTCTTGATTCGGAGCGAGTGATCCCAGCTTGCTCAGGCACCCACCATGGTTCATCAGAATTTTACAATTCGCGGAAAACCAGCAACCTCGGTCGGCGTATAGTGTTGGGGTCTTTTTTGGCCAGCGGCTACTTACAATGCTGCGACCACACCCAGAACGTTACCAGCCTTATTGGGCGGAAATCTCAGGCCGCCAAACGGAGGAGCAAAAGTGAGAAAACTTTCGTTGTTGAGTTCTGTCACGTTATTACTATTTTGTGGTGGACTGCTTGCTCAGACTACTTCCATTACACCTGTTTCGTTCGTCGGCACGACTAAGTTCAAGCCGGGGAAAGGTTCCGGCAGGCCGCTCAATCAGATCGTCGAGGGTCCAGAGGTCGACGAAACCTTCGACATCCCTGGGATTTCCGGCAACAACAGTCCGGCTCGCCTGCCTTCGAACTTCGTGCCTCGTCCAGCAGGGAATCCGATCGGTTCCGGAACCTTTTTGGGATTCAACGGGCTGGATCAATTGTTGCAGGCCATTGCCCCGACCGGTTTCCCGAATGGCAACAACGGCCAGCTGGAGCCTCCGGACCAGGGCTTGGCCGTCGGGAACGGATTCGTCGTTGAGACAATCAACAACGCAATTGCGATTTTCGACACTCAAGGCAACTTGTTCGGTTTTGAATCGATGAGTGCGTTCTTTGGCCTTCTCCCGACTTTTATGGTCCAGAACGGCCAAGTCGCACCGCCATTCGGCCCATTCCTTTCCGACCCGCGGGCTCATTACGACTCGGTGAACGGGCACTTCTTCGTCACCGAGCTGGCAATCGCCAAGGATCCAAACACCGGCAATTTTGGAAGCACGGCGCAAATTCTGATTGCCGTCAGCCAAAGCAATAACCCACTGGGCCTCTGGAGCGTCTTCTCCTTTGACATCAGTAAGGACGGCGATGCTCGCTTTGGGGGATGCCCGACCGGATGTTTCGGTGATCAGCCGCTCATCGGTGCCGATGCGAATGGATTCTACGTATCCACCAACGCTTTCAGTCTCCCCCCCGGCACTTTTCGCGGCGAACAGCTTTACGCAATCTCTTTAGCAACCTTGGAAGCTGGCGGTGGTGGAAACATCAGCGCGGTTCATTTTGGCAATCTAAACGTGGCCCCTGGAATTCCGGCTCGATCGGTTCAGCCGGCGACGGTTCCTCCGGGGGGAATGTATGAAAGCGCTCAAGGGGGAACGGAGTATTTTGTAAGTGCTCTGGACCCGGCGCATACAGTCGATGACCGCGTGTCGGTATGGGCCCTCACCAACACGAGTTCGCTCAGCGGTACTCCAAGCCTTCAACTCAGCAATGTACTCGTCAATACAGAGGCGTATGGATTTCCTCCGGCCACCGAGCAGAAGGGGGGCTCGACTCCCTATGCCGACTTTCTTGCCAGCGCCGGATTGAAGGTGCACGAGGAACTCGTCGCTTCGAATGACGACCGCATGCAGCAGGTGGTCTTCGCAAACGGTAATTTGTGGACCGCGGTTCCGACCCGCGTAAAGCCCGGCCCACAAGGTCCGGTTCGCGCAGGAGCCGCGTGGTTCGCAATCGCCCCATCCGTCAGCAGCGGGCTAAGCGCATCCGTTGTGAACCAGGGGTATGTCTCGATCGAGTCAGCGAAGCAGAACGCCGTTCTGTTCCCGGCGGTTGCGGTGAACGCCAACGGCAAAGGAGCGATTGTGTTCTCGGTCGTTGGCGAGGACTACTATCCGAGCGCGGCTTACGCGACCTTGGACGCGGTGAACGGGGCGGGGCCAATCGTGATTAGCGATCCAGGATTTGGCCCCGACGACGGCTTCAGCGGATACTTTCCGAATGGCCGGGTGGGACGGTGGGGAGACTACTCCGCCGCCGTTTCCGACGAGAACGGCGAAATTTGGATGGCAACTGAAGCGATCAATCCGCCTCTGCTTTCCCTGCCTCCGGGAGTGTTGGCCGCGAACTGGGGAACATTCATTGCTGCGGTGACGCCATAGCTTGTCCTCATGACCGCCAGGGGCGCTTTTTGCGCCCCTGATCCCCCTCCATCTCTCTGGGACTCCTCCATCGCCAGGACCGAATGGACCCCACCTCGCGGACAAGCTCAGCCCGCGTTCAGAAAAATTCCGAAAAATCGCAAGTGCCTAAGGCGCTCGTGCTTCCTCCATCCGTCGCATTTGCCGCCCGCTGCGATAACGTTTCAACGAGACATCCGTCGCATTTGCCGCCCGCTGCGATAGCGTTTCAACGAGAGCGCATCGGCGCTACGGCTGAACAGAAAGCTTAGGAAGCAAAGAGCGAGCACAGAGTGATCGAGCGACGCTCCAAAGTACTGCCAACCTGCGGCGTGAGCTCCAGGATAGTTGGACGAGAATACGAGGGACATCATGTAGAGGAACCCAAACCCGCTCGCAGTTCTGACCAGAATTCCGAGCACAAGCGACAGCCCAATCGCCAACTCGCCATAAGAGACGAGAAAAGCGATGGCCGTTGCATGCGGCAGCACGACCCGCTGGAGAACCGGAAGCATGAACGGGTAGGTGCTCCCATCTTGCAAGAAGCGGTTGATCCACCATTCAAACCCCCCACCCCGCGTGAACTGTGTACCAAAGACTTTGTACTGCGCGAAGATCAGAAAGAGACAGCCCACCGCGATCCGTAGACCAGCCAAAACGAGGGTATTTCGATCCTGAGAAGTAGTGTCACTCATGAACGGGCCGCAGCGATTGTATGCGAGATGCCGGGCGGTTTGTTGGGGAAACGTGCAGCAAGAAGCTGGCCGGGAGCGAATGAAAAGCGCAAAGGAACGAGTTCCAACAGTTGCCTGCGTTTGCCGTACAATCCACACCCGTGAACATCTGAGACGAACCTAGCCTTGGGGACCAGGTTCACTCGGGCTGTCACACTGCTGGTTGGCTTATTGAGCGATCTGAACGCCGCGCTTAACCGCACAAACTTGCCTGGTAGCAAGTAGAGAAGTTGCGCTAGCATCGAGCGATTGAGTGCAGGTCTTGAACCACAAAGGACACCGAGAGCACAAAACCGAAAGGGTGCCTTAAGCAATGGTTGAGTACCGATATCCCGGCGTTTACGTAGAAGAAGTTTCGTCCGGCTCGCATACGATCGAGGGAGTCTCTACCACTACAGCAGGGTTTGTGAGCCTTGCTGGCCGCGGGCCATTGCTCGGTCCGCTCGAGAGTTTTATGGAGTTTGAGCAGGCGAAGATCAGGAATGCCGGACTGAACCTGACTATGGCGATACGCGGTTTCTTTGAGAACGGCGGACGGCGCTGTTTTGTCTCGCAGATCGCGTTCGGCGAACCGTTGGAGCCAGGGTTAGGGGCATTCGATGGGCATAGCGTTTCTGTAGTGTGCTGCCCCGACGATGCGACGATCACGAATGCGACAGTAATGGCGCGGCATTGCGAGACGCGGAAGGATCGGATTTGCATCTTGCATTCGGCACAGACAACCGTGCCAGTCGAAACTCACCGGCCACCGGTACAGTCGTCCTATGCGGCGTACTACCATCCATGGCTTGAGGTGCCTTCGCCAGACGGGATGTCGAAGGTTATGGTGCCTCCGTGCGGGCATATCGCGGGCGTGTACGCAATGACCGATACCGAGCGAGGAGTGTGGAAGGTGCCCGCCAACGAGGTGCTCGCAGGAGTCACAGGGCTATCGCAGGAGTTCAATGAGGCGGATTCCGAGAGGCTGAATGCCGCGGGAGTCGATGTCATTCGGAAATTCGCTGGGCAGGGAATCCGGGTGTGGGGGGCACGGACGACGTCACCTGATTCGGAATGGAAATACGTCAATGTGCGGCGGTTGATGATCTACCTGGAACAGTCCATCGAGCGAGGGCTCGATTGGGCCGTGTTTGAGCCGAACGACGCGGCGCTATGGATAGCCGTCCGTAGGTCGATCGAGAATTTTCTGGGGAGATTCTGGAGAGCAGGCGGGCTACAGGGTGCAAAAAGAGACGAGGCGTTTTTCGTCAACTGTGACCGGGATACGATGACGCAGGATGACATTGACAATGGGCGATTAATTTGCCTGATCGGTGTAGCACCGGTGAAACCGGCTGAGTTCGTAATCGTTCGGATAACGATTCGGATGCAGTCCGAGCCGTCGCAGATGGAGTGAGTGAGGTGGCATCGAGTCGTCTGCTTTGCTCTCGCACGAAGAATGAGCGCATGATCAGCCGTAGTAGCGGAAGCTTTGCCAGAAGTCGCGCCAGGACTGGCGCGGAGGACCGCACACGAAGATACCTGGGTGCTCACCGGTCTGCTCATTGATCACACCATAGTAGTTCCACGAACGAGCGGCAATCCGGCAGCTGGTGAAGTGTTCCTCCGCCCATCGCTCGGAGACGCCGAGGAGGATGAGCGTCTCAGGTGGGGGATCTCCGTAGCCGCGCTGCCAGAAGGAGTTGATCCCACTGATCGCAGGCGGAAGCCGGTAAGCGGGTCCGTACAGATCAATCGCGCCGGCTGCTCCGTAGTCGCCGGCGAGAATTCCCAGGCGAGCACGCTGCCCCGCCGGTAACGAGTCGCGGACCTGCGCAATGGTGCCGACGAGTTCTGGCCAGCCGACCTCCTCCTTCAGATCACCATTCGTGATTGCTGCCCATCTCCACCAGCGCGAGTTGGGCCCAGTCACGGGCAGGAAAAGTAGGCTGAAGGTCACTACGTTGACCGCGAGCGCAGTCCGTGCGGTTGCGCGGATCGCTATGCGCCATCTGCCACGCAGGCGGGCGATCCATTGCTCGCCCCAGGCGCTGCCCGCGGCGTAGAGCATCGGATATGCGCCGAGAAGGTAGTAGCCGCGGCCCTTGGCAATTACGAAGAGGATCAAAGGGGTGATGTACATCCAGCCGAGCATCCGGAAACTGCGTCCCGCACTAGAAAACAAGCAGAACCAGAGGCCAGCTACCCAAAGTGGGGCAGCGAACAAGGTGAGCTTGAGTTGGTCAGGGAGGAAGCCTTGAGTGCGCCCGATACGCACGTCGCGAGCATGGATGTGCCGAACGAAATCTAGGTAAACAAAGTGGTTGCGGACTTGCCAAATGAGGTTCGGTAGAAAAATGAGCAGGGAGAGAGCGACACCCAACCACAACCAGGGGTTGCGCAGATAACGGCGCGCCGAGGTCAGGAAGATGCCAGCCACCACACCCGCGATGAGGAAAGGCATGGCGTACTTCGACAGCATGCCAAACCCTATCGAGGCGCCGATGCCGAGCCACCAGCGCGGATCTTCGGTCTTGAGCAGGCGCACCATACAGAACGAGACCAGAACCCAGGCGAGGTAGTCGAAGGAGACATACTGCATCATGGACCCGAGGGCAAGGCATACGGGAAGCCCGGCCAAGACAGCGAAAAGCTGTGCGCCGCGTTGGCCCCCGAGATCGCGTGCCATCAAGCCCGTCAGCACCAGCGCGACCGCGTTCGCGAGCGAAGCAAAGAAGCGAAAGCCGGCCAGCGAGCTGCCGAAAAACATGAGCGATATGCGCGCGAAAAACGGCGTCACCGGCGGGTAAGCGACATATCCCCAGGCAAGGTGACGGGCATCATCGAGGGTGGCGAGTTCATCGCGGTGAAAGCCGGACGAATGGAGTGCCGCGATCCAGTGAATGGCGACGGTCGCAGTGGCGATGTAGAGGAGGACGGCAGTGTCGCTACACCAAGGGAGCGAGGGGGAGCGGCCAGCGGCGGGAGACGCGGTACTGGAGGCCATGCAAGATCAAACATGATACAGCAAGCGGCCACTTGCATCGATGGCAGAAGCTTCTTCGTGCTCGATCCGTGATGGTTGCTCCCTCATTCGGCGTGAGGTATGATCCAGCTCCGACTGGGGCGACTATTCAAAGGTCAGTTCCGCCACGAAGGATGACTCGGAACGTAACTCCGGGGGTGGAGACCCTGTTGCCGCTGCACATCAGGCTGCGCGAGCTTTCGGGGTAGAGAGTCGGGCCGGGAAAGAAGTAGAACGCTCCGCAGCCGCGTTCGGCAAAGAAGGCGAGGATAACGGGGTAGAAGTAGGCTTTGGGATCTCAAATGAAATCTCCGAGCATGATGGCCTCAAGGCAGGTAAGGATTCACCGGACGGCATACTGTTCAATTGCGTATTCGACATGGACCGGCTCAAGGGCGATGCTCTTGCTCGCGCCATAGCTCATGTCGGTACACATATCGCGGACCTACGCGATCCAGGAACCCCGCCAGCAGTTTACAGCCTGGAATATCGGGCCTGGCAGACAACGGTTTTGGGCGCGGTCGCTTTCCAGCAGAAAACACTGACGGCGCCCGGCGGTTATCTGTTATGGAACTCAGGTTGGGCGGCTGCAGACCGGAATCACTTGATGGAAGAAGCGATCACGGGCTTGCTGACTGATTGGGCACTCCTGAAGAAGGAGCAATCTCAGCCGTAAGGCAGCCAACGAGGAAATTCCTGCTGAGAGACTCTCGATTCGGTGTAGACTCTGTTGCGCCATCGAAGTAGCACGCTGGCTCCTCCTCAGCGACGTCGCGTACAGCAGTACCTTCGGTGCGCCGTCACCACGACCTGCCACTGAGTAGTTCCCGCCCCGGAGGTCCGCCATGTCATTGCCCGCGAAATTGTTTGTAATCGTTTCCGTCTGTGTACTGGCGTTCGTCCCTGCCGACGCCGGAAACAATGACCCCGTTTCGCACGCTGTCGTCGTACCCGATCGCCAGCCCCTCAGTTTCGAGGAGAACCAAGGTCAAGCTCCGTCTCAGTATCACTACATTGCGCGCGGATCACAATATACGGTGTTGGTGAACCGGGAATCTGCCACGCTCGTTGTCCGGTCTCACGAGTCAACAAATACGGTGCGTCTTCGCCTGCGCGGAACTCAAGGCGGCAGAAGGCCACAAGCGCTAGAACGCTTGATTACGAGGACCAATTATCTGATTGGCGACGATCCGCGTGGCTGGAAGAAAAACGTGCCGAACTATCGAAGCATTCTCTATCGGGAGATCTATCCGAAGGTCGATCTCCTCTACTACGGGAACCAAGGACATCTGGAATTCGACTTTGCCTTGGCCCCCGGGGCCGACCCGCGCGCGATCCAATTGGATGTTGATGGCGCGAAGGTGGCCGTGACTCCAAACGGAGACCTCGCCCTCGACGTGAAGGGCAGCGAGGTCATTCTGCGGCGGCCAGCGGTCTACCAGTGGCTTGGCGGGCGCAAGCGGCGGATTGACGCCCGGTATGCTGTCATTGCCGGGAGTCAGATTGACTTTACCCTTGGGAGCTACGACCACACCCGCAAGCTGATGATCGATCCGGTGCTCGCCTATGCGACGCTGCTCGGCGGTGGGCGCCTTGACGAAGCGTTTGCCGTGACCGTTGACTCGAAGGGATTCACCTACGTTGGCGGGGTCACCACCTCGCGTAATTTCCCGACTACGGCAAACGCCTTTGACAAAACATGCGGCACCGATGGCCTTTGCAACACCTTCTACTCCGACGCGTTTGTTGCGAAACTCACGCCGCATGGCACTCGGGTTTGGGTGACGTATATTGGCGGAGGCAGATACGACGAAATCCATGCAATCGCTGTCGATGCCACGGCTCACCCCTACGTCACCGGCTTCTCTCAATCACCGGCTTTCCCCCACAAAGACCTAAGTGGCACGCCCGCGCTGCGGGGTGGCTCTTTCGCCTTTGTCTCAAGGTTCAGAATCGACGGGACTGCCCTGCAATACTCCGTGCGCTTCTGCTCGTCCTGCTTGGGACAGGGATTGGCTGTTGATTCAGCAGGGGAGGCCTTTGTCACGGGAACCGTGTCCCCAGGCCCAAATCTGGTCACCACGAGCGGCGCACTCCAGCCCTACCCTCCAGCGTGCGCCCCCAATGCGGCGCAGTGCGACAAGACTTTCGTCGCTAAGTTGAACCCAACTGGCACGGGCCTTGTGTACAGCACTTACCTGGGCGGCGACGCAGAGCAGTTCGGATCTGCGTTGGCGCTTGACGGTTCCGGAGATGCCTACATCACCGGGTTAACGAATTCGGCAGACTTCCCAACCACTTCGGGAGCCTATCAAAGGACGACCAGTTCGTTTGCTGCGTATATCAGCAAGCTGAACAGCAGCGGCTCCGGGCTGGTGTATTCGACCCTTTTCAGCGGCCCCAGCTCGTCTGACGGCCTTGCGGTAGATAGCAGCGGCAACGCATACATTTCTGGCACCGCATCTCAATTGCCAACCACGTCGGGAGCATTCCAGCAGGTTGTGAAGGGAGTCGACGACGCCTATGTCGCCAAGTTTGACGCCAGCGGTTCGAATCTCCTGTATGCGACTTACCTGGGTGGGCACGACCAGTTCGGCGGGGAGAGAGCGCTCGGCATCGTCGTGAATAGCTTGGGAGAGGCTTCTGTTACAGGTCTTGCCCTTTCGATGGACTTTCCTACCACGATCAATGCCTTCCAGCGCGTCAAGCGATCATCCAGTAACTCCGGAGCTTGCTTCGTAACCAAGTTGAATGCGAGCGGTTCGGCCCTGAGTTACTCGTCGTACTTGGATGGGAGCGGCAACTGGGACACGGTTTGCAATGCCATCGCGTTGGGTCGTAATGGCAATGTGTACGTCGCGGGAAGGACAAGCACTTCTGATTTTCCTACCACGCCAGACGCCTTCATGAAAACGAACACTGCCGGCGATATGGACGCCTTTGCCGCGCAGATCACGCCCCTGTGCGCCTTGCAATCGGTCGATTTGACGGTAACGATCTGCCAGCCCAGCAGCAATTCTGCTGTAGGGTCGCCGGTCACGATCATGGCGGGTACCACGGACAAACTCCCGGTCAAGCTGATAGAGATTTTTGTCGATGGAACCAAAGTGCATCAAGCCAACCTCTCCGCCATCATGGTGCGCTTGCCTATGGTTGCGGGCGCCCATCTGGTTACGGTTCGCGCTCACGATTATGTAAATCAGCCGTTCAGCGCGTCCGTTAACGTCAGCGTGGGTCCATAGCCTAGGAACATAATTCAGTTTCGGCTCACGAGCTTCGCCATATCGATCTGGAGGGAAAAACCTTGCAGCCCCGAGAGACCCCTTCGGACCAAAAGTGTAACCTGTGTCTTCGATGACCTATGTCTCCGGAACGGACGAACGGTCAACTCGTGCCTTGTGGAACTGGGAATGTCTCATGAATAAACGATCACCTAACGAGTTCCGGCGCGATATCGAGATGCGACAGCGCAACATCGTTTACCCGGCCACTCTCCGGAATGAAACGCGAGGGTGGCGCAACCTAATTACCTCGAAAGAGCCTTTGAGCGTCCTACAAGTTTCGCCATTGACCTCGCACCGTTGACGATTCGCGATATCGGTATTTGAGGCGACGAATTGGTTGTTGTTGAGCTGAAGCAGTGCGACAAAGAGCGGCCGCTTCGTAGGGGCTAACTTCGAAGCGGCTGCGTGGGGAGGCCCTCAGGTTTAGGAGGCTTCCCGAAGGTCCTTTGCACTCTCGTTTCGTCCAACCATACAGGTACTCACCTGTGCCCCAGACCTGTCACTTCTTACAGGTAAGCGTGCGATAAACGGACCTTCGCATCCAGAAATCACTCTTGCCCAAGCTGAACCAGGAACGTGGTTGGAACGCAGTTCTACAAACTGAGCAGATCGCGACGCGGACCTCTTCCATCGAAAACTCCTCGCGCTCGACGATCCCACCGGAGGAGATGCTCAGAAATCAATGTGTTGTGCCGCAAGCGCGATTCAGTATCCATCGCGTCCGAGGGTGGCTGGAATGCGACGCAGCAGGGACGTTGAGGGGGTTGAGCGCCGCCCATTTCGCCTTGCGCAGGCGAACCGCAGCTCGGCACCTAAAATGTAGGGCCGTAAAATAGTGCGAGCCCAAGCGCCAGGACACGTCAGGGTGTTGCGCAAATCCCTCTTCTTCTTTCGATTTTGCTTGAACCTAAGTTGATGCGTCACTAGTCTCACGGCAAATCGACCATACAGTCTTGCTGGGGAAACAACAGAATGAGTTTGTATCGAGTCGCCACATTATGCCTTATCGCTCTGTCTTTAGTCACAGCGTTGTCCGCTCAAAACACCAGTAGTCCTTACTACCATAAATTCTTGAATATCCATAAGGACAACTGGGGACCCGGGTATGCCCTGCTGCCCCCCAGTTGGACGATCTGCGGCAGTTGCTCATCAACTTCGAGCAAGGTGAACTGGTCCCGAAATCGCTCCATCTCTTCGCCCTCGCTTTCGGGCAGCGCTACCAGGCACAGCATCGGTGGAACCCAGGCGTTCTCTGACATCCTTTGGAACGACCACTTGGTGGGAAACTTCACCACCCAGGGTCTCCCCGATAACAACCACACGCTCTCCAACGGAGCGCATAATTTCATCTATGAGGCGTATTTTTACACCTCTAGTGCGTCAGCGTCTCAGGCGCTCGAATTTGATATCAACCAGTTCATGCGGAGCAAGCTCGGCAAGGGCTTCATATGGGGTCATCAGTGCCGCCTAGCCGGCGGCCACGAATGGGACATCTATGACAACGTGAATAAGAGGTGGGTTGCCACGGGTATTTCTTGTTCGCCCAAGAGCAATGCCTGGAATCACCTGGTGATTCAGGTACAAAGGACGTCCGACAACCGTCTACTCTACAAATCGATCACCCTGAACGGAGTCACGCACCCAGTCAACAAGTACAAGAACCCTGGTACGACCCGATGGAACGGAATCACCGTCAAGTATCAGCAGGATGGGAATCGGCAGATGACCGATTACAAGGTCTATCTCGATAAAGTGAACTTCACTATGTGGTAGACCCTCCTAGGACCGCGGCATCGTCCTAGGAAAGTTAACGGCGGCTGGTCCCTGTGACAGGCGATAGCCATGGCGATCAGTTAGTTCCTATTTCCGTCCAGCCACACTTCAGGACAAATCCATAAGATCGACGCTTGAAAGAAGTGAGCTTAGTCTTTTTGCTCGACTCCGAGAGAATTCACCTCACCACGCGGAAAGAGTTGAATAAGGTCAGCTGCTGTGTGGGTGGAGTAGCGGTGTTGAAGCTGCGCCAGAAGGACGGCAAAATTCTCTCCATCAACCATTACAAATAGCCATTGGTGATAAATCTTAGTGTCCTATCGACAAGTGACCCGGTGCTCTGCAGTGGGGTAATGCGCGAAAGTTTGCCACCGGGGGCACTTGCGATAGGAGGATTTGGACTAAGCCGCTAGCGTTGGCGGCGGACGCGGGTTTCGCTATGGGATTTCAATCGATTTTTGCCTGGGAAGCCTTGCCAGAAGCGGATTTCGCAAAAAGAGCAGTTATGGATGCTGATCGATCTTTCCATGCACGCTTCGCCTAAAGATGGCCTCATCGTAATGTAAGACCGATTCTTCCTCAAGCCTCGCCAGCCTGGAACCTCCGATTCCCCTCCATTCAGACACGCGCCAGCGTCCGCCGCGCAGCGGCTTAGTTCAAATCGTCCTATGACTCATTTAGTTGCTGGAATCAACGGGAAGATCGATTTCCAGGCAGCCAAGAGTGAACGCAAAAGGGAATGGCCCCGGATCACTTGTGCGATATGCGCCGTCAAAAAAGACAAGTGCATGGTTGTGACACTCTTCTCGAAAGTGAAACGAGGGCTTCCATGGGCCCGAGTGCCACCCTCGGTCTGTAGCCGTCATAATTTGGGTTGGTTCACTCCAGCCCGAAAACACGCCCGATGGCTTCAGGGCATGGCACCACCACAATCCAGTTTCGGGCGGTGGAGTGCCTGCACCAACCCAGACGCGCGCAAAAATGGCGTCAAACTCCACCCCACGTTGACGAACGCAGAAGTCAAAGATCTTCCTCTCTGCGGGCGCGAAGACCACATGTTTGCTCCAATGAGTACTTCCGTCCTCACTCTCGGCGTAGCCCTGCACCAGATAGTCTTCGTGGTTTGATCCCGCGACGTACCACATCTTCCATTTGTTGTCGTGGTAGATCAGGTTAGGTTCATACACGCTTCCGCGTTCCCAGTCTTCACTTGGGACGAACACAGGGTGCGTCTGATCCACCCACTTTCCACCATCCCATTCGAGAAAGCCGATCTTGTACGGTCCCCAGAGATTCTCAGCTGCGCCGGCGTAATAAATACGTTCCACCCAGGCGTCTTTGTGAGGATCAAATCCCTTAACATAGGATGGGCAGTGCCGCCCGCCCTTGCCGTCCCACGGCGCACTGAGATTCCGACCTGCAGCAGGAATCAGCTGCCCCGAAACATCGCGAGTAACCTGCCAACCGTTAGGAGAGAGAGTCGCCCCGGGGGCGAGCGCAGCCGAATAGATGTCAGTTGCTCCATGACCATGCTGCTGACCCGCAAGGTAGAGACACCATTGCTTCCCCCGCAATGCCAAGCTTGGATCGAGCAGTTCAGCACCTCTGCTATCCGTAGACGAATCGCGAGGGTCGAAGATTTTGGTTTCGCTTCCTGACATACCCTTTTGTCGCTCCGACTTGGCGTCGATATTTCTGGTGACATGATGAGCAAACCCGAACGGTCCGGTCAACTGATAAATCTCGAGATCGCTCATCATTGCCAGAAGAGGCGAATCAAAAGCTCCCGTTTGACTTTTACGGGGTTAGCAACCTTGTCCGAGGCAATTGCAACCGCAAATGCGTGCCTTAAATTGTTGGTTGCTGATTGCCGGTTATCGGGGTCATCGTTGAATGTGCCGCGAACCTGCGGTATCTCACCGTTTCCTGCTTGCCCACTCTCTCAGGGGCGCCTTGAAGCGGTGTGAGGCGGTCGAACGAGGGTAGCACTGGGAATTCGAAGGGCGAATCGACCGGTTAAGACACGAAACCAACGGCCGGAGGAGACACTTCCGGCAATCGGTGGAAACATTGGTAGGCCCGAATGGACTCGAACCATCGACCTCTTCCGTGTCAAGGAAGCGCTCTAACCAACTGAGCTACGGGCCTATGAAGCTGGGATAGTGTCAACTGAAGCGGTTGCTGCATTCATTCTACTGAGGCATTCTCCAGCTTGGCAAACGCTCAATGAGATCACATCGGACGAACCTCATCGTGGTCCAAGAAATCCGCACTGCTTCCATAGCTTTTCCCACATCCATACCTCGTGGCTGGATTTGATTGGGAAACCTAGCTGACGGGCCAACATGCAGATCTGTCCACGATGGTGGGCATCGTGCATGACCATGTAAGCGAACATTGCCGCGCCGGCTGGCCAAGGACTGCTCCAACCGTCGCGATGGAAGTATTTGACCGCTCCGTCTGGCGTGAGCGCCTCCTTTAGCATTTTCATGCAATCGCGTGCACTGCGAGAGAGCGCGGCTTGTACCTGGTGCCGCGTACAGCGCCTTCGGTCGAGCGCTACCGGCAGCTGGATATGGGGAGCCGAAAGCCGCAGCCACTTTCGGCGAGCCTGATACATGTGAGCAAAGATAGCCGCGATGGTACGGCCGCTGCGGCCCCCAGGCTTTGCCGTCCAAGCCCGAGGATCCAGCCGGTCAAGAAGCAGCTGATTCATGCGCTCGCTCGCGGCATAGGTTTCAAGCAGTGACTGGAGGAAATCCGAGGGTGGAAGAACTGCGGCGCGGACCATAAAAGCTCTCCTCGAACGTCTTTGGAGCCTACAGAGTACTGCGAAAATGCTGGTGAAGCGAGGGCGCTCGGGCATTTCCGCGGCTGTATATACTGAATTTCTTATGACTGTCCGGATGAAGGACATTGCACGGGACTTGGGGGTTTCGGTTGTAACCGTTTCCAAAGTCCTTCGCAATCACTCCGACATCTCGGAGGAAACTCGCGAGCGGGTACTGGCGCGAATCAAAGAACTCGACTACCGCCCGAATTTGGCTGCGCGGAGCTTGGTGACCGGACGGACGTATCTCATTGGCCTTATCGTTCCCAGCTTGCTTCACCCGTTCTTTGCCGAAATCGCCAAGGCGCTTTCTGAGACGCTCCGGCCGCAAGGCTATTACCTGATCATCTCGTCTTCTGAGGAGGACCCAGAGCTTGAAATGCAGGAGATTCGTCACCTGCTCGAAAGGCGCCTGGACACCTTAATCATTGCCTCCTGCCACACCAGCGCGGAGCTGTTTCGGAAGATCGAAAAAGATGGCACGCCCTACATCCTGATTGACCGTAGCTTTCACGGACATTCAGCAAACTTTGTTGGCGTGGACGATGAAGGCGCCGGTATGTTGGCGACTCAGCACCTGATTGATATCCACTGTAAACGCATCGCCCATATTTGCGGACCGGAGACCAGCACTGGCCGGCAGAGACTTGAGGGCTACAAGCGAGCCCTGGCAGCGAATGGACTGGGACTGAGACCGGAATACATCATTGCCGAGGGCAAGGGCGATGTCGAGACTCGCCAGCGCGGGTACAAAGCCATGGACCAGTTGCTCTCGCTTGAGCCCCGCCCGGATGGCGTCTTTTGTTTTAACGACCCCATGGCCATGGGTGCGATGCACTGCCTGTTCGAACGGGGGTTGCGAATACCCGAGGAAGTTGCGCTCATCGGGTGCGGTAATTTGTACCGCGACGAATATCTGCGGGTGCCACTGTCCAGTGTCGATCAGAGCAGCGGCCTTATTGGAAAGGAAGCGGCGCGGATCGCGCTTCAGATTCTGAATTCCAAGGTGCCTCCCCCTCCTGAAACCGTCATTCTGAAGCCACAGCTGATGGTTCGCGGCTCCACCGAACGGTTCTGATTCCCGCGCCGGGATTCAGAAGCACTCTAGTTGAAACCCTCCTGGAATAGAATTCCTTGGCATGCGGCAACAGGTCCAAGGTTTAAGGAGAAGCCATGTCAGCTTACGAAGCACGCTGGAAGACGGTCCGCGTTGAAGTAGGGGAAGGCATCGGATGGGTCATTATGAACCGGCCGGAAAAGCGGAACGCGATGAATCCCAGCATGAACCGCGAGATGCGCGACGTCCTGGAGACGTTAGAACTGGATGATTCGGTCAAGGTGCTGGTGCTTACGGGTGCGGGCGAGTCGTGGACCGCCGGCATGGACCTCAAAGAATATTTCCGTGAGGTCGACCAAGCGCCGGAGATCGTACAGGAAAAAGTTCGGCGGGAGGCGTCCACATGGCAATGGAAGCTCTTGCGCATGTACGCCAAGCCAACCATCGCAATGGTCAACGGCTGGTGCTTCGGCGGAGGATTTTCGCCCCTGGTGGCATGCGATTTGGCGATTGCTTCTGAGACCGCGGTGTTTGGCCTATCAGAAATCAATTGGGGAATCCCTCCGGGAAATCTTGTAAGCAAAGCCCTTGCCGACACGATTGGACATCGCAAGGCGCTTGAATACATCATGACTGGAGAAACCTTTACCGGAAGACAGGCGGCAGAAATGGGATTGGTCAATCGCGCTGTGCCGCCCGCGCAATTGAGGGAGGAAACCATCACGCTCGCGCGCAAACTGATGGAGAAAAATCAGGTAGTTCTTCGGGCCGCCAAGCATGGCTTTAAGCGTTGCCGTGAACTGACCTGGGAGCAAAGCGAGGATTACCTCTATGCCAAACTCGACCAGTCACAGTTGCGCGATCCAGAGCACGGCCGCGAAAAGGGACTGAAGCAGTTCCTCGACGAAAAAAGCATCAAGCCAGGTCTTGAAACCTACCGCCGCTGACGGAACAACTGGCTTAAGCAAAGTTGGTTCGAACAGCAGGCCGGAGTGGCTCTCTAATATGCCGCCGCCTGGTCTAGCGGCAATCCAACGTAGTTCTCGGCCAGGCTCTCGGATGCCGCGCGTGAGCTGGCGATGTATTCCAGTTCTGCCAGCTGGCGTCGCTGGTCAAAGGGGTTTCGATCTGGAAATTTGTGCAGCATCGAAGTCATCCACCACGAGAAGCGCTGCACCTTCCACACCCGTTGCAGACAGACCTGGGAATAGCGATCAAGCGCCGCTAAGCTGCCCGAGGAGTAGTACTGGGTAAGGGCATTTGCCAGCACCTGAACATCGCTCACGGCCAGGTTGAGTCCCTTAGCGCCAGTGGGAGGAACGATGTGAGCCGCGTCTCCGGCAAGGAATAGCCGTCCACATTGCATCGGTTCGACTACAAAACTGCGCATGCCGGTGACGCCCTTCTGGAGGATCGGCCCTTCGGTCAGGGTCCAATCCTTAGCCACCAGCCGGCTGTGAAGTTCTTCCCAAATGCGAGCATCCGGCCACTCCTCGATGTCCTCGTCGGGCATGCACTGCAAATAGAGGCGACTCAATTGAGGGGTACGCATACTGAGCAACGCGAATCCGCGCTCGTGATGTGCGTAAATCAGTTCGTGGGATGACGGCGGCGCCTGTGCAAGGATCCCAAGCCATCCGAAGGGATACTCCCGTTCGAAAGAAACGAGAACGCCTTCGGGAATACTGGGTCGGCAGATGCCGTGGAACCCGTCGCAGCCCCCGATGAAATCGCACTCAACCTCCTCGTCCGAGCCGTTCTTGCGAAAGCGAATGGAGGGGTGTTCCGTGGTGAAGCCACGAATACTGACATCGTCAACTTCGAAGTAGACCTTTCCGGAGGCGGCTAGACGCGCGTCAATGAGATCTTTGACGACCTCCGCCTGCGCATAAATGGTGATGGCCTTCCCGGTGAGCGCCTGAAAATCGATGCGATGGCGGCGTCCATCGAACCGCAACTCAACCCCGTGGTGAACCAGACCCTCGCGCTTCATGCGCTCCCCGACGCCGGTTGCGGCGAGCAGATCCACGGTGTTCTGTTCGAGGACTCCGGCGCGAACCCGTTCCTGAACGTAGTCCCGGCTTCGGCATTCGAGGAGGATGGAATCAATCCCCCGTAAATGCAGGAGATGCGAGAGCACAAGGCCGGCTGGACCCGCGCCGACGATCCCGACTTGCGTTCGCATAGTTGGCTAAAACGGGTAGTGGCGCTGGCCGACTTGAATGGTGACCCACTTGGTTTCGGTAAGTTCGTCCATCGACCAGTGTCCCCCCTCGCGGCCGGTGCCTGAATCTTTCACGCCCCCAAATGGAACCATGACTTCGTCGTGAACCGTCGGGCCATTGATGTGCACCATTCCGGCCTCGAGTTCGAGGGCAAACTTCATCGCCAGCTGCAAATCGTTGGTGAGAACCGCTGAGGAAAGCCCGTAGGAGGTGTCGTTGGCGAGCTTGAGCGCATGATCGGCGTCCTTGGCTTTGATCACCGCCGCCACCGGCCCGAAGAGTTCATCGCGGAAGACCCCCATCTGTGGCACGACATCCGCGACCACCGTTGGCCGATAGAAGTTTCCTTCATGGGTTCCGCCGGTCAGCACGCGTGCCCCGTCGCTTTCTGCCTGCTTTACCTTCTCGTCGATCATCGAACATTGTGAGCGGCGAATCAGCGGACCGATGATGGTCTGAGGATCGCGGGGATCGCCGATTGGCAGCGTCTTTACCTTGGCCACGAACTTGTCGAGGAATGTCTCATAGATTGGCTCCTCCACGATGATCCGCGATCCCGCCATACAGATCTGGCCTTGATGAATGAAGAGTCCGAAACAGGCGGTCGAAACGGCGTAATCAAGATCGGCATCCTTAAGAATGACGAGCGGGCTCTTGCCGCCAAGTTCGAGAATGACTTTCTTCCCATTCTTGGCGCAGTCGGTTGCAATCAGCCTACCTACTCGAGTCGACCCGGTGAACGAGATCAGGCGCACTCGCGGGTCCGAGGTGAGCACAGCCCCCAGGGCCTTTCCATCCCCGGGAACGACATTCAGCACGCCTTTGGGCAGGCCAGCTTTGTCGAAGACTTCAGCAATCTTGAGGCCCAGCAGGGATGTTTCTTCTGACGGCTTCAGGATAAACGTGTTGCCGGCAGCGAGTGCGAGGGAAACCTTTTTTGTCGCGAGGATGAGAGGAAAGTTAAAGGGGGCGATTCCGGCCACGACGCCCAATGGCTGACGAACGGCAAACGACATCATTCCCGGAACATCCGATGGAATGACATCACCATTGATCCGGCGCGCCTCCCCCGCCACCGCGCGAAGCATGTTCACCGTGAAGGAAACTTCGAATTGCGACTTGCCGAAGGTTGAGCCGGCCTCACCAATCAGGATGTCCACAACCTCCTGCCGCATGCCCTCCAGCACGTCCGCGGCCCGTTGCAGAACAAGTTCCCGTTCAGCTGCCAGCGATTTGCCCCACGCAGCCTTGGCCTGGTCGGCGGCATCGATGGCTCGCCGCATCATGGCGACATCCGCCATGAAAACATTGCCAAATGGCTTTTGGGTGGCGGGGTTGATGACCTCGGTTGCGGAATCAGGTGGAACACTGACGGGACGGCCATCAATGTAGGGAGCTGTAAACACGGTTCACCCCCGGGTTCTTGCGGCTGCGAAGTTTTTCGCGCCGAGGAACGATAAATCTCCTCAGTGAGTCCAGTCAAGCTTCGCGCTACTGGTTAGATGCCGCGGCTCAGGAAAGAGGCTTTTGCCGAACCGCCCGCTGGTTGCGTTATAAATATGAGGGCTGACCATGGGCATGAAAATCACCCCTTATCGCAGGCACAATCCTCAAACCCAGCCCCTGTCCTATTACCCGGCATATCGTTCGACGATCTTGCGATCCCCGCGGATGCCCCTGATCGTCCTGCCGCATACGCTTTCTGAGATCACCGGGCCGGTGTATGGTCACACTGATATTGCGGAAACCGACAATGATCTTACCCGCCAGCACGCCGCAGCTCCGCAGGGCGAGCGCATTCTTGTACGTGGCCAGGTGCTCGACGATGAGGCCCGGCCATTGCGAAAAACGCTGGTCGAAATCTGGCAGGCGAATTCTGCAGGCCGCTATTTTCATGACAACGACAATCACGCTGCCCCGCTCGATC
>Ga0134128_10001027_pt1 | contig 37457 bp, 27 predicted proteins | sample KB31754_FD_96462 | JGI IMG/M metagenome (GOLD analysis project Ga0134128, IMG submission 96462) | Terrestrial soil microbial communities with excess Nitrogen fertilizer from Kellogg Biological Station, Michigan, USA - KB3-175-4 | ecosystem: Environmental > Terrestrial > Soil > Unclassified ...
GCCAGGATATCCGTTTTGCCGTTCTTGTTAATCAGCAGTTCCTTGGCATTTTCCAGGGAACCATCTTTGCTACGATTGGCAACCATTACGACAGTTTGCATGCCTGCCAGTTCGGGTTTGCGATAACCTTCGGGGAATACGCCGAAATGGATGCGAACGCCGTTTCCGCCATTTTCCTTAACCTCGTTCAGGAAGTTTTCAAGTTCTTCTACCGTGTACCAAATGCTCAGAGAATCTGCCCGGCCAAGACGCTCGGTGTTGGCTGCCCAACGCTGTTGTTTGTAAGCGGAGGTCAAGGCGTTTTTTTCGTTTTTACCTACATGGCTCCGGGCATTTACGGATTTTTCTGTAATAGTGTTCATAGCTGACTGTTTTTAGAATGTTGAAGAATAATTTGCTTTTGTAAAAGTATTCCCCAAGATTATCAAAGCTTGAACACAAGGAACTATAAATCACCTAATTACAATTTAATATTATCCGTAAAATAAAGCAGATCAAACAATCAGGAGTTAAATATGACAAAAAAAACGCTTTTTACGCAATAAAAAAACAGCAAAATTTCGGAAAGGAGCACGTGAGATACGCAGGTGTTTTTTGCGTGTTTTACGCAAAAAAAATACGGGTCATTTTTCAACCGGCATTTTCCCCGGTTTAAAATATTAGTTGGACATTTAGATGGAGAGGTTGCCTATTGTCCCGTTTTTAATTTTTGATATCCGTTAAAAATTAGCTCCACCAGGACCTGAAAATGAATTGCTTAGTTAGCAGCAGCATACATAACCATTAACACCTTATCCTGTTTTTTTCCAACGCGTGTATGGGTATGTATGCTGATGTTATACTATCAAGATATAAAACGTATGCGTATTGTATTTAGTGCGCATGAGAAAACCTCGGTGGCTTACCTGCTGTTACCATTCAAAAGCGCTAAAACCGGTCCTAAGGCCGGTTTTTTCATGGCCATTGACGACCATTGGTGACCATTTTCGTACTTTCGCACTCCATGGCAAAAAAATGAAAGTAGCTATGGAGCGTCGTTATGAACAAGAAGATAAAGTCAGCTCTCATCTCCGTTTTCTACAAGGATGGCCTGGAGCCGATCGTAAAAAAACTACATCAGCTAGGGGTAACCATATTTTCAACCGGTGGAACCCAGCAATTCATCGAGTCCCTGGGTCTGCCCTGTGTCCCCGTGGAAAGCCTTACCACCTATCCCTCCATCCTCGGCGGCAGGGTCAAGACCTTGCACCCCTCCGTTTTTGGTGGTATCCTCGGTAGAAGAGATAATCCTACCGATGTAGAGGAGATGTCCAGGTATCACATCCCCGAGATAGACCTCGTGATCGTGGACCTCTATCCCTTCGAGGAAACGGTAGCGGGTACAAAAGACGACAAAGCCATCATCGAAAAGATAGACGTGGGTGGCCCTTCCATGATCCGCGCCGCGGCGAAGAACCACAAAGATGTCGCTGTGATCGCCTCCAAAACGGAATATTCCTGGCTCGAGAAGACGCTGGGTGAACAAAATGGCGAGACATCGCTCGAACAACGCCGGATGCTTGCCGCTAAGGCATTCGAGGTCTGTGCCCACTACGACGTGGTGATCGCAAAGTATTTCAGCCCGGAAGGAAATGACTTTTTCCTGGAATCAGTCCCTTCGCCGAAGTCGATGCGTTATGGTGAAAACCCGCATCAGGGCGCCCGTTTCTATGGCCGCCTGGAAGACATCTTCGAGCAGGTCAATGGCAAGGAGCTTTCTTATAACAACCTGGTGGATGTCGATGCCGCGGTGCAGCTTACACAGGAATTCGCCGGGACTATCGGTAACGACGCCGTATTCGCCATCATCAAACACACCAACCCCTGCGGCATCGCGGTTCGCCCTGCCCTGAAAGACGCATGGGATGCCGCGCTGGCCGCCGATCCCGAAAGCGCCTTTGGTGGTGTCATCTCCTGTAACAAACCGGTGGACAAGGCCACGGCCGAAGCCATCAATGAAATATTCTTCGAAGTACTGATCGCGCCAGCATTCGATGCCGATGCGCTGACTGTCCTCAAGTCAAAAAAGAACCGCATCCTGCTCCTACAGAAGACAGCGATCGGCAGCGGCAGCCAGTACCGTTCCCTCCTCAATGGGGTCTTGCAGCAGCAAACGGACCAGGGCAATTACAGCGAATGGAAGGAGGTCGGCGGCAGGCCCTCGACGGAGGCGGAAAAGAAGGACCTGGCCTTTGCAAACATTGTCTGCAAACATCTGAAATCGAACGCCATCGCCCTGATCAAAGACCTTCGCCTGGTAGGCAAAGGTTGCGGCCAGACCAGCCGGATAGATTCCGTACGCCAGGCCATCGCAAAAGCCGCCCAGTTCAATTTCGATCTCAAAGGCGCCGTCCTGGCCAGTGATGCCTTTTTCCCATTTAATGATTCGGTACAGATCGCGCATGCGGCGGGTATAATGGCCTTTATCCAGCCCGGCGGTTCCATCCGTGATAAGGACTCGATCGACTACTGTGTGGAGCATAAGCTGGCCATGGTCATCACGGGAATGCGGCATTTCAAACATTAAAATGGGGGCGGTCGCGGCCGGCGGGCTAAGGCGTCCAGAAAACCTCTTCCTTGAGAAAAGTTTCATATACCTCGCGCCATCCGGCATATTCGGGATCGGCGCCCAGAAAGCTGTTGTGCCAGATGGTGATCATCAGGCCATTGACCTTCCTGATATGCCGGTAATAATGCAGCAGCTCCGACATCGCCCGGGCCGCGCTAAAATGCTGTTCGTAAAAAGCGTTGGCATCCATGAAACAAAAGGGGAAAATGCGTAGCTGTGTCGCCTCCTCCTTCGTCAGATCATACCAGTAGAAAGACGAAGCCACCGAGGCCCGGAAACCATTGATAGAGCCATACCCCATCGAGAATTCCCGGTCGACCCCATGACGCAGCAATCGCCGGTAAGTCTCCGGTAATGTAAACCGGATAAAATGCTGCCGGCTACGGTTGATGCGCTGTCCGCCGATCACCTCCAGCCATTCGATCTCTTCTTGCAGCAGTTTCTCGTCGTCACCGCTTTGCCAGGAAGGATGGATACCCAGCCGATAACCGGTCGCGTGGTATTGGATCAGCTCCCGGAAACCTGCCGAAGCAAGTGGCAGATTCCTGTCCACTCCTTTACAACGGGCCGCCACCAGGAAAAAGTAATAGGGTCTGAGACGGCAATACAAATGCAGCGAGTCCAGCCATTCATAGGCATCAAATGGATCCGGCCGTTTCCGTAGCAATACCGCGATCCGTTCGACAAGGGCGCTCCAATGTCCGCGCCCGAAGGCTTTCAACGCGCCGCCGAGGTTTCGCCACCATTCCTTATGCAGAAAGGAAAATGCCGAATCGATATCGTAGGTGGGAATGAATTTGAACGCAGGATAGCGAAAGCGGGTGCCGGGATAATAGTGATCCAGGGCCGCCCGCAAGTCCTGCAGCCAATAGTTGACGAGCGGGATGTCCAGAAAGCCTTCCCTGAAGGCCAGACTCTGGATATGTGCATAGCGGCCATAGACATCTTTGTGATGCGGCAGATATTCTTCGTAGCGACTTATCAGATAAAACGCGGCGGAAAAGATGTCGAAGGGGAAGTCGCCATCCGTAGTATAGAATGTCTTGCGGCCGTCGACTTCGACACAGCTGATGACTTGTGGCGTGATCCCCGTTTCAAAAAGCAACCCGGCGGGAACGATGGAAAAGACGTCTTCGATGGGTTCGGCGGAATAGTTGATCCGGGGTCCATCGAAGGCCAGTAATTCCTCTTTGTCCGATGTCAGCCGGATGGGCTCATCAAAAAGCTCCGTACCGCAAAAACCGGCGATATACCGTAATCGCGGTGTGATATGGGGGCAGTACAGGATCATGCTCAGGAACCGCGTTCGGCCTTCCAGCGTTGATTGAACGTCTTCGGGGCAAAGTCCAGCTCTTCGCGGTGGACCGTCCAGGCCTTGAATGCCTTGTTCACCATCCAGTTCTTGAGCCGGGCATTGCCCATGTTCATCATATTGCGATTCATACTTGCCTTTCGCCAGACCTTCCACGCCAGTTTCTCCGACAAGGTGGCATAACCGTCTTCGACGGCTTCGTGCCGATTGTCCAACAGTAATTCGTGCAGGTTGATCTTCACCGAACAAACCTCGGTGCAATTGCCGCAAAGCGAGGAAGCATAGCTCAGGTGTTTCCATTCACCCATGTCTTTGAGATGCGGGGTGATCACCGAGCCGATGGGTCCGCTATAGGTCGTCCCATAGCTGTGACCGCCTATATTCTTGTAGATGGGACAAGCGTTGAGACAGGCGCCGCAACGGATACAATAAAGGCTCTCGCGGGCCTTGGCATTGGCGAGAATATTGGTGCGGCCGTTGTCGAGCAGGATGAGGATCATCTCGTCCGGGCCATCCGGTTCGCCGGTCTGACGCGGTCCGGTGATGATCGTGTTGTATACAGTCACGCGCTGACCGGTACCATACGTAGCCAGCAGCGGCCAGAACAAACCCAGGTCCGTCATCGACGGTATCACCTTCTCCAGCCCCACGATCGCGATATGCGTCTTGGGGAAGGACGCGCTTAACCGCGCGTTGCCCTCGTTCTCGGTAATGGCAATGCCGCCGATGTCGGAGATGATGAAATTCGCGCCGGTGATACCGATCTCGGCCTGTACGTATTTCTTTCTAAGCTTTTCGCGTGCTACGAGGGTAAGCTGCTCGGGCGTGAGTCCGGGTCGGGTATGTAGTTTCTCGTAGAACAATTTGGCAACGTCTTCCTTGCTTTTATGCATAGCCGGCGTAACGATATGATAGGGCGGCTCGCCATCGAGCTGCTGGATATATTCGCCCAGATCGGTCTCCACGCTTTCGATCCCATTCTCTTCGAGGAATTTGTTGAGCTTGATCTCCTCGGTGACCATGCTTTTGCTCTTGACGACCGTTTTGCATCGTTTTTCCTTGCAGATGATGAGGATCTCCTGCAAGGCCTGCTTGCTATTCTCCGCCCAGATGACCCTGCCGCCCCTTTTAGTGAAGGCGGACTCGAAATCTTCCAGCTGCTGATCCAGTGTCTCGAGGGCCCGCCACTTAATGTTCTTTGCCCGTTCGCGCGCCATGTTGAGCTCGGCAAACTGCTGTTTACCCTGTGGCACCGCGGTATTATATCTGCCGATATTGAAATTGATCTTCTTACGATGGTCCATGTCCTCCGCCTTGACGGTGCTACGGGCAATGAAACTGGCAGCGGTATCTGTCATGATTTTTTCTTTTGAGCCTTTTCTGCAAAATAAGTTTCCGCCACCTTGTTAAGCACGTTGTAGAATTCCTCGCCGTACTTACGGATAAGCGCTTCTTTTAGAAAAAGATAAACCGGGACTTGCAGCTTTTTACCTTGTACACAACCCGGATGACACAGCGTTTCGCGAGGCTCATAGTTCACGACCTCTCCCGCCCTGGTCTTCCCGGTCTTGATCGGGTAGAGATGGCAGCTTATCGGCTTTTTCCAGGAGATCTTCCCATCGTAATATGCCTGCTCGATACCGCATTTTATGATGCCCTTACTATCCTTGAAACCGTAAGCGCACATCTTTCCTTCGATGGTAGGCGTAACCCAACCAAACTCCCGGTCGTATTGATAGCGACCATTCTTCTCGATCTCCTTGACTCCTGCGGGGGTGAGATAGGGCTTTACGGTGTCATAGACCTCGTTGAGCCGGTCCAGCTCCTCTTTTTCCAGCGGGGCGCCGGCATCGCCGTCTTCGCAACATCCACCTTTGCATTTGAGCAGATCGCAGACGAATTGCGCTTTGATCACTTCGTCACTAACTAAGATATTATCAATTGCAATCATGGCTAATTATGGGCCTTCGGCCCGTTCGTCAAATATACGTCATTTGCGTGGCTGGGCTGCGCCCGTGGGCCCGGTATTCCGCCATTTGAATGTGTTGATCAGATGCCACATGTCCTTTTCGAGGAATTGGTTGACGATGGCCAGGGAATCTTCGTTGGGCGTGGCGTCGAAATACAAGGCGCCGCGAAGAAAATGTTTCGTGGTATCGCTGAGAAAGAACTGGTTAGCCGTGGCAGCATTGCCGCCGACATTGAAATAGATGCCACCGATCCCGTTTGGGGTCTGGATGACGGTTTGATCGATGGAACTCGCCTTGACCGAGTGTTTGAAGGTCATCTCGAAGGCATCGTTGCGCAACTTTTCGAACGAGTTGGGTCCTATGGCCTTATAGCTGATATAGATACGGCCGTTGAAACGCGGAAAATCGATATTGATCCAGTAAGGATTCTCGGGTACTGTATCGAAGAAGCTGCTGTCCCTGACGATGTTGGCATACACGGGATATTCGAAGGTATACGGGAAACCCGGCTGGTTAAAGGTTTGATATTCATGTTTGGGAAAATCGATCCTGAAGTATCCCCGCCGTTTGGGCGTATAGACACTGTTGCAGGAAAGGAAGAGAAGACATACTATCGAAAAACGAAAATAGGACATCAGAGCTTAAATTTTTAGGGTTGCGGCCGGATGGCCACTTTTACTTTTTTTATCCGGCTGGGGTCGGCATCGATTACCGTGAATTCAAAATCGCCGGTGCGGATGATATCATTCACCTTGGGTATATCCCCGGAGAGTTCGAGAATGAGACCCGCGAGGCTGTCGCTGTCTCCCTTGACCTTGTCGAAGGTATCGACGGACAGGTTCATGGCCTTGCAGACATCGTGAAGCATGGTCCGGCCTTCGAACACAAAGCTGCCGTCGTCCAGCCGTGCGCCCGCTGTCTCCTCTTCGTCGAACTCGTCACGGATATCGCCGATGACCTCTTCCAGGATGTCCTCCAGCGTGACGATGCCGCTGGTTCCGCCGAACTCATCGACGACCACCGCAAAATGGATCTTTTTACTCTGGAACTCCTGTAGCAGGTCCTCGATGAGCTTGTGTTCATGAACAAAATAGATCGGGCGCAACAAGCTGTGCCAGTCGAAGTTATCCGGTTCTGTAAGATACCGGATCAGATCCCTCGAGTGGATCATGCCCGCGAGCTCGTCAAGACTGCTTTTATAAACGGGAAGCCGGGAATAGTGTAATTCTTCGATACGTTGTTTGAGCTCCGTGAAACTCAGGTCATAGCTCGCGCCGCAGACTTCCAGGCGGGCGCGCATGACCTGGCGCACGGTGATACTTCCGAATTTGGCGATGCCCTTAAGGATGTTTCGCTCGTCTTCGGACCCTTCCTTACGGATGGATAGTTCGATCTGTCTGTCGATGATCAGACCCGCCTTTTGTTGACCGAACATCCGCTCCAGGTTCTCACTCTGGGTCACTGCCCAGCCGCTGACCCGGCGGAACAACAGATGGACGAGCTCTACAACGCCAGACGTATAATAAGCGAATTGCAGGTTGTTTTGCGTGGCCCAGATCTTTGGCATCACCTGGCCGAAAAGAAGCATCACAAAGCCTATGAGGATCCATTTAATGATGAATTCAAAGAGCCAGAACCCCTGTTTCAGCAGGAGCATCTCGTCGATAAGGAAATTGGCGAGGATGATGATGGCGATATTTATGATGCTGTTCGCGATCAGCATGGAGGCCAGCAATGTCTTGGGATCCTCGAGCAGGGAAACGATCCGCCGCCAGGAAGCATCCTGTTTGGTCTTCAGGATATTGATATCCTTATAGGTAAGCGAAAAAAAAGCCACCTCGGAACCCGAGAGGACAAAAGAGAGCAATAAGAGAAAAAGGATCACAATAGCCAGGACAGTAGTAGCCTGGGGATTGATGAGTAAAAGCGACAAAGGAAGCTCCAAATTCGATCAGGTTTCGTGAATAATTTCTGTCCTTCGGACGAACGGCCAGAGGCCGTTCAGCAATTCATTAAAACGGCAGGTCTTCGGAGGGTTCGCCGAGGGGAGCGGCGTCAGTTCCCGGGATTCCACCCATGCCCTCCATCCCTTCGTTGTGATGGATGGGAGGATGGGACGGTCCATCGGTACGTTTATCCAGCATGATAAGGTTATCGCCTACTACTTCGGTAGCGAATTTCTTGTTCCCCTCCTTGTCCTCCCAGCTCCGGGTCCTCAGGCGTCCCTCGATATAGACCAGACTCCCCTTGTGGAGGTATTTTTGTGCAAGCTCGGCCAGGCCTCTCCATAAAACCACCGTATGCCATTCCGTTTGCGAGATCAATTTCCCCGCCCGGTCCTTAAACGTCTCCGTAGTTGCCAAAGAGAATTTTGCAACGGCGATATTCCCCTCCAAATATTGTACGTCAGGGTCCTTTCCTAAATTACCTATAAGCATCACCCTATTTACGCCTCTCATACATCAATTTTTGATATGTTTACAAATCGTCTTTTGGAATTCAGCGCCGATTAAAATTAGCTTTTTTCAGCCAAAAAGATAAATTTTTCCATTGGCTCTCATAGGTTAAAACAAGGTTTGTGCCGGTGTCGGATCCTGCAGCCAGCCATTGATGAACTTCGGAAACGGGTAATCGGTCAATTGTTCCCGGCCGACAAGCCGGTAGCCCTCGAATGCGGGCGTCTTTCCACGCAACCGGACCGTTATGAACTGTCCCTGTATCGTTTGGTGACTCAATTCCTGGCGGTAAACCCGGGAGATATACTTGACTGTGAGTGATTGCCTTCCAAAGAGTTGGCGGACCACTGCCGATTTGGGGACATCGCCTTTGTCGAAGTAAAGCGGCTCATCGGTCTCATGCAACATGAATTCGTACAGGCCTGCCCATATATCCTTAGCCCCACGCTGCCGGATATAGACTTTGTCATCAGTAGTTTCTATCAGAAAATAATAGAACCATCGATGTTTTTTACGGATGCTCTTTTCTTTTACAGGCAGTTGCGTGGTAAGATCCTTTTGCAGCGCCTGGCATCCGTTGCGTTGCACACAGTCCGTGCAAAGCGGGTTTCGCGGCAGACACACCGTAGCGCCAAAATCCATAATGGCCTGGTTATAAAGATCTGCCTGCTCGCGATCCAGCAACGCATCCGCAAGATGCGCATATAATTTTTTTCCCGCCGTCGAATCGATGGGTGTAAAATCGCCATAGTAACGGGAAAGAACGCGGGTGACATTGCCGTCTACTACCGCATGCGGCAACCGAAATGCAAAAGAAGCGATGGCTGCGGCAGTGTAAGGCCCGATACCTTTGAGCGCAAGTATTTCCTCGTAGGTAGAAGGAAATTCTCCATTGTATTCTGCATCAATCTTTTTCGCCGTTGCAATGAGATTACGACAACGATTATAATACCCGAGACCTTCCCAAAGTTTAAAGACTTTTTGTTCCGGAGCATGTGCAAGATCCCGTACAGTAGGAAAGGCTTCGAGAAATTTTTCATAATACGCCCAACCCTGATCGACCCGCGTTTGCTGAAGAATTACCTCACTCAACCAGATCCTGTAGGGATTCTTTTCCCCCTTCCACGGCATCTTCCGATCATTTTCCGCCTTATGCCATTTTAGCAAAATATGCGTAAAATCGGGTTTTTTAAGCGACATTCTGGCGCGATTTATGATAAATAAAATTCACAATCAATATTTTAGAGATTTCTTGCACAAATAAATGAAATCCAGTATTTTGATACCCGAAAAGTAATTTCAGGGCTAATGAGTTGTGAATTAATTATTTTGTTATATATTTAAAATCAGAAACTTATAAAACTTAATCCCCATGAGAAAGGCGGACCTTGTTAACCAAATATCGGAAAAAACAGGTATACCTAAAGTCGACGTCTTAGTGACGCTTGAGACTATGTTCAAAGAAGTGAAAGAAACTCTCTCCCAGGGAGAAAATATTTATATCCGTGGGTTTGGTAGTTTTATCACTAAGAAAAGAGCTGCTAAGATAGGGCGGAATATAAAAAAGAATGTGGCTGTACACATCCCCGAGCATTTTATTCCTGCATTCAAACCTGCTAAAGAATTTGTTGCAGAAGTAAAAAAATTGCAGGCGGTGAAGGAAGATCAGCCAAACCCGGACGAAGAGATGTAATTTTGCGTCTCTAACTATCAGCATGAAGAGACAGCAATATCTGGTAGCAGGCACCGGGGTGCTAGTACTGCTCCTTTTGTATTTTTTTGGACAAACTGTTCCTCCACACAAGACACCGGGCGCCGATATGGCCGGCGCGGCGGGAGCTCCACTTGGTAAATCAGTTGGTTTACAGGAAATTCTACAGGCTGCCCAAGCCCGTTTGACTCCTGCACAGCAATCTTATGTAAATGGGCTGCAACAGTCCGTTATCAGGGGAGATGTGCGGGCGCAGCAATTAAAGGTCGACCAGCAGCTGGCTGAATTCTGGAAGGATTCGGTCAGTGACGGCTTTGTATTGTACGCCTATTATATGGGTGAAGCCGCTAAATTGGAAAAGTCCGAAAAAAAGCTCACCTTTGCTGCCCAATTATTTTTGCAGAGCTTACGCGGGCAGGATGCTCCAACTTTAAACAGCTGGATGGCCACCAACGCTAAGGAGTTGTTTGAAAAGGCCTTAGAGCTAAATCCAAATAACGATTCATCGAAAGTGGGATTGGGCGCCAGCTATATTTTTGGAAGTCAGGCTGGTAACCCTATGGAAGTGATGCAAGGTATACAGCGGATCCTGGAAGTAGCCCGCAGGGACTCGACCAATATGTATGCTCAGCTGATGCTGGGATGGGGAGGTCTGGAATCGGGGCAGTACGATAAAGCTATTGAACGTTTGACAGCTGTTGTTCGACATCAACCTGCCAATATCGAAGCGATACTCCTGCTAGCCGAGGTTTACCAGCAAAAGGGGGATAAACCGGACGCTATTAATTGGTACGAAGCCGCGAAGAAACAGCTGGGCGGGGAGGGACATCAAGCGGAAATGTTGAAGGAGATCGACCAGCGTATCCAGTCCTTGCGGTAAAAAAAAGTGGTAATCTATTTTGTTAACTAATAATTGTATTGAGTATGCCTTGTGGTAAAAAGCGTAAGCGTCATAAAATTGCGACGCATAAGCGTAAGAAACGTTTGAGAAAGAATCGCCATAAGAAGAAGAATAAGTAGACGTTAGAGAGGAGGAAGGTTTGAAGAAGAAGATGGAAAACGCTCGATACGCTTGAATAAGGAACTTATCATAAACGCGACCCCGCAAGGTGTTGAAATAGCTCTGCTGGAAGATAAAAAACTGGTAGAACTACACCATGAAAAGGCTGACGCCAGCTTTGCGGTAGGTGATTTATACCTGGGAAAGGTTAAAAAGCTTATTCCCGGGTTAAATGCCGCATTCGTGGATGTAGGATTCGAAAAGGATGCTTTTCTCCATTATACCGATCTCAGCCCGTACGCTCGCAGCCTGCTGAAATTTACTCAGCAGGCTATGAACGACAATACCCCGGGTGGTTTCGATTTCGGCACCTTTCAGGTTGAACCCGAGATCATCAAGACCGGTAAGATAAACGAGGTGCTGAATGGTAAACCGCATATTCTCGTTCAGATCCTTAAAGAACCGATAGCCGCAAAGGGCCCCAGGTTAAGTTGCGAGATCTCTCTGCCGGGCCGTTTCGTAGTCATCACGCCATTTAACGATATCGTTGCCGTTTCCCGCAAGATCCATTCCTCGGAAGAGCGCAAACGGCTGCAGAAAATTGTAGAGGCGATCAAGTCCAAGAATTTCGGGGTCATCGTACGCACCGCGGCCGAAGGAAAGAACACGGCCGAGCTGCACGAAGACCTTACGGAACTGGTGGCTACCTGGAAGACGATCCAGAATAATCTCAAAGGAGCCGTAGCCCCTGCCAAGATCCTCAGCGAGCAGACGAAGACTACCAGCATGCTCCGCGATCTCCTCAACGAAGACTTCAATAAGATCGTGATCAACGACCGGAATATCTTCAACGATACCAAAAGCTATATCCAGCGGATAGCTCCGGACAAGATCGACATCGTATCTTATTATCACAATGGCTCGCCGATCTTCGACCAGTTCAGCGTGACCAAGCAGGTAAAGGCCGCGTTTGGGAAAACGGTGAACCTGCCCAGTGGCGCCTATCTTATCATCGAGCATACCGAAGCGCTGCACGTCATTGACGTCAACAGCGGCTATAAAAGCGTCAGCAACAACCAGGAGCAAAATGCCCTGGAGACGAACATGGAAGCTGCCGAAGAGATCGCGCGGCAACTCCGGCTCCGGGACCTCGGCGGTATTATCGTGGTGGATTTCATCGACATGAAATTACCCGATAACAAACGCAAGCTCATCGAGGCCATGGAGAATTTCATGCGCACGGATCGGGCCAAACACGCCGTGCTGCCCATCTCCAAGTTCGGACTGATGCAGATCACCCGGCAGCGTATGAAGCCGGAAGTGACGATCAACACCCAGGAGGTCTGCCCTACCTGTAACGGGACCGGCAAGATCTCTTCCGCGCTGATCCTCGAAGACGAGATCGAAAAGAATCTCAGCTATCTCATCAACCACCAGCACAAGGATCTCATCCTGGCGGTGCACCCCATTATGCATGCCTATCTTACCAAAGGAGGTTTTCTGGGCATCGGCAGCCGTCAGTGGCATTGGCGTTGGAAATACAAACAAAAGATCCGCATCCGCGCCAACACGAATTATCATCTCACCGAATTTCATTTTTTCGACAAACAGGAAGACGAGATTAAACTCTAAAAGACAATAGGCCCCGGTAGAAACCGGGGCCGTCTTTCACTGTCAACATTGAGTCACACATTCTTTATGATGCGTTGTATGCATCGACAGCCTTTTTAAGGTCGTCAATGGATTTAAACTTCATTTCTTTCCCATCGATGGTGGCCCTCTCCTTCTTTATCCGCTGCATCACCTTGCCGTCGTAGAGATAGTAGTCCTCATACAACCGGTATTCTCTGGACGTCTCACCGGACACAACATCCTTGCTGGTTAAGATCGTCTTCCGGCTGCAATGGAGGAGCGACAATTTCCCTTGCGCCATTACCTCATAGAAGGTATAACCGTCCTGCTCATCCACGGCAGGAAAACCATTTTGGTATCCGATATGCTCACCGGCGCCCGCTCCTGGAAAGATCACTTCTTTTATATACCCTTTCGCCAGTGCGAATTCGGTGTTTTTGGGATCGAGAATATGTACTTCCTGGGTCATGATGTTGAGCCGCGCCCTCACCGTATCGTAACGGCGGTTCGTATTAGTGACCACCGTTGCCAGCTTCCAGTCGTCTTTGAGAAAAGGCGTGCCATTGACATCCGGTGCGGGATTGACAAAGGTCTTGCCATTCTTGTCGAAGACTTTGTAGCTAAGTTCTGATCCGTTTTCGGAGACGAAACCATCCTGTGCCCTCAGGGACGCAAGCGATACGCTCAGCAGGATACCCAGAAAAACGTACTTTTTCATCTGCTTAGTAATTAGGATTCAGGATAGGCGAACTACCGGTTCCCGGAGCGTTGAGTTGGGTTTCATCGGCGGGGATGTCCCAATAGTCCATAAAGTTGTAGTCGATAGTCACGTTCGTGTCATACGTGCCGTTGGAATTGTACAACCATTGACCATACTGACCTCCGCCATTGCTGATATCGTAGATCCAGCCCCACCGGCGTGCATTGTAGAAAGAAACGCCGCGTCCAAAAAGAGCCACCCGGCTTTCGCTGGTAAGCTCCTTCATCGCGGTGGGAAGATCGGTGACCACGCCGGAGACATGGGCCACGCCGGCGCCCTGGTAATCGCGCACGGCATCCACGAACGAAAGGCCCGTGGCGATATTTCCCAGGCGAATATTGGCTTCCGCGCGCATCAGTTCGTTTTCTTCATAGCTTGGCCCGATGAAGGCCTCGTATTGTCCGATCTGGGCATTGCCGATGGCATAAACACCCGTGGCGCTTTGCTGCAGGCTGTCCGTAATATTGTACGGCGTGCCATAGAATGGGTTGTTATAGAGGCTTCGCTGATTGAAGTCGGTGGTGAGCCGCTTATCCGCTGTATGAAAACACTGGATATACCGGACGCTGATCTTAAATGTGCTGGAGATATTGTTCCCCGTGGTCATAGCGGCTACGTTTCCACCGGAGGCGCTGAAGATGGCATTGGCAGCGGCAGAATGCGCGGAGAATACAACATCACCTTGCTGGATGCCATTCGTCGCCAGGGTAAGCACCTGGTTCCAGTCCGCCGCCTGCATCACCGAGGTCGACGACTTGGAGATGGTCGCGTTGGGATTGCCGTTCACATAGGGCGCCAGCTTATTGCAGATGATATTCCTGGCCATCAGGCTGTTGATATTGTGGACCCACATTGCAGGCGTCGGAACCCCGCCGTGGCCCGTTTTGCAGGCGGCCGGGATGAGCTGACCCAACTCCGTATTATAATCGCTCGTATTGGTGATAGCCCCGAGAATGGTGGCGGCTTGGGTAAGATAGTAGTCACTCCGTGCAAGGATCGAGTCCTTCGACAAATAATGATTATTCGACTTATTAGCGGGGTCATCCTGGATCAGACCGCTGTAGTAGATGGTACCGATCTGCGAGTAGGCATAACCCTTCCACCAGTAACACCAGGCATTGATGGTATTCAAACGGGTCGTCGCATCGCCGCCGAGCTTTATCGTGGGTGCAACGGCCAGGATCTCATTACAAGCCGCATTCAGGGCGTACATATTCTGCCATTGGAAGAACACCGGGTTATTACCGCTACCGCCCAGGACATTATAAGTCCGGATAATAGTAGAATTGGGGGCGCCGGGATGTTTTGTTCCGTCATCGGTGATATAATAGGTCGGAAAACCCACGGTTGTGACCTGGTTGTTGGAGGCATCTGCGCCGACATTATCGGCCATCAGCTCATGATAGCCATAGGGAAGCGAGAAATAGCTGTCACCCAGCCAGCCATCACCATTGGTAAATCCTTCCGTGTAAACACCGCCTTCGGCGAGAGAAAGCAACCCGCTTTCGCTATTGACATTGCCGGCCAGCGTGGGGTCATTGGGGTCACCCAGCTGAAGGCTCGATTTTTTACACGAAGCATTCGCCAGGGCGAGGGCTCCGAGGAAAAGAACAATATGGGACAATTTATATTTAGTCATGATCTTCTTTTTGATTATTTCAAATAATTAGAATCCAAGATTCAGGGTTGCCTGGTAAGATTTCAGGTTAGGGATCGAGCTGTTGTCTACGCCACGGGTATACGAAGAGTTAGGCGAAAGCGAGCTGATCTCAGGGTCCATGCCGGGGTATTTCGTCTTCGTCCAGATATTGCGGCCGGAAAGCACGAGCTGCATCTTCTTGAAATATTTGATCTTGTAGAGACGTGCAAAGTCGAGACCCAGAGCGACATTACGCAGACGCAGGAAGCTGGCGGAATACAGGAAGTAATCCTTAGGCGCTTCATTACCAGAACCATGGAGACTGCCCCACAATGCATAGTAAGCGCTGGCGCGGTAAGCCGTGAAAGCGCCCGTCTGTCCATTGATGGTGACTTGTTTTGTAAAGTCTTTGTCGATCCCATCCCGATACATCCATTCCTTGGTCTCACTGTAAATATGAGAACCATAGATCCAGTCGAATTGGAAGGAGAAGGTCAGGAAATCCTTATAGCCAAATTCGTTGATGAAGGAGGCGTTGAATTTGGGGTCCGTATTGCCCAGCGGATATTTCTCGCCGGTGAACTGGATGGCTTTGGTGCCGGTGTCGACAACATTGCCCTCCACGATGGTGTATTGGCCGCCATTGTTACCGTTGGGGAAATATTTGGTCTTGCCGTCCTGGAATGTCTGATTGAAGCTGTGGATGGTTTTATAGCCATAGAGCTGACCGATCCGGTAGCCCGGAACCAGGTAGACGTAAAGGCTGTTCCCGTCGACGGGGCCCACGGGAATGGGCTGACCCGCCTCGACCTTGTCGATCACCGACATCTGGTGTCCCCAGTTAGTCGTGAAATTCCAGGTGAAGTTCCGCGAAGTAGCCACGGGGAGATTGAGTTGGAACTCATAACCTTCGGAATGCAGATCGAAGGCATTGTCGACAAAGCCGCTGCTTCCGGTTGAGAGCGGTGTATTGATCGTAAAGATCACATTGGAGCTCTTCTTGTGCCAGTAGGTGAACGATCCGTTGAGGACACTCAGCCAGGTAGCCCCTTTGTTAAGACCGATGGTAAAATCGGTCCCCGCTTCAAATTCTTTGGAGACTTCCACCTGCAGATCGGGGTTCTTGTTGGTAGGCGCAAAGCTATAACCGAGCTGGCTGCCGATATTGTTTTGTGCCAGTGTCGGGTAGCGATCGAAGGCGCCCGGTTGGATACCGGCCTCGCCATATGCTGCTCTCAACTTGAAGGTCGGGAGGATATCCACCATGTGGCCGTTGCTCCAGAAATTGAAAGCAGACGGCGTGATATAGGCATTGACATGGGGAAAGGTAAAGGCCTTGGAGCCCCGGCCGAAGGCCGAGGAATAGTCACTGCGAAAACCACCGGCGACACCTCCCCAATTACCAATATCGATGGTCTGGTTCACGAGATAACCAAAGGTAATGAAAGGCACATCAAGATATCCGTTGTAGTACTGATTATTGAAGTATCCGCCAATGGGGTATATGCCTTGCGTCGAAGCCAGATTGATCGGGGGGGTAAGCGATAATCCCGATCCATAGGTATCGTATTCATGGTACTCTCTTTTGCGCCAGTCATAGCTGACCTGCGTAGTAGTAGTGATGGGGACTTTGAGATGAAAATCGTTCTGGAAATCCGTGCGGATATACATGCTGCTAAACAGGTTCTGGAACGTGTTGTTATATTGGTAATTATCGATCTCGCCGATACCGGAAGGGGCCTGGATATCCGAAGAGGACTTATGCACCTGCCAGTTGAGGTTGTTGGTTTGGTTTAAGATAGTCCAGCGGGGATTTTCGGTCCGATAGTTTAACCCGTACTTGGCGTCGAACTCTACAAAATGGTTGAGCTTGAGATCGGCGTCGATGCTTTGAACGATATCGATCTTATTGTCCAAAGCGCTGGCATATTCCTGCTGATAAAACGGATTGAAAGCGTTGATGGAGAGGAAATCGGCAACCTGATCGGAAGGATGTGTGCCATCGGCCATTTTATATCGCAGATCGAAGAAAGGTGAAGTATTCAGGAAGGAGAAGATCTTGCTGTTATAGCCGTTCTGGTCACCATAGCCATAGCCAAAGCCACCAGGGCTGCCGAGACCTGGTGTGATGGTGTTCCGGGTATAGATCATCTGAGTGATGGAACGGAGCTTGAAACCCTTGAAGAGTTCCATTCCGATGTTGGCGGTGAGGTTGCTTCGGTCGAGATAACCGGCCTTCATTACGGCCGTGAGTGTATGGCTGTTGGACACACTGAAGTTGTAGTCGCTTCTTTCACCGCCGCCGGAAATGCTGAGCATGTTATTGTAGGTACTTCCCGTTTGGAATACCTGCTTGAACTGGTCATAAAACTTCAGATTCGCATTGTAGGGCTTGTCCGCCACATTCTGCGTGTTGAGGATGCCATAGCGGGTGGCGCCGCCATGGGCATAGGAGATGCCTTCTAGATCGCCGACATTGTCATAAGCTATGGGCTGATTCGTTAGAACGCTGAGGATATTGTTATTCGCATCGGTAAGAAAGGGATGCAGGTTGGCTTTCCCCAGGTGGCCGCTATTGATGTACTGGTTGATCCCAGCGCTGCCGGAGTAGGTGATAACCGGCGCGCCACGTTTACCTTTTTTGGTGAAGACCTGAATGACGCCGTTAGCACCCTGGGCACCGTAGAGCGAGGCGGAAGCAGCGCCCTGTACCACTTCGACGCGTTCGATGTTACTAAGATCGAGAGAGTTGATGTCCGTTCCGGAAACCTGGATACCATCCACCATGATCAGCGGCTTTGTTCCGCCGTTAAGGGTGTTGATACCACGCAGCATGATGTTGACGGGATCGCCCGGGTTACCACTGGTGGAAGAGATCATGGCGCCGGGGATCTTACCGACCAACGCCTGGTCGATCGAAGCGGTTGGCGCGGGTGGTAGTTTGTCGGCGCTCACACTCTGGACTGCTATGCCCAGTTTCTTTTTGCTGGTGGCTACGCCGACACCGGTAACCACAACTTCGCTCAGAGATTTCGAATCGGTGTTCAGGGTGATCATTATTGTGGGACTCGAACCTACCCTGACCTCTTGGGTCTCATACCCAATGGCGCTGACAATCAGGTCGGAACCGGGTTTTACCCGGACCGTAAAAGCGCCGTTGGCATCCGCACTTGTGCCGGATGTGCTTCTGCCACTCTTGATCCTGATTGATGCATTGGGAATGGGCCCTCCGGTTGGGTCCGTGATCTTTCCGGAGACCTCCGTGGTTGTCTGTGCGAGGAGGCCTTCGCCGATGAGCAGGAGCATGCACACCAGCAAGCAGTGAAGTTTTCTCATGTGTAGTTATTAATAGTGAATAATTATTTTTCACTATGGCTTTGCCATCGCTCAAACTAACGTTTCAACTAATTGAATAACAGACAGTTATTGGTCACTCAATCTCAACAGGCCGACGTCAGTTTTGGTAATTTAAATTACTCATTTTTTAATTAGAATTTAATTTCTTTCCGACAATTTTTCAGGAGCGCATCATTGCTGTTTTTTAGCACATATGCATTCGATTTATACTCAAAGTTTTACGCTTTAATTTTTCATGCAAAATTTTTTAAAAAAAATTTCAAATATGGCTTTTTACCTATTTGATGACATTTTTCGTCAAATTGACATCAATCGCCTGTTCCTGACCCGTTTAGGGAAATTTGAAATGGGATACATGTGTCTATTCTTGCATGTGTCTAAATGTCTGCAGAATTATGTTAGATCCCGCCTTCCAATCGTCCCAAAAGCGACATTATAGAAATTTTAATTTGAGCCCTGGGGATTTTTGCGGAAATTTTTTGAAGAAAAATTTTTGTGGATTTTGTGCTGTTAATATTCAATCTTTTACCAAATTCCCCGCTTGGGAGGGGCTTCACGGACACAGCCGCAATGACTTGAATATCAGGTTGATATGAAGCTTTTTTGAGTGGGTTTTAGCACTGCCCGATGGCCTCTAAAGTTATTCACACCTACAAAAATTTATTTTGCAATGTGGCGCTAATTTGTAATTTAGTGCAAGAATTTAATGGGTTAGTAAGTAAGGGGCTGGCGATTTAGCTGGCCCTTTTACTTTTATATACCTCAAGATCTTTTTTCATCACCGAGCCTCCTCTTTTCACTTTTTCTTCATCCTTTTTTTCATTTCGTCATGCGCTTTCCAATTTAGGGAACGATGCAAAGCACTTAAGCTATCGTGAGCCGCCCGAGGTTCCTGAGCGAAGCGAAGGTTGCGAATGTTCCCAAGCGAAGCGAAAGGAACGAACGAGGGCTGAGCCAGTGGCTCAGGCGGAAGTTCTTTGCCAGTAGAAAGGGCGATATTCGTTTTGCGGCAGATGCGTTAATTTTTCCACAACGCATCTGCCGTACATTTAACTTTACGCGCATGAGTAAGATCAAGACAGCATTTTTTTGCAGCAATTGCGGATATGAGAGCGCAAAATGGTTAGGTAAATGCCCAAGCTGCGAACAATGGAACACGTTCGTAGAAGAAGTGATCACGAAAGACAACAAGATCCAGGAGAACGAGTGGAAAAAATTTGGCGGCAGCGACAAAAAAGAAAATCGGGTGATGCCCCTGCAGGAAGTGGTGAGTGCCGAAGAGCGAAGGATCACCAGCGCCGATCCCGAATTGAATCGCGTCCTCGGCGGCGGAATCGTTGCCGGCAGCATCGTACTCGTCGCGGGGGAACCCGGTATCGGGAAAAGCACGCTTTTTCTTCAGAATGGTCTCCGCCTGCAAAAGGTGAGGACTCTTTACATAAGCGGCGAGGAAAGCGAGCAACAGATAAAGATGCGGGCGGACCGCCTGAATATCCGTAACGATGACTTCTACTTGCTCACAGAGACGTCCACACAGATCATTTTCCAGGAGATTAAAAAATTACGCCCGCAGCTGGTGATCGTCGATTCGATCCAGACCCTGCAGTCTCCATACATCGATTCTTCCGCGGGAAGCGTCTCCCAGATCAGGGAATGCGCGTCCGAATTTCAGCGTTTTGCCAAAGAGACGCATACTCCCGTGTTCCTTATAGGACATATTACCAAAGACGGAAGCATCGCCGGCCCAAAAGTGTTGGAGCACATGGTTGACACGGTCCTTCAGTTCGAAGGCGACAGGCACTATGCCTACCGCATCCTTCGGACCCTGAAGAATCGTTTTGGCAGCACGGCGGAACTGGGGATCTATGAAATGACGGAGCAAGGCATGCGCGGCGTGAGCAACCCCAGCGAGCTGCTGATCACGCAAAAAGAAGAAACGCTGAGCGGCATCGCCATCGCCGCCACGATAGAAGGGCTTCGCCCGTTGCTGATCGAAGTACAGGCCCTGGTGACTCAATCCGTATACGGAACGCCGCAAAGAACGGTGAGCGGTCTCGATCTTCGCCGTCTCCAGCTGCTGCTCGCCGTACTCGAAAAAAGAGGTGGTTTTCATTTTGGCGTGAAAGATGTCTTTCTGAACATCGCAGGCGGACTCAAAATAGAAGACCCTTCCATCGACCTCGCCGTCCTCTGTGCCTTGCTGAGTTCCTATGAAGATACGCCGCTCTCGCCCCGGGTGTGTTTTGCCGGCGAAGTTGGCCTCAGCGGGGAGATCCGTGCGGTCAACCGTATCGAACAACGTATAGCCGAAGCCGAGAAACTGGGGTTCGAGCGCATCTTCGTCAGTAAATACAACCAGAAATCGCTTGCCGCCGCAAAATTCGATATCGAAGTGGTACCGGTGAGCCGCGTCGAAGAGGTGTACCGGCATTTATTTTGAACGGCCCATGGCCGTTCGGCCACAAGCGAGCGGAGCGAAGCTTGCGAACTTCGGGCTCAACGGTGTTGAGCCCGAAGTTGTAATTATTGTTATCTTTAGCCCGATGAAGAAACAGCTGCTTCTGTTTTTGCTGATATTCGCCGTGCTGGTTTTCGCCTGCCGGAAGAATTCTTTCAACAGCTCTCCCAATGCCCTGATCGAATTTTCCGCCGATACCCTTTTGTTCGATACGGTATTTGTATCCACAGGCTCTATCACCGAACAGGTGAAGATCATCAACCCTAACGACCAGAAATTACATCTCTCGGCCGTCAAGCTCATGGGTGGGGCCCAAAGCTATTTTCATCTTAATATAGACGGTTCCCCCGGACCCGAACTGGACAACATCGACATCGATGCCGGTGACAGCTTGTACGTCTTCGTCGCCGTATCGATCAATCCGCAGACTTCGGGGCTTCCCTTCGTGGTACAGGACAACATCCAGATCGCCTACAACGGCTCGCAACACTATATACAACTGGAAGCCTGGGGACAGAATGCCCATTTTCTCACCAACCAGGTCCTCACCGGCAACACCGCCTGGGATAATAAGCTGCCGTATGTGATACTGGGCAGTCTGACCGTGGATAGCAACGCCCAGCTGACCATACCGGCGGGTTGCAAAGTATATTTCCACGCCAATGCTCCCATGCTGGTAGCCGGGAGTCTGCTCGTGAACGGCGACCATTACGACAGCACCCGCGTATATTTTCAAAGCGACCGGCTCGATCCGCCCTACAATACCTTCCCCGGTTCGTGGCCGGGCATTTATTTTCAGCCGGCCAGCAGCGGAAACGATCTGAAATATGCCGTGATAAAAAATGCATCCCAGGCCGTTGTCGTGGAAGCGCCACCGGCTGGGACGACGCCAAAGGTATTGTTGGAACAATGCATCATCGACAACAGCTACAACGCAGGTATCCTGGGCGTGCAGGGCAGTCTCCGCGCCAACAATTGTCTGATCAGCAATTGCGGTACAAATATCGAGCTGGGCGGTGGCGGCTATTATGTTTTCTCGCAATGCACGGCGGCTGCCTATTCCAATCTCTACATGTCGCATACCCAACCCGTGTTATCTTTGGCCGATGTCATACAGCAGGGAAACGCGCTCGTCACCGGCGACATGCAGGCGAGTTTCAGCAATTGCATTTTCTGGGGCGGAAATGGCAGCGTCAAGAACGAGGTGACTGTGAGTAAGCAAGGCAATGGCACCTTCGCCGTCAACTTTTCCAATTGTCTCTGGAAAGAGCAAACCGCCCCTACCGGCATTACCAGTGCGGCGATCCTCTCCAACCAGGACCCGCTTTTTGACAGTGTCAATAATTCCACCCTTTACTATGATTTTCACCTCCAAGCAGGTAGCCCGGCCCTGGGCGCCGGCATGGCATCCGGTATCCCCATCGATCTCGATGGAAATCCCCGCCCCGCGACCAGCCCCGATCTGGGTTGCTATCAGCGGCAATAGACCGCTCGTCACACGGGCGCTGACGTCTGGCCCAATGGCCGGTAGGGGCGGTGGGGTCCGCAGAGCCCCCCGGACCGGTGGCCAGCGAGAGAAGGCCCAGTGCACCGCCCATAGCGGTTCCAAACCACCCATCACTCAAATAGGTCACTAGCTTATTGTTTAGCGTTCAAACAAAGAAGTAACTTTGAGAACATAACTACCTTCAACTAAAACTCCCAACTTTATGCTACGCGCACTCTTGCTTTCGTTGTTTTTGTTTGCCGGCGTTGCGGCTTCCAGTGTATATGATTTCAAGGTTACCGGTCTTGACGGAAACCCAATAGATCTTTCCCAATACAAGGGAAAAAAGATCTTGATCGTCAACACCGCCAGCAAATGTGGCTATACTCCCCAATACGCCGATCTGGAAAAATTGTATACGACCTATAAGGACAAGCTGGTGATCATCGGTTTCCCCGCCAATAATTTTGCGCAGCAGGAACCGGGCACTAACAAAGAGATCAGCGAATTCTGCACCAAGAACTATGGCGTCACCTTCCCCATGTCCGAGAAAGTAGATGTGAAAGGCGATAATATCGCTCCCTTGTTCAAATATCTCACCGAGGAAGCCAAAAAATTGGGTGTCGCCGATCCGGTGATCGGATGGAACTTTACCAAATTCCTGGTCGACGAGAACGGAAAGCTGATCGCCGTATTCCCCAGCAAGGTGAAGCCTATGGACGACCAGATCACGAAATATCTCAACTAGGTCTCAACCCGGCAGGGTCTATATATTTGTATATTTGCATCCATGCCGTTTAGCTCCGTAATTGGTCAGGATCAGACAAAACAACAGTTAGTTGAATTAGTACATTTCAACAGGTTGAGCCATGCCTTGTTGTTTCTTGGGCAGGAGGGCAGCGGTGCTTTGCCTATGGCCCTTGCTTTTGCCCAGTATGTCGTGTGCGAAAAGGTTAATGGCAAGGACACCGCCCCGGGGTCGGGGGCTTCTCTCTTTGGCGAAGGACCGTCGAACCCGGCGGGTGCACGGGTCCTGCTGGCTGACGCCTGCGGTGTCTGCCCGGCCTGCGTAAAGGCGTCCCAGCTGATCCATCCGGACATTCATTATTCCTATCCGGTGATCCCCAGAAAGGCAGGCGATAAACCCGTGAGCACCGATTACGGCTCGGAATGGCGTGAGTTCGTGAAGCAATACCCGTACGGGAATTCATACGACTGGCTTCAGTTTATCGGTGCGGAGAACAAGCAGGGGAATATCACGGCCCAGGAATGCAACGACATCATCCACAAGCTGAGTTTGAAAAGCTTTGAAAGCGGCTATAAGATCCTGATCATGTGGATGCCGGAATACCTGGGTAACGAAGGCAACAAGCTCCTGAAGCTTATCGAGGAACCGCCGGTGAATACCCTCTTCCTGCTGGTGGCCGAGAACGAATCCCTGATCCTGCCGACCATCCTTTCCAGGACACAGCTGGTAAAGCTGCCCTTGCCAGAGACTGCGGATATCGAGCAGGCCCTTGTCGAAAGGGCGGGGCTCGAACAGGCTCAGGCACGGCAGATCGCGGTGCTTTGCGAAGGCAACTATCACGAAGCGCTGCAGCTGACCAGACACGCCGGTGACGACTGGCAGGGAGTGTTGAGGGAGTGGCTGAACGCCATCCTCAAGAATGGCCCCATCGCCCAGGTCAAATGGATCGACGAGATAAGTAAGTCGGGCCGTGAGCGACAAAAACAATTCCTCCGGTTTTTTAATCACCTGCTGGAGCAGGCCATCCGCCTTCGATATATGGAAGGGGTGTCCATTCCGATCCCTGATGTCGAAAAAGACTTCGCCATGCGGCTCAACAAGATCGCAGATATTGGCCAGCAACAGGCCATCATCGGGGAATTGGATAAAGCCGCCTACTATATCGAACGGAACGCCCACGCCAAAATGCTCTTCCACGCCCTGACGATTAAATTATACCATATCCTGGCCGAGAAAAAGGTCACCATCGTCAATTAACTACCAGAAATGCGCCCTTTGAAAATTTGCGCATTTCTGGCAAATGGCAAAAGTCTGTCCTTCGGCCAAAAACGCTACCGCGTTTTTGACAAGTCCCTGTTTCTGTGTATATTTGACAATAATGGCCGTTAAAGGCCAGCGAAAAGAAGTGCAATCAGGTGCAGGGCTGGCAGGTGCGAGTGAATATGTGAATAGTTGTCAGTGCTGCCAGAGTAAAGCGTATTTTGAATTCTATATATTCTGCCTTCGGGGCTCAGTAGCGTTTTCCTGCCGCCACGGTTTCCTTCTTTACGCCATACTTTGACGGCCTTGGCCGTCCGACCGAAGGTCAGACATTAGCGTAGTGCGGAAGATGCGCTAATTTTCGGGTCGGCGCATCTTCCGCATATTTCTAACCATTTAACGTATTGTAAGATATGGGTTGTAGTAGTTGCGGTACGTCCAAAGGGGGCAAACCTACCGGTTGTAAAAGCAACGGTGGATGCAGCACCGGCGGATGCAACCGGATGAATGTGTACGACTGGCTGGCGAATCTGCCATTCAGCGACCCCGAAAGCGGATGCCGGATCGTCGAAGTGAGCTTCAACCAGGGAAGCAGAAAAGAATTCTATCGTAACTCCACCCCGCAGGCCCTTATCAGGGGTGATATGGTGAGTGTGGAAGGGGTCAGCGGTTTCGATGTCGGCGAAGTGTCGATGACGGGAGAGCTGGTCCGGTTACAGCTCAAAAAAAAGGGCGTCGAAGAGCGGAACCCCGATTTCAAAAAGGTACTGCGCAAATCCAGCGATAAAGACCTGGAGATCATGCAGCAAAACAAGTCCCGGGAAAAGGAGGCGCTGGTACGTTCCCGCGCTATCGCCCGGAAGCTGAAGCTGGACATGAAGATGAGCGAGGTAGAGATCCAGGCCGACGGCAGAAAAGCTACTTTTTTTTATATCGCGGACGACCGGGTGGATTTCCGTGAACTTATCAAAGTATACGCCGGCGAATTCCGCCTCAAAGTGGAAATGCGGCAGATCGGCGCCCGCCAGGAAGCCGCCAAGGTCGGGGGTGTCGGGAGCTGCGGCCGGGAGCTCTGCTGCGCCACCTGGCTCACCGATTTCAAATCCGTGAACACCACCGCGGCCAGATATCAGAATCTTTCCATCAACCAGAGTAAGCTCAGCGGTCAATGCGGCCGGTTGAAATGCTGTCTCAACTACGAGCTGGACACCTATCTGGACGCCCTCCAAAACTTCCCGGAAAACGCGGACACCCTGCAGGTGGCCAAGGGTACGGCCAGCCTGATCAAAAAGGATATCTTCAAAAATCTCATGTGGTACGTGCTGCCCGACAGCAACAAACAGTACCCGCTGACCATCGAACGGGTACGCAAGATCCGCCAGATGAATATGCAGAACGTCGTTCCGGAAACTCTGGAGCCCGTGGAGGTAACCACCGCCAAGCCTAAAGAAGAGGTGGAATCTGGTTTTGTCGACCTGGTGGGTCAGATCAGCCTGAAAACGCTGGAAAAGGCCGATAGGAAGAAAAAACACGGTCAACATAAACATCAGGCCCAGCATGGCGGGGGCACTGGAAATCGTGGCGGAAGGGATGGCAAACCGGCAGAAGGCGCCGGCAACAGAGGGGGACAACCCGAGGGTCGCCGCGGTCGTGATGGCAGTGGCGGGGGCAACCGGGACCAGAAAAGAAGCGGCCCGCCCCCTGGGAGGACCGGCCCTCCCCCCAGCCAGGATAAAAACACAAAAGGCTAATGCGCTCAAAAATGCAAGTGTTAAAGTTCTGCTGACAGTTTTGCAGAGAACAGGCTTCCTTGCTACTTTTGTATACTATTTGTACTTTGACAACCCATAAAACGTATAACTATGGCACTTTTTAATTCCAGTAATCCTACCCTTTCGGAAAAGATCTTCAGCAGGTCGCTGGCACAGCCCGGTGAAGGCACGATGACGGTGCGCGGCTCGATGCAGAAATTCGGTTTCCTTATGCTCCTGGTGGTAGCCGGAGCAGCCTATACCTGGAAACTCTATTATTCTTTCAAGGCGCCGACGATGATGACGTTCATGATGGTCGGAATGTTCGGTGGCCTGGCCCTTGGACTTGTCACCACCTTTGTACCCAGGCTCGCCAAATATCTTGCATCACCCTATGCGCTGCTCGAAGGCTTTCTGCTGGGTGGACTTTCTGCGGTGATCAACGACAAGTTCCAGGCGAAATATCCGAATATCATCATGGAAGCCGTGTTGCTCACCTTCGGAGTAGCTTTCGCGGTATTTTTCCTGTACAATGCCCGGATCATCAAGGCGACGAATAAATTCAGGGCGGTGATCACCTCTTCGATCCTCGGGATCTTCGTCTTTTACATCATCGATATGGTCCTGGGATTCTTTGGCATCCATATCCCCTTTATGCAATTTGGTGACAACAGCATGATCGGCATCGTCGTGAACCTGTTCATCGTCGTGATCGCTGCGTTGAGCCTGGTGCTGAACTTCGACCAGATCGAGACAGGCGAGCAAATGGGCGCACCCAAATATATGGAATGGTATAGTGCTTTTGGTTTGCTGGTGACCCTGGTTTGGCTCTATCTCGAGATCTTAAGACTACTCAGCCGGTTCTCCAGCAACCGCAGCTAATATTCGCATGATCACAACGAACTCGCATTTACTTGCGCATAAAAAAATCCCGGAGTGATCCGGGATTTTTTTTAAAAGCCATCGCCGTCTAATAGATTCCCCAGGCCGCCGAGGATACTGCCCTCTTCGCGGCGGTTCCCGAACTGCGGGCTGTATTGGATGATCTTGCTGGCCAGCCGGCTGATCGGCAGCGATTGCAGCCACACCTTGCCCGGACCACGCATCACCGCGAAGAAAAGTCCTTCTCCCCCGAACATCCAGTTCCGGATACCCCGGATGAACTCGATATCGAAATCTACCGAAGGTTGGAAGGCGACCACGCAGCCTGTATCCACCTTTAGGATCTCGCCCGGCTCCAGTGTCTTTTCGACGATATAGCCGCCGGCATGGACAAAGGCCAATCCATCTCCGTCCAATTTCTCCATGATAAAGCCTTCCCCGCCAAAGATACCGGTGCCCAGCCTACGCTGAAAGGCGATCCCGATGCTGACGCCCTTGGCGGCGCAGAGAAAGGCATCTTTTTGCGCGATGATGGTGCCGCCCAGCGCCTGCAGGTCGAGCGGGATGATCTTCCCCGTATAGGGAGCCGCAAAGCTCACCCTTTTCTTTCCCACGCCGACATTGGTAAAGGCAGTCATGAATAAGTTTTCGCCTACCAGTACGCGGCGGCCGGCATTCATCAGCCGCCCGAGCAGCCCGCCCTGGTTGGACGCCGCCGACCCATCGCCGAAAAGCGTGGCCATCTCGATGCCATCGTCCATCATCATGAATCCGCCCGGCTCGCCGATGACGGTCTCGCCCGGGTCGAGCTCCACTTCCACGAATTGCAGCTCTTCACCGTATATTTTGTAATCGATCTCGTGATTGTTACGCATAGGTTGTTATTTTATTTTGAAGGTGCCCTGCTGCGGCTTGGCTAAGAAGGGTCGCAGGATCAGACGAATCAAAATTAATAGAACAAAAGGCAACGAAAGCACCACTAGCAAGCCTAGCAAGCCGCTCATAAAAGCACTCGGGAACCAGATGGAAAGGAGCCAGCACAACAGCAACACCTCCGGCAACAACGCAAACGCCAACAACAGATTCCATGGGAAGATGCGATAGAATTTTTGCACCGGCTTCAACTGAAGATTGACCATCATCAAATGCAGGAATATCGGGGTGAACGGCGGGATTCCGAGGAAGGAGATCCATTTACCGCCATACATATTCCGCATGGGCCGTCTCAACCGCTCGGCGATTATGTACATACTCGGCACCATGAAAAGCGTCATAAAGAAGGCAAAGGCCAGACCGAAGATGATGGTCCAGGACAAGGGCTTCCAGAACACCGTGTTATCACCGCCGAAATAGATATGCGGCTCGAAATCGGAGAACAGGGTGACGAAATTGATATTGAACCCTACGGCAAGCGGGATGAGCGCGAGGATCGCGGCCATGGCGGTGAGCATCACTGGGATGATACGCGTCTTACCCGCTTCGATGGCTGCTTCACGGGTCTTCATACCCCGGGCACGGAGCTCATCGGTGAACTCGATCACGAGGATTCCGTTCTTTACCACGATACCCGCCAGACCCACGATACCCAGACCCGTCATGATCACCGAAACCTCCATCCCGGTGATAGCAAAACCAAGGATTACTCCGATGACACTAAACAAGATCTCGGTAAGGATGATCACCGGCTTGCTCACGGAGCCGAATTGCAACACAAGGATCAGCAGGATCGTTACGAGCGCGATAACCAGCGCCTTGCCCAGGAAGGCGGCGGTTTCCGCTTGTTGTTCCCCTTCACCGGTTTGTTTGATCGTCACGCCATCCGCTTTCCCTTTGAAATCGGCGATCTGCTGCGCCAGCTGCTGATTGACGGCAGTAGGCGTGTAGCCGCTGAGGACATTGGATTTCAACGTGATCATGCGCTTCTGGTTCTTCCGCTTGACGCTACCCAGCGTACTGGTATAGTCCACATGTACCAGCGAGCTGATCGGGACATTGCGGATGGCGCCGCCCGAACCCATATCCCGGTACGTGATGTTCATGTTGAGGAGGTCGACGAGACTCTTACGCTGAACGGCCAGGTTACGGATTTGTATCTTATACTCGTCTTTACCCTCTTTTATCTTCGATGCTTCAAGCCCGAACAAAGCCGTCCGTAATTCCTGGCCGATCTGCGCAGAAGTTATGCCTTCGGTCATTGCCCGTTGGCGGTCTACTGTTAATGTTATTTCAGGATTGGTAAGGTCTACATCCATCTTGAGCTCCTCCACCCCGGGAGTCTGTAAGGAGTCGAGATAGTTCTTCAGGGCAACGGCCGTTTTGATAAGGTTATCAAAATCATCGCTGGCAACTTCGATGTTCACCGGGGGATCGGTGGGCGGGCCATTTTGTTCCTGGTCCACGGAGATCTCGGCCCCCGGAATACCCGTCATCACGTGCCGGATAGAATCGAGGTACAGGGACGTGGACACGCCATGGCGTTTGGCATACTCCACGAATGACACCTGGATGCGCCCCAGCTCGGGGTGCGTACTCTGGTCGCCACTTTGTGGATCGTTAGCGCCGATGGCCACGTTGGCGATGACACTCTCCACTACCGGATTGGGTTTCGTCCCGTCACCCATGCCAAGGACTTTGTACACACGTCCTTCAAGCACGCGGGTGATCGAGTCCGTGTACTCTACATTGGTGCCCACGGGTAGCTTCAGATAGACATAAACCTGGTTGGGATCGCCCTTCGGGAAGAACACCACCTGTACCTTACGGAAGTTGAAAAGCCAAAAGGAGAAGAGCAGCAACACGAAGGTGCTGAACAGCATCCATGCCGGCCGCCATCCCTTTAAAATCCAACGCAGCAGGCTCTCATAGTGACCCATGATCCAGGGCAACGCGCCGTTCTGAAAACTATGGATCATCCGGTCGAATACAAATTTATTGAGGATCACCAGGACTACGATAAAGAGCAGCAGGTTACCCAGGAACCGGATACCCAGCAGATCGAGAAGCACCCCAAAGACTATCGCGATCCAGAAACCGGGCGTCCGGAACATCCTATAGGGCGATCTTACGCCCTCATCTTCAGGATGGTTCATGAAGTCCACCGCGAACACCGGGTTCATGATAAAGGCCACGATAAGCGAAGCCGCCAGCGTGAAGATTAGCATTGCGGGAAGATAGACCATGAACTTACCGATGATCCCCGGCCAGAAAAGCAACGGGAAGAACGGCGCAAGCGTTGTCAACGTACCCGCCAGAACGGGGATAAAGACTTCGCCCGCCGCCATCATCGCGGAAGTAGGAGCGCTGAGTTTGCCCTTCCCCTGCGTGAAGATGCGGTGCGTGTTCTCGATCACCACAATGGCATCGTCCACGATAATACCCAGACCGAAAAGCAGCGCAAACAGTACGATGAAGTTTAGGGTTATAGTCGATCCGATCACAAGGTTCGCCGCGGGTAGGAACACGAAGGCGACGAACATGCTCAATGGCACCGAGAGCGCCACGAAAAAGGCGTTGACCACTCCCATGAAGAACATCAGGATGATAAGCACCAGGACGAAACCGATAACGATGGAGTTCACCAGATCGTTGAAGGAATTACGCGTCTGCGTGCTCTGGTCGCCGGTGACGACGACATTGAGGTCCCTGGGCAGACTGGCGCGCATCTCAGCAACAGTGCCCTTAACGGTGTCGGAGGTCTGTATCAGATTCTCGCCCGAGCGTTTGATGATATTCAGCGTGACCACGTTCTTTCCACCTAAACGAGCATAACTCTCCCGATCTTTGATAGTATCCTTGATCTCGGCAATGTCTTTGAGATATACGGCCCCACCGTTAGGGTTCCGGACAATGATCTGCGAGATATCCTGTGCCGTATGGAATTGTCCTTTGAGCTGCAGGTTCCGCTTCATGTTACCGACATCCAGCAGACCACCAGAGATATCCAGGTTCTCACCTTTAACGGCATTGCTGATGTCGTCGAAAGTGATATTGTTCGCCCGCATCTTGTAATTGTCCACGTCGATCTGGAATTCGCGTTCGGGGGCGCCGACGATATCGACCCTGTTGAGTTGCGGAAGGTCTTCCAGCCTGTCCTTCATGTCGTCCGCGAATTTCTTCAATCGCTGCTGATCATAGTCGCCGCTGATATTTATGTACATGATCGGCTGATCGGAAAAACTAACCTCCAGCGCCGTAGGTTCCTGCGTCAGATCGGTGGGCAGGTCCTGTTTCGCCTTGTCTATAGCGTCCTTGACCTTCTGCAACGCCACGTCCGTTTGCACATCAGTCTCGAATTCGACCACGATGGCGGAATAATCCTGCTGCGAGGTGCTGGTGAATTTGTTGATCTTGGCCCCCGTGATCGCCTTGATCTGTTTTTCGATCGGCCGGGTCACGAGGTTTTCCATGTCCTTTGGCGAGTTACCGGTATAGATCGTGGAGACATAGATAGTCGGGATCACGATGTCGGGGAACTGCTCCTTGGGCAGGGTCATGAACTGGAATATGCCCCAGCCGCTCACGATGAGCATGAGCAGGTAGATAGAAGTCTTGTTTTTTATACTCCAGGTGGTAGGCCTGAATTGTTTGAATTTATCGGTGATATTTTCTAGTGCACTCATAAGTTTTGTTTCAAATGATGAATGATGCCTACTGGATCGTCACCGCCTGGCCTTCATAAAGCCCCTGGAACCCATCCGTGATAAGCTGATCGCCGTTATCCAGACCGCTAAGCACCTGAACCTTGTCGGAATAGGTCTGGCCAATCGTGATCGACTTTTTATGAGCCACCAGATTGCCTTTATCTCCTTTTTGGGCAACCATCACGTATTTGCCTTTCTCATCCGTTTGCAGCGTATTGATCGGAATGGTGAGAACGTTACTGGCGGTATAATCCTGCAGCTTGACGACGGCCACCTGGTTGGCGCGAATGCTCTTGTCGCTGAGATAGATCTCGGCATCAAAGGTCCGGTTGTTGGTGTTTATTGTCGGCGAGAGCGTGTGGACAACTCCGGTGATCTCCTTGTTGTTCAAGCCAGGCAGGTCGATCTTGACGGGAGTGCCCACATGGACCCGTTCCTGATACATCTCAGGTACCTGTACGACCACTTTGAGATTCTCTGTATTGATGATCTGAAGGGATTGACTGGCGGGAGCGAAACTCTCGCCGACTTTCACGGAAAGGGTAGCGACCGTACCAGGAATATCAGCATATACATTAGTGAAATCAAGTTGTTCCTGTTGGATTTTCAACTCGATCTCGTCCTGATCAACCTGATTCTTAGCATTAATGAGATCTACTTCCTGGCCGATCTTTTCGTCCCAGAGATTCTTCCGGCGTTGATAGAGGTCTTTGTCGTGATCAAGTTTGACCTGCGCATTTTGCACCTGTTGGCGCTGGACCGCATCATCCAGTTTAAGGAGAAGCTGTCCTTGCTTCACATGGTCACCTTGTTTAACAAAGATTTGCCTGACGACACCACCCTGTCCACGAGGAGCGATCCAGGAGGTGTTCACCGCATCCACGCTACCCTGCAGATCGATATAGTGGGTAAACGAAGTAGGCGCGAGGGAGGTCAGCGCGACCAGCTTGGCCTTTTCCTTATTTGCCGTCGAGGTGTCGAGTTTGGCGATCTCGTCCTGAAGATCGGAAATTTGTTTGCCTAGCTTTTCCTGTTGCGTTTTCAGGGAATCGAGGCGGGCCTTTTTAGCCGTGAGCGAATCGTCCTTCTGTATGGAGCTGCTACCGCAGGCTGCCAGCAGCAGCGAAAATCCCAGAACAACAGTGAGTCCTTTATGCATATAAAGTGTTTTAGATAGTGTTAGTTTTACAATTTTCCAATGGCATTTAAATAATCCACTCGCGCGGCAATGGCTTCGTAAAGCGCATTGAAATAGTTGGCCTGCGCGGTCTGTTCGTCGGCAAACGCCTGGGTGATCTCGGTATTCGAACCAAGCCCCTGCTCGAACTTCTTGCGGGTCTGGTCATAGACTTTATGTGCGAGATCCATATTCTTTTTCTGGAAGTCCAGGGTCGCAAGCGCCGAGTTAAACCGGATCTGCGCGACCTTTACGTCGTTGTCGATGCGTATCTTCAGCGAATCCATATCGTTCTCCGTTTGCATCCGCTGCAGCCTGGCCTGCTTGATATTGGCGTCTTTATAAAATCCGTCGAAGATGGGGATGTTCACGGCGACACCGACATAAGTGGAAGGAAACCAGGTGTTCTTTGCGCCAAGATCGAATTTGTTCACGTACTGGTTTTGAGAATAATTGGCATTCAGCTTCGCCGTGGGTAAATATTCCTTTTTATAACGTTTGATATTGTAGTCATTCAGCTCCCGGTTAATCTGGAGCAACTGATAATCCTTGCGATCGGCGTATTTGTAGTTGTCGGACAACACGGCATCGCGTACCATATCATATGTAAGCGAATCGGTGAGCCGCAGCGAATCCTGCACCGGCATTCCCATGAGTACTTTGAGCCCCATATAGCCATTGGTTATGCTAAACTGCGTTTGTATCTTCTGGGTCTGCAGATTGGCGAGCTGTACATTGGCCTTGTCGACATCCAGCTGTTCGGCGAAACCATTCTTGAACATCTCGGTGTAGCTGTGGAGCAGACTGTCCTGACTGGCAATATTGGCATCGATCTGGTCCATCTGCCATTTGCTGATAAGCAGCTGGTAATAGATCTTATTGATATTGGCCCGGATCATTTGTTCCGTGACCTCCTGTCTTTTGCGATAGAAATCGAGCGAAGCCCGCCGCGCCTGTAACCCCACGAATACCTGGCCGTCGAAAATCACCTGCTGCAAGGTGATACCACCGGTAGAGTTCCATTGAAGCCCGAACTTCACCGGAATATAGGTGCCGGGCTGACCGATGAACTCACCGGGGATAAGCGTCGTAGGTATCTGAAGATAATCCGTGATGCCGAGATTACCCGTGACCTGCGGCAGCGCCTGCGAAGTGGTGGCCCGGTTGCTCTGCACCTGGATCTGGTAGTCGAGCAGCGCATTTTTGACGTACGCGCTATTCTTACTGGCATAGTCGATTGCTTGAGCAAGTGAGAACTCGTGCATTTGCGTGGCACCCGGAGATGTAGCGGCGGCCTGCTGCTGGGCACGGAGGCCCGATGCCAAAAGGAGCAAAACGACGGGTAATGCGCCGTACGTCATGCATCGCAAAAGGTCTCGTCCTTTTTTAAACTTTAGGTCCATGAGATAGTTTTTTGTTACGTTCATTGGTGTATTGTTCGATTAGCTGTTTGCCTTTGTCGGTCGCAATCCCATGAAGAAAAAGAGTAGCCAGCTGGAAGTTGACCTCGGACATCGAATATTTGCTGGCGGGAAAAATGTCCGGGTTAAAAACCAGGAAAGAGGCCTCGATCCGGCTTTTGGCGACGATGTCCTTGTTGATATCCGCCCGGTACACCCCTTCCGCGATACCCCGCCCCAGATTCTCCATCATTGCCGCATGCAGGAACTGGTATTTGAAGTCCTTGATCCGCCGAAAAGCTTTCGGGTGATACTTCTCGAGATCATAGAGTACCAGCGGGTTCGTATAACGAAGTAATTCATCCAGGTCCTCGACGGCCAAAAAGACTTCGTGTACCGCGTCTGCCGCATCATCTCTGAATTGAACACACTCCGCCTCGTTCTTGCCGATCTCCTGTTCTATTACGGCAGATACTAATTCATCTTTATCTGTAAAGAACTGATAAATAGTCTTTTTTGAAATACCTAGGCTGGTGGCAATCTCATCCATCGTGATAGATTTGATGCCATAGCGCATAAAAAGGTCCGCGGCCTTCTCCAATATTCTGTCTTTAACTTCCACAGTATGTTCGCCTTCGGCCTTTTTGGTGAATGTAGCCCGAAGGCGAAAATCAATAACGATCGACCCTTCGGGTCAGCAGATCTGGATCTGCGGGCCAAAACTATGGAAACTTTTATCGTAACGCAAGTTTCCGCCGATAATTCACGGTTATTTTACCGGCGAATGGCGGATTTTGTCGGTGGGAGAAGATTAATTTTACGCCTTAAACGCGCTGCTCATGACACTTCGACGTATCTCCAAAAACCTCGCCCGGCTGTTTTTACAGGGATTGCTAATTCTGGCGCCTATCTCCGTGACTATCTGGATCTTATATTCAGCATTTTTTCTCATCGACGGCATTCTCCCCGGCATGGTCTATAGTGTCGCCCCGAAGCTATTGGGGACGGACGCCGCCGGCTTGCCCCGGCGCATCCCCGGACTTGGATTCGTGGTATTCATCGGGATCGCGCTGATCGTGGGTTATATCTCGCCTTCCTGGATCGTCAGCCGTGTGGTGGAGTTCGGCGAAAACCTGCTCGAGCGTACACCCGGCATCAAATTCATCTATTCCACTGTCAAGGATTTTTTTGAAGCCTTTGCGGGAAACAAACGCAAGTTCACCAAGTCTGTGCTGGTATCCATCGCCGAGCCCGATGTCTGGCAGGTAGGCTTTATAACGCAGGAGGAGCTCCATGAATTCGATCTGCAGGAGCATGTCGCCGTATATGTACCGCAGTCCTATGCATTCGCAGGACATCTTTATTTTGTCAAACGCGACCGGGTACGGATTTTGACAGACATCAGTTCTGCCAACGCGATGAAATTTGCCATTTCAGGCGGTGTTGCGGAAGTAGAGGAACAAGCGTAGGCGATGTCGTCGCAACGAAGTATCTTTGGCACTTCCAAGAGACCCCACTGGGTCTCAAGGACAATCATTAGCGTTTTTGCCGGGATGCGCTAATTTTTTGCAAAGCGCATCTCCGGCACATTTAAAGATATGGTTGACAATAAGGTGATTCATAATTTCGGCGCCGGCCCCAGTATCCTGCCGAGGGAAGTATTCGAACAGGCCAGCAAGTCTATTTTGAATTTCAACGATACGGGACTCTCTATCCTGGAGATCGGGCATCGGACGCCGCTGTTCCAGGATGTAATGGATGAAGCATTGGCTACGGTACGCGAACTGATGAACCTCGACAGCGACCACGAAGTATTATTTCTGCACGGCGGAGCCTCTACCCAGTTCTTTCAGATACCGATGAACCTGTTGAATGAGCAGCAGACGGCCGCTTATTTGGATGGCGGCGTTTGGGGAAAGAAGGCGATCAAAGAGGCAAAGCTGTTTGGGCAGGTCGATGTCGTCGCCAGCTCCAAAGATCGCAACTATACCTATATTCCAAAGAATTATACGGTCCCCGCGACCGCGGCTTATTTCCATTATACCACCAATAATACCATCGAGGGCACGCAGATGCATGCCATCCCTGAGACATCGGTACCGCTGGTGGCGGACATGAGCAGCGATATCCTCAGCAGGACCATGGACTTCAATCGTTTTGCGTTGATCTACGCCGGTGCCCAGAAGAATATCGGCGCCGCAGGTGTCAACATGGTCATCATCCGCAAAGATATCCTCGGCAAGGTAAGCCGGCCGCTGCCATCGATGATGGATTACCGGGAGCACATCACCGCGGGCTCCATGCTTAATACTCCGCCCGTGTTCGCCATCTATGTATGCCTGCTCACTTTACGCTGGCTGAAAGCACAAGGCGGCGTTCCGGCGATCGAAGCCATCAATGACCAGAAGGCCGCGTTGCTTTACGGCACGCTGGACCGGCTGCCCATCTTCCGGCCTACCGTTGCAAAAGAAGATCGCAGCAAGATGAATGCGGTATTCGTAATGGACGATCCGGCATTGGAACAGGAATTCCTGGCCCTTTGTAAGGCTAACGGGATGATAGGAGTAAAGGGACACAGAAGCGTAGGTGGCTTCCGGGTCTCCATGTACAATGCCATGTCACTCGAAGGCATACAGACCCTTACGGAGCTGATGACCGACTTCGCACAAAAAAAATCCTAATCTAACACAACTATATGTCTAAGATTGTCCCATTTCAGGCGCTGAGGCCTGATCCGCAATTCGCCGCCGCCGTGGCCTCCAAACCCTACGATGTTCTGAACAGCCATGAGGCCCGCGAAGAAGCTGCCGACAATCCCTGTTCCTTTTTGCACATTACGAAGGCGGAGATCGATCTCCCGCTGAATGTCGATATTCATTCCCAGGAAGTCTACGACAAAGCAAAAGAGAATCTACAGGCCTTTATTGAAAAAGGCATCCTGACCGAAGAGGATACACCGTGCTATTATATCTACCGGCTGACAATGAACGGCCGGGGACAAACGGGTCTGGTATGCGCCAGCTCCGTGGACGACTACGAGAACGGGATCATCAAGAAACACGAGCTCACACGCCCCGATAAAGAGGCGGATCGTATCCATCATATGACCACGATCCGTGCCCAAACGGGAAATGTTTTCCTGGCCTATAAAAATGTAGGCGCCATCGACGATGTGATCGAAAGCTGGAAAAGAGACCATGCCCCGGTGTA
>Ga0134128_10001028_pt1 | contig 37455 bp, 27 predicted proteins | sample KB31754_FD_96462 | JGI IMG/M metagenome (GOLD analysis project Ga0134128, IMG submission 96462) | Terrestrial soil microbial communities with excess Nitrogen fertilizer from Kellogg Biological Station, Michigan, USA - KB3-175-4 | ecosystem: Environmental > Terrestrial > Soil > Unclassified ...
ATGCAGCGCAGCCAGGTAGTCATCGATGCCTGGTGCGACGAACAACGACTCGATCCTGTTGGCCGCAGTTACCAGGCGACGGAGCCCCGCGATGAAAGGCACTGAGTCGAAGGAGGTATTGGCACAGGTGCAGGCGTTGATGCGGCGTGCAGCTTACGTCGAGGCGATCGCCTGCTTGCGCCGGGCGTTCCGCGACAGACCGCACGACCTCTACCTCAAGCTGCTGGCGCAATGTCGCTATCGAGCCTATCTCGTCAATCCACCGGTGTCCGCACGCAAGGATGCGTGGCCGCCCGTGGTGGAAGATCCGTTTGTCGGTGTCGATGGCGTGCCCGAGATCGAAGCCGATCGGCTCGATCCGCTCACCCTGGCTGCAGGTATCCGACACCACGGCGCGGTGCTGGTACGTGGGTTACTGCGGGAGCCGCGCGCCTTGCAACTTGCCGCCGGCGTCGACCTGGCATTGCAGGTTTGTCAAGGCTGGTATTGCGAGGGCGGGGAGTTGCCGGATACGCCCTGGTATTCGCGTCTGCCCTTGGCCGAGGGCTGCGAGCTGGCCGCGGCGAGGAATTGGGTGGAGGGCGCGGGGGGAGTCTGGGCGGCGGATTCGCCCCGGATGCTGCACGAGCTCATCGAACTATTCGACGACTGCGGCGCTCTCGGCGCCATCGCCGGCTACTTCGGCGAGCGTCCGATGCTTTCGGTGGGCAAGTCGACCTTGCGCCGGGTGCCGGCGACGCAGGGTCAGGCCGACTGGCATCAGGATGGCGCGTTCATGGGCAGCGATATCCGCAGCGTGAATGTGTGGCTGAGCCTGTCGCACTGTGGTGATGATGCTTCGGGACTGGAGTTCCTTCCGCGTCGTCTGGCGACGGTGCTGCCCACCGGCAGCCATGGCGCCCATTTCGACTGGTCGGTGGGACCTGGCATGGTGGAACAGGCGTCAGCCGGAGTGGCCACGGCAAGCCCGCTGTTCGCGCCCGGCGATGCGCTCCTGTTCGACCATTTTTTCCTGCATCGTACTGGCGCGCCGCCGCGCATCAGCAAGCCGCGCTACGCGATCGAATCGTGGTTCTTCGCTCCTTCGGCGTATCCGGCGCAACAGGTCCCGCTATGGCTGTAGAGCTCCGTTTCAACCCGTAGCGTCGAGATGCTCGTCCTGCTGCAGCTGCTCGAGACGCTGGCGTTGCATCTCGATTACCGCGCGCGCCCGCTCCAGCGCCTCGGTACGGCGGGTCAGGCAGGTTTCCGTCTGAGTAAGGATCGCGCGCAGGTGCATGGCGTCCGCCTCCACCGCCATGCAGGCTTCAAGCAGGGCATCGGGCGTGAAGAAGCTCTCGATGAGCTGTTCCAGTGGCGGTGTCATGCGGGCAGTCGGCACCAGGATGCCCAGGCCATTGAAGAAAGGCAGTTTGCGAAAGGTGAATTCGATGCCGGCGCTGGCAATGTAGTCCTCGATGGCGGTGAGCACGCCGTTGCGCGGACCGCCTTCGTGCAGGGCATTTGCGAGCACGCCGTTCATGCCGTGCTCGACCAGTTCGGGTATGCCGGGCAGCGTGCCGCGATAGCTGTAGGGATGCTTCTGCCAGGTGTCGAGGTCATCCGGGTTGTAGTACATGTCGCGCCGCGCATACGGCCAGGCCACGTCGTGCGAAAACACGTTCGGCGGCGCTACGCCAAGTTGGTCGGCGCGTGCGTGCAGCAGGTTCAGCTCGGTATGCACCGTGGCCCAGTTGTGGTCGCCGTCAATCAGTGCGATGTCGGGAGTATCCAGTTGAGGAATGGCGGCCAGGCTCTTCAGCGGAAGATAGCGGTATTGCTCGGCACTGAAAGCGGCCAATACTTCATGCAGGCTGGGTTGCGGTGCCGGATCGATGATGTCCGCATGCGCGCCGTGTTCGCGGCAGTACTGCAGCAGGTTTCGCGTGTTCCAGCCACGGTCGGCGCCGATCTCCATGATCCGATGCGGTCGGACCGTTTCGATCATGGGCTTGAGATAGCGTTGCCAAAAGCGGTTCAAGACAAGGTCTCCGGAAGCGGCTGGAAGGAGGTGGCAGTAACCGCCGTGAAGTTGTCCAGCGTGGCGTCATAGTTGGCGGTCGTGACGCAGCCGCCCACCTTGCGCAGATAGCCGCCGGGACAGCTGCTGATCAGCTGCCGGTTCCAGCTGCGATCGATGACAAACGGTGAATCGCCCCGAGTGAACTGCCGGATTGTATGCATGTGTTCGTGGCGCGAGTAACCGAGCCAGGGTTGCCCGAACAGGGTACCCGCACAGATCAGATACGAGCGATAGGAAACCAGCGCCCCGTAGGCTTGCAGGGACTCGACCGAGAAAGTCGCCGCCGACCCGGCCGCATGAAGCACGAGCACCGTTTCGGCGCTGCCGACCCACTGTCGTACCGTGGCTAGCACCGTCGGATCGCAAGGGGGGCCTGACAGGTTGGTGAGGCGCGCGGAGGCCACCGTGGTCGTGGCGGGCGGATGGACATGCAGCAGGCGCGACTCAGGCAGCCCGACCATGGCCAGGATGCTGTCGATGAAACCGACCAGGCCCGGCTGCGCGCCGACGGCGACGACCGCGTCGGGACGGAGTTGCCCGATGATCTCCTGCAAGGCGACCAGATCGGCCGGCGCCACGTCCACGGGTTGGTCCAGCCAGCGCACCTCACGTTGAAGTCCGCATTCGGCATATACCGACTGCAGGTGGGTTTGTGCTCCATCGTCGAAATGCAGGGCGAGCTGGCCCGGGCGGATCTGTTCGGTGATGCCGAGGCGCAGCGGCAGCAGGCTGCGCTGGCGTATGCCGGTGGCGAACTCCGAACGCATGTGGCCGCGGAAGCTCAGTCGGGAGCGATCCACGCGCACGAAGTCCCGGCCACGCAGTGAACGGTATGCGTTGGCGTAATGGCGCACGCGCAGGTCCTTCTCCACGTCGTCCACGTTCGTGGTGGTGCCGCCGTGGAACTGGTGAAAACTGGCTTCGCCGACCAGGCACACCAGCGGTCCTTCCGCAGCCTCGCTTGCGCGTCGCCACAGGTCGAGGTTGGCGAAGCCGCCACCGGCCTGGTCGAAGCGCTCGTCGAATCCTCCGATGTTGTCGTAAAGCGCGGTCGGCAGCATCAGGCAATTGCTTTCACCAAGCCCGTCGAACCACGGCTCAGGATTCTCGCCTATCGGCGCACCGATGCGGAACAGGTCGTAGCCGTTGGCCGGCCAGCGAATGCGTTCGAACAGTCGGTCCTCCTGCTCACGGGTATAGCCGACCAGGGACAGCCAGCGCTGGTCGCCGCCGACGAACCAGTGCCGCAACGCCACCACGGCCCCCGCGTCCTGTTGCCAGGCGCGCCTGGCTTCCTCGAATACGCCTGGGGTAAGCAGGTGGGCGCCATCGATCATCACTGCCAGATACTTTCCACGCGCCTGAAGTGCGGCTTCGTTCAACGCTGCACAGGGCGAGGAGGCCTGCCGGCCGGGGCGGACGAGACGGAAGCGGGAGCCGAACGACGCGATCCAGTTTGGCTCCAACGGTGGCTGCGAGCCGTTGTCAATGCACAGTACTTCGTAATCCAGATCTTCTGCGCCATGCTGGTAGTCGCTGCGCAATGACCTCAGCGTGCGCTCAGCCTCGCGCTGCATGTTGTAGAAGTTGACGATGACGGACAAGGTCACCGGCGCGGTGACGGGTGCGCGTTTGAGAGGTGCCGGAGAACGCGAGGCGACCCCCGGCTTGCTTTGGCACGACGGAATTCGCACGCCGAAGGGCGAACCCAGCAGCGGCGAGCCGGCGTCGGCCACGCGCAATTCCAGCAGATGCAACTGGCCGTCGCAGAGCGACTCGGGCACGGCCAGCTCGAATCCGCAGCAACCGTCGCCCTGGTGCAGTTCGGCCACGTCTGGCCGCCATTGGCCGGCGGTGAAGCGCAGCAGTTCGCGCTCGCCTTCGTGCAGAGACAGTGTCAACGGGCGAACGCTTTCATCAACCCAGCGGACCCAGCCGCGAACGAGCAGCGGTCCGCATTCATCGAGCGAGCCTTCAATTTGGGCCGTGCCGATCGGCAGCGGCAGGATGTCCGCGGTGGGCGCGCCCGCTTGCAGGTTTTCCTGCACCGCGTGCAGGGGGCTGCCAAGCAGTTGCTGTGTCCGTTCTCCGCTGGTGGCAGTCACCGTCAATTCGGTGCCCGGTGCGGGTGGCGGGTCCAGCGCAATGGAAAAGCCGCATTGGCCGTTGCCTTTCCCAGCGGCGGCAAGATCCACGCGGAACACATTGGCCTGGCCGCTGCCAAGCAGGACCTTGCCCGCACGGACCTCGACATGGACTGGCGTTGCATGACCATCGTCCAGCCAGGCCCACCCGTGCACGCCGTGGTTCGAGATGCCATCGACGACGCCTTCCAGCAAGGGCGGGAGCGAAGGAACGGCGGGGCTGGTCGTCATCGAAACGTCTCAGTGGGCTCGACAACCCGTCGACTCGCGCGCAGGAACGCAGCGTGTGCGGCGGGAACGGCAAAGATCGCCTGTCCGGCTGCAATGTGCAATACGCGGGCGCATGCGGAGTTGGCCGGCAGCGCAGCGGCCGATGTGGAACCACCCGGGGGGCGCTCGGGACAGTTGGCTTGGCTGAACAGGTGCCACCCCGATGGTTCAGCTTGCACCACTTGAAGAGTAAGATGGCCGCTTTGTCAGCACGCCATTGCCCGGGAACTACGGATCGTCATGAACAAGCAAAGCAAGCCCGTCAGTCTCGGCCTCGGTACCCGCGCCATCCACGCCGGCCAGTACCCCCATCCCAGCACCGGCGCGATCATGACGCCGATCTACGCCACCTCGACCTACGTGCAGCAGAGCCCGGGCAAGCACAAGGGCTACGAATACTCGCGCACCCAGAATCCGACACGAATGGCCTATGAGCGCTGCGTGGCGGATCTGGAAGGCGGCGTGGCGGGGTTCGCGTTCGCATCCGGTCTGGCTGCGGCGGCGACCGTGCTGGACCTGCTCGATTCGGGCAGCCACGTGATCGCGATGGACGATCTGTACGGCGGCACCTACCGGCTGTTCGAGAAGGTGCGCCGGCGCTCGGCCGGGCTGGACTTCAGTTTCATCGACCTCAACGACGGCGCGGCGCTGAAGGCGGCGCTGAAGCCGAACACGAGGATGATCTGGGCCGAAACGCCGACCAACCCGATGCTGAAGCTGGTCGATCTGGCGAAGGTTGCGGCATTTGCGAAGAAGCACGGCCTGATACTGGTCGTCGACAACACGTTCTGTTCGCCGATGGTGCAGCGTCCGCTGGAATACGGTGCCGACCTGGTGCTGCATTCGGCCACCAAGTACCTCAATGGCCATTCCGACATGGTCGGCGGCATCGTGGTTGCGCGCAGCAAGGAATGGGCCGAGCCGATGGGGTTCCTGCAGAACTCGGTGGGCGCAGTCGCAGGTCCGTTCGACGCATTCCTCGCCATGCGCGGCCTGAAGACCTTGCACCTGCGCATGCAGGCGCATTGCGCCGGCGCGCTGGAGCTGGCGACCTGGCTGCAGAAGCATCCGGCGGTCGAGCGCGTGATCTATCCGGGTCTCAAAAGCCATTCGCAGCACGCGCTGGCCAAACGCCAGATGGACGGCTTCGGCGGCATCGTCACGATCGAGGTCAAGGGCGGCCTGAAGAAGGCGCGGCGGATGCTGGAACGTTGCGAGCTGTTTGCGCTGGCCGAATCGCTGGGCGGCGTCGAGAGCCTGATCGAGCATCCGGCGATCATGACCCACGCCTCGGTGCCGCCGGCCAATCGCAAGCGTCTTGGCATCAGCGACAGTCTGGTGCGGTTGTCGGTGGGGGTGGAGGATCTGCGCGACTTGCGTGACGAGCTGGAACGTGCGCTGGCCTGAGCGCAGGCCCGGGTTCCATAACCGATTCAGCGTCACCGTGAAAGAATCCGCCACCCGCGATACCCGGCGAGGTGTTGGGCGCCGCCAATCCAGGAGCTATCGAGCCGCATGATCACCACTTACCGCCTGGCGGACCCCTTGTCGCCGTATCGGTCGCTGACGCGTCATTTCAGATTGATCGTGCAGATGGCGCGGCGCGACGTGATCGGCCGCTACAGCGGCTCGTTCGCGGGGCTGTTCTGGTCGTTCTTCAATCCCCTGCTGATGCTGGTGATTTACACCTTCGTCTTTGGCGTGATCTTCCACTCGCGCTGGAACGACCAGGTGAGCGGTCACTTCCAGTTCGCGATCATCCTGTTCGCCGGCCTTAACATCAACACGCTGTTTTCCGAATGTGCCAATCGCGGCACGACGCTGATCGTGGAAAACACGAACTTCGTCAAACGCGTGGTGTTTCCGCTGGAAAGCCTCTCCTGGAGCACGCTCGGGGCGGCATTGTTCCACCTGCTGGTGTCGACCCTGGTGCTGATTGCCATCTCATTGCTGGTCAACGCGCGGGTGCCTTGGACGATCGTCTTCTTCCCCGTCGTGGTGGCCTGCTTCCTGCCGTTTGTCGCAGGCACGATCTGGCTGCTGGCGTCGCTGGGGGTGTTCCTACGCGACCTCAAGCAGATCGTCGGCATCGTCACCACGGCCTTGATGTTCCTGGCGCCGATCCTGTACCCCGAGACGCTCATTCCCGAGCGGTATCGCGATCTGCTGTACCTGAATCCGTTGACGGTGATTGCCAAGGCGTCGCAGAACGTGCTGGTCTGGGGCACGCCGCCGGCGTGGAGCGATCTTGGTATCTATACCGTGTGTTCCTGCCTGTTCGCGTGGGTGGCCTTTGCGTGGTTCGAAAAGACGCGAAAGGGATTTGCCGATGTCCTCTGAGCAGATGACGGCGCCGGGCGAGATGGCCATTGCGGTAGAGGGCCTCAGCAAACGCTACGAGATCTATGCCGAGCCGCAGGATCGCCTGAAGCAGATGGTGCTGCCGCGCCTGCGCAGGCTGGTTGGCGCCGAGCCGGCGCTCTACTTCCGGGAGTTCTGGGCGCTGCGCGACGTCAGCTTCAAGGTGATGCGGGGCGAGGCGGTTGGCATCATCGGTCGCAACGGATCCGGGAAATCGACCCTGCTGCAGATGATCTGCGGCATCCTTACCCCCACCACCGGTACGGTTACTTCGCCCGGCCGCGTCGCGGCCCTGCTCGAACTGGGTGCCGGCTTCAACCCGGAGTTCACCGGCCGCGAGAACGTCTTTCTCAGCGGACTGGTCTATGGCATTCCCGAGGATGTGCTCAAGGCACGGTACCAGGACATCGTCGATTTCGCCGAGATCGGCGAGCACATCGACCAGCCGGTAAAGACCTATTCCAGCGGCATGTACGTACGGCTGGCCTTCGCGGTGGCCTCGTTCAGCGACCCCGAGATCCTGGTGGTGGACGAGGCTTTGTCGGTGGGCGACGTCTATTTCCAGCGCAAGTGCTTCCGCCGCATCGACGAGTTGCGCGAGACCGGTTGTACCTTGCTGTTCGTCACCCATTCGACCGACACCCTGTTGCAGCTTTGCGACCGCGGCATCGTGCTCGACCAGGGCCGCATGGTTTTCGACGGCCCGACCCGGCCGGCCGTGGCCGAATACCTGCGGCGCGTGTTTGGCGCGCGGGTGAGCCATGATGACGGCGAGTCGCCGGATCCATCGGCGAAACCGCACGACGCGGCGCTGATTCACGCTGCGCCGGACGGGCACGAGGCCGACGATTACCGCTATCTGGTGGATGGTGGAAGCCGGGAATTGTTCGCGACCCGGTCCGGCTACAACCGCGCCGAAGTACGCCTGGGCGACGGCAGTGCCACCGTGCTGGATTTCCTGATCAAGGGGCAGCGCGGGGATTCGCCGATCGTGCATGCGCGCGAAGGCTTTTCGCTGATGCTCAAGTACAGCTTCAACCGCGCCGCCGAGCGGGTCATCTTCGGCCTGCAGGTGCGCACCCGCGAGGGTTTGATCGTCTACAGCGCCAATACGTTCACCGTCGAGAACCAGCTCTACAGTTTCGCGTCCGGCGAACTGGTCATCAGCGAGTTCAACTTGGTGAATTCGCTGCTTCCAGGTCAGTATTTCGTCACCGTCGGCATATCGCAGTTCGATACCGAAGGCGTGGAGATCGGCGCCTGCGATCGTCGCGTCGACGCGATCATCCTCACGGTGATCGGCGACCGGCGTCACACCAACGGGTTGGCCGACATGCAGATGGAATGCTCGGTAAATCGCGTGGCATTGGCCAAAGCGGGAGACGGGGTGGCATGAGCGCCTTTCCCGACAAGTTGCTGGTCTCCTCGCCCAACGATGGCGGCGTGTTCATGCTTGGCGAAGGTCGCGTAACCCGCCTGTCCTCCATGGATGGCACCGGTCTGGTGATGACTGCGGGCCGGGTCGTGCGCGCCCTGCAGGGCACTGATGCCGGTCGGATCGGCTGTTATGGCGAGGCCGGTTATCGGCGCATCGAGCTTGGTGACGGGGACTACGACATCCACGACCTGCTCGTGGTGGGGCAGCGATTGTTCGTGGCCTGCACGCAATTCAATGGCGTCCTTGAGCTGGACGAGGCTTTCCACGAGGTGGCGCGCTGGGCTTTTCCCGGTGAGCCGGATTCGGTCCACCTCAATTCGCTGTGCTTTCACGACGGCCAGTTGCTGGCCTCGATGTTTGGTGACTTCTCTGCGCATCGCGGCTACAAGGGCGCCACGGCTGGACGCGGTGAAGTGCGCAATGTGGTGACCGGCGAGACGCTCATCTCCGGCCTGTCGCAGCCGCATTCGCTGTGCATGATCGACGGCGATCTGGTGGTCTGCAACTCCGAATCGGGCGACGTGCTTTTCCATCGCGATGGAGTACTCGTGCGTCGCCTCGAGATCGGCGGCTATGTGCGCGGCCTCGCGGCGGGCACCGATTGCCTCTACGTCGGTGTCAGCCGCTCGCGCAACGTCGAGCGCGGCGCGGCAGGTGACGCGGCAGTCGCCGAGATCGTGATGGTGGACAAGGCTTCCGGACGGATCATGCAGCGCGTACCGGTTCCCGCCAGAGAGATCTACGACCTCCGCATCCTGGACGACAACGCGCTGTCCGGACCTGTCCTCGCGTCCTTCTGTGAAGAGATGACGGACGAACATGCCGCGTCGCAACGTCAACTTGCTCGGTCGAACGCGCGCGTGTCGGAACTGCAGGACGAACACGAACAGCTTGCTGCGTGGGGCCAGGGCCTCGATGCCGAGTTGCGCGTGGTGACGACGAGGGAGTCGCAGCTGCAGACGGAACACCAGAAAATCGCCACATGGGCACAGTCGCTGAGTTGTGAACTGCAGGATCGCAACACCTTCGTTTCCTCGCTGCAGGAGCAGAACCTGCATCTGAAGACTCGCTACCAGATGATCGACCGCGAATTGATGGCATTGCGCGCGCAACATGAGTTCGTGCTGCACTCGCATTCCTGGCGATGGACTCGGCCGCTGCGTGCGGCACGCCTGCTCCTGCGTGGCGACCTCCAGGGTTTGCGCGACCGCCTTGCCGAGCGCCGCGCACGCGGCGGCGAAAACCTGCAGTCGGCGGGCGGTGGCGCGACTGAAGGTGCGGCCTCGGGGTCGCCAGCCATGCCGCCGACTCCCGCTGAGCTGCTCGCCGGGCTGAGATTTCCCACCTACCACGAGCCCGAGGTAAGCATCATCATCGCCGCCTACGGCAACCTGCCAATCACGGCAGCGTGCCTGCGATCGATAGCGGCGCACCCTCCCGCCTTGCCCTTCGAGGTCATGGTGGCGGAGGATGCATCGGGCGACCCCGAAATCATGGCGCTGGCCGATGTGCCGGGCCTGCGCTTCACGGTCAATCCGACCAACCTGGGCTTCCTGCATTCCTGCAATCGGGCCACGGGTTTCGCACGTGGACGCTACCTGTACTTCCTCAACAACGATACCGAGGTCACCAGCGGGTGGCTGGACGCGATGCTGGAAGTGTTCGCGCGGTTCCCCGACTGCGGCATGGTCGGCTCCAAGCTGGTCTACCCAGACGGCCGGTTGCAGGAAGCCGGTGGAATCGTGTGGCGGGATGCCAGCGCGTGGAACTATGGCAATCTCGATGATCCTTCGCGCAGCATCTACAACTACGTGCGGGAGACCGATTATTGCTCGGGTGCCTCGCTGTTGATCGCGGCTTCTCTCTTCGAACGGCTTGGCCGCTTCGACGAACGATATGTGCCGGCCTACAACGAGGACTCCGACCTGGCGTTCAAGGTTCGCGAAGCCGGCCTGAAGGTCTACTACCAACCCGCGTCGGTGGTCATCCACCACGAAGGTGTCTCGCACGGCACGGACGTCAACGTCGGGATCAAGGCGCACCAGGTCAGCAACCGGGAGCACTTCCTGGAGCGCTGGCGCGCGACGCTGGAGCGCGAGCACTACCCGAACGCCGAGAACGTGTTCCGCGCCCGTGGAAGGACGCGCTCGAAGCCCACGATCCTGATCGTCGACCACTACATACCGCAACCCGACCGTGATGCCGGTTCGCGCACGATGTGGCAGTTCATCCAGATGTTCCTGCATCGCGGCTATTCGGTGAAGTTCTGGCCGGAAAACCTGCACCGGGATCCGGTCTATGCGCCGCTGCTGGAGCAGCATGGCGTCGAGATCATGTACGGCGTCGAATACCAGGACGGCTTTGACAGCTGGATGCAGCAGCATGGTCGGGAGCTGGATCACGTGTTGCTGAGCCGCCCGTATGTTGCGGTTGATTTCATCGATGCCGTGAGGGCGCATTCCCCCGCCCGATTGCTCTATTACGGCCACGACATCCATCACCTGCGGTTGCAGGAGCAATGCCGGCTTTACCCCAGCAACAAGGCGCTGCGCGTCGAGAGGGACCGGATGAAGGCGTTCGAACACCAGGTCTGGGCAAGGGTCGATGCGGTCTACTACCCCTCGGCCAGCGAGACCGTGCATGTCGGCGAATGGCTGGCCACGCACGCACCTGGTGTGCACTGCCATACCGTTCCGGCCTATGCCTGGGATGATTTTCCCGAGCATCCCGCCGGCAACCTGGATGAGCGTCACGACCTCCTGTTCGTCGCCGGCTTCGCCCACCAGCCCAATGCGGATGCGGCGGCCTGGTTCGTCAACGAGGCATTGCCGCTGATCCGGCAGGGGCATCCGCGGATCCAGCTGGCGCTGGTGGGTTCGAATCCCTCGCCGGCGGTGCAGGCGCTGCGCGCTGAAGGCATCCAGGTGACCGGATTCGTCACCGACGCGGAACTCGCACAGCGATACAACGCGGCGCGGGTTGTCGTGGCACCGCTGCGCTACGGTGCCGGCGTCAAGGGCAAGGTCATCGAGGCGATGCGTTTCGGCGTGCCTTGCGTGACGACGTCGGCAGGCGCGCAGGGACTGGCCGAAACGGCTGGTTTCCTGGCGGCGGTCGACGATGCGCCATCGTTCGCGCGTCACGTGCTGCGTCTGCTCGACGATGCTGATGAATGGCGCCGCGTTTCCGCCGCCGAACAGGACTTCGTTCGTGCCAATTTCACGGAATCCGCACAGTGGCAGGCGTTTGCTCCGGAGATGTCCGCAACACGCCCGCGACCCCGGGAGGCGACCACGTGATCGTACGTGCCCGCGCTCCGCTGCGACTCGGTCTGGCCGGAGGCGGTACCGATGTTTCGCCGTATTGCGACGTGTATGGCGGCCAGGTGATGAACGTCACCATCGATCGGTACGCGTACGCGATCATCAGCCCGCGCGACGACAACCAGTCGTGCTTCCATGCGCTGGACGTCGGCCACCGCGAGTCGCATGCCTGCGGCGACGGCAACCTGGATATCGGCGGTCAGCTGCAATTGCTCAAGGGTGTCTACGAGCGCATCTGTCGTGACTTCCTCGATGGAGAAAGGCCGGCGCTGGACGTGAAGACGTTCTCCGATGCGCCGCCGGGTTCCGGGCTGGGTTCGTCCTCGACGATGGTCGTGGCGCTGGTCCAGGCATTCGTCGAGTATTTCTCGCTGCCACTGGGCGAGTACGAGGTGGCGCATCTTGCCTACGCCATTGAACGCAAGGATCTGAAACTGGCCGGCGGCAAGCAGGACCAGTATGCAGCGGCCTTCGGCGGCTTCAATTTCATGGAGTTCTACGAACACGATCGGGTCATCGTCAACCCGCTGCGCATCAAGGACTGGGTCTGGGCCGAGCTGGAATCCTCGCTGGTGTTGTATTTCACCGGCGTGTCACGTGCTTCGGCCGACATCATCGACCAGCAGTCGCGCAACATCGGCGAAAAGAACCAGACCTCCATCGATGCCATGCACCAGCTGCGGCAGGAGGCCGTTCAGATGAAAGAGTGCATCCTCAAGGGCGACCTGCCGAGACTGGAGGCAACCTTGCAGGCAGGCTGGGTGGCAAAGAAGAAGACCGCCACCAGCATCAGCAATCCGCTGATCGAGCAGGTCGAGGCGACAGCCTTTGCCCACGGTGCCCGTGCGGCCAAGGTGTCCGGTGCCGGCGGCGGCGGCTTCATGATGTTCCTGTGCAGCCCCGAGGATCGCATCGGCCTGAGCCGCGCACTCCTCCAGCACGGAGGCAACATCCTGGACTTCCATTTTACCCAACAAGGAGCGAGGTCATGGCGGATCAGCTGACCGCGTACATCGACGCCGAATTCGACAATTCCATCGCACTGTTGAAGGCGATGGCGGCCGACGGTGAATTGCGCAAGCTCACGGCGGCGGTAGTGGAGGCCTCGGTCGAAGCGCTGCGGGCCGGCAACAAGATCCTGTTCGCCGGCAACGGCGGCAGTGCGGCCGACGCGCAGCACTGGGCCGGCGAGCTGGTCAGCCGCTTCAACTTCGACCGGCCCGGACTGGCCGGAATAGCGCTGACCACCGACACCAGCATCCTCACCGCGATCGGCAACGACTACGGTTACGACTACGTGTTTGCCCGCCAGATCGAGGCACTCGGTCGATCCGGCGACGTGTTTTTCGCGATATCGACCTCGGGCAATTCCGCCAACATCGTGCGCGCGATCCAGGCCGCGCGCGAACGCGGCATCAAGGTGGTCGGCTTCACCGGCGCCGGCGGCGGCGCGATGGCATCCCTTTGCGACATCTGCCTGCGCATGCCGTCTTCCGCCACGCCGAAGATCCAGGAGGGCCATGAATTTCTCGGCCATTTGATTTGCGGCCTGATCGAACGGAGCATGTTCGAGCCGGTGGAGTCCAGGTGATCGCTCTCGGTGCCACGGTTACCGAGCCATGCCCGGTCTGCGAAACGGGGCTATCGTCCTCCTACAGGCATATCGATGGCTATGATTATCTGCAATGTGCGGCGTGCGGTTCACTGCATGTCGACCGTGCCACGCTGAGCGAGATCGATGCCGGCCGGAGCACCCGCGTCTATGATGACGCGTATTGGTCCGAAGAGCTGCGCTCCGCGCGTGAGCGGGCCTGCAGCGATGGGCTGGTGCGCGCCGGAGAGGCCATCCTCTACGCAAGACTGCCGGTGCAGCGCTTCCTGGACATAGGTACCGGCCCGGGCTTCCTGCTGGACGAACTGAGCCGGCAACTGCCGGCTTATGCAGAGCGTTTCCATGGCGTGGAATTGTTTCCCCCCCAGGAACACACCAGTCACCCGAACTATCATCAAGGTGAAATTGGAGGCCTGAACGGTCTCTTCGATGCCGGGGTGTGCATCGAAGTGGTGGAGCACCTGACGCCGAAGATGCTGGCCTCGCTGGTGCGAGGCCTCGCCCAAGTCAGCAGCCCGCACTCGTTGTGGTTGTTCAATACCGGCATGCCGGATTACGTGCTCAAGGAGGATCCCGGTTATCTCGATCCCCTGCATCGCGGCCATATCGTTTCATATGGTCTGCGCGGTTTGACGCATATTTTCGAGCCGCACGGTTTCCGCATCCGCGTCGTTCCCGGCAAGAGCTACGCATTCGTCGCGGAGTTCCAGCCGTCCGATGCCGATCTGGATTTTGAACAGCGGTTCTATCACCCGGTGCGGGAGAACAGGGCCCTGCTGGCAAGCTCCGGCCTGTTGTTCCAGGCCGCCTTCGAGGCAGCGCGTGCTTCCTACTATCACGAGCAGTATCTGGCCAGGACGAAGTGGGCACTGACGCTGCAAGCTCAACTCGACTGGATGTCCGGATCGTGGCTTGGGAAACTGCCGCGACCGGTGAAGGCTGCAGCGAACCGGCTGTTTCGCCGCCACTAGGTTGCGGGCGGATGGATGCTGACGACTCATGACCGATTCAAGCATTGACGAAGCCATTATCCTCGCCGGTGGTTTCGGTACCCGATTGAGGAGCGTTGTCAGCGACGTGCCCAAACCGCTTGCACCCGTGGGCGGGCGCCCGTTTCTGGCGTGGATGCTCGATGTGCTGGCCGCACAAGGTATCCGCCGGGCGATCCTGGCGACGGGCTTCATGGGGGATCGCATTGCCGAGGTCTGCGGAGAGTCCTGGCAAGGCATGGAATTGTCGTATTCGCGGGAGAACGCGCCGCTCGGCACCGGCGGCGCGATGGCGTTGGCGTTCTCGCTGGTGCGCGGCGATGCCAGTCTGGTGCTGAACGGCGACACGTGGCTTGCATTCGATCATGCGGATTTCGATCGGCAGTGGCGTACCGGCAATGCGCGATTGGCCATCGCGCTGGCACACGTGGACGATGTCTCGCGTTATGGCGCGGTGCAGGTCGAACAGCACCGCGTGACGGGCCTCGTGGAAAAGGGTCAGGCTGGCCCGGGTTACATCAATGCAGGTGTCTACGGCATCCGTCGCTCCCTGCTGGACGATTTCCCGGCGCAGGAGAGTTTCTCGTTCGAGAACGCGGTGCTGGCGCCGACGGTAAAGCGTGAGCAGGTATTCGGCTACACGCGGACCCGCGACTTCATCGACATCGGCGTGCCGCTGGACTACCGCCGTGCGCAGCAACTGGTACCGGCAACGGCGGGCCATTCCGCGTGAGTGGCCGCCAGGCCTTGTTCCTCGATCGCGACGGAGTGATCAATGTCGATCATGGCTACGTCTGCGCACCGGAGCGTACCGAGTTCATCGACGGCATCTTCGAATTGTGTCGTGCGGCAAGGCAAGCCGGGCATCTGCTGGTGGTGATCACCAATCAGGCCGGCATTGGGCGCGGTTATTACAGCGAGCAGCAGTTCCTCGACTACATGGACTGGATGCGTGCCGAGTTCCGGCAGCGTGGGGTACCCCTGGACGCGGTCTACCATTGCCCGCACCACCCCACGGAGGCCGTGGGCGAATACCGGCGTGAATGCGATTGCCGCAAGCCTGCACCCGGGATGATCCTGCGTGCCGAGCGGGAACTCTGCCTGGATCTTGCACGGTCCACCCTGGTCGGCGACAAGCCATCGGATATCGCCGCCGGACGCGCTGCAGGCGTCGGCAGCTGCATCCAGATCGCGCCGTCGCGGGCGCCCGGTGCGGTCTCGGGTCTGGTCATCACCGAAGCTGATCGCCAGCGGGTGCTGGCCAGTTTGAATCCTGATGCTACGAGCCGCGACCAGAAAAACTGAAAAGTCGGTGATGAACGCCAAACTGCCACGATCCGACGGAAGCGCCAGATCAACGGTTGGAGTTGCGCTGTGCAAAGACCGGCTTGATGACGGGCTTGCGGCATCGGCCTTGTTCGGGACGCGTGGGAGTCGGACTGCCGCGGGACAACGTCGGAGACCGGCGATACCCTCGCACCCAGGTCTGCTCGGAAGAAAGCACAGTTGGATGAATGGCGCATGGCCGCGGGGTGCGGGCGGCGCGCCGAAGGGCTTTTGATTCCGATCCGCACCTTGCAAACTACTTCACTTCGCCGACCCGCATCAATGGTCCGCGAATATGCCGGTGCACCGCAACAGTCAGCCCTTCCCCACGATAAAAGCGGCCATGCCCTCAATGCCTCATCGTTCCCTGGTGTCGCCAGCGTTTTACTGGCTGGGTTTCGCGTTGCTGATTGCAGGCTTCCTCGTCAACGGCTTGTGGCGCGGAATCGCGCGCGGACCCACGCTTTTCCTGGGTGAGTTGTTGCTGGCGTCGTTGGTCCTTGCGTTCGTGGTCTGCCGCCTGCTGCGCTGCAGGTTGGCGACGGCATCGCTGCTGGTGTGGTTGCTGGCGCTGGCTTATTTCGCCGGCTTCGCCGCGTGTCTCGCCGCGCTGCTGATTGCCCTGGCGGCCTTGGCCCTGGGCAGTCTGCTGGTTCCCATAGATACGCCTGCCCGCGGCTCGCTATGCGTCATGGCGGGGCTCGCCGCGCTGTGCGGGATCGACGGTTGGCTGCTTCCGTTCTTGATTCATTTCCGTGCCGTGTATGTCGTCGCGCTGCTCATCGTGGTGTTCTCGCGCTGGCGCGCGATCATGCCGATGTTGCGCGCATTGCCGGAACGGTGGAGTGGCGCCGTGGCCACCGCACCCGGCACGGCCGCATTCGCACTGCTCGCCATCGGCGCCGTGTCCACGTATGCGTGGTTGCCTACGCTGGCCTACGACTCGCTGGCCTACCATCTCAACCTGCCCTCGCAGCTGGTCGCGCACGGCTATTACCAGATGAATGCCGCCACGAACGTCTGGGCGTTGTCGCCGTGGGCCGCCGATGTGCTTCAGGCCATCGCGTGGGTCGTGGCTGGCGTGGAGGCGCGAGGCGTGGTCGACATGCTGTGGGCGGGCCTGTCGCTGGTGCTGATCTGGAGTCTGTGCGAAGAACTTGGGCTGCGCGGTCGTTTGCGCTGGCTGGCCGTGGCCTTGTATGCATCGGTGCCGATGATCGCGGCCACGCTTGAATCCATGCAGACCGAGGGGCCGACGGCGGCGGTGCTCGCCGCACTGGCGCTGGTCATTCAGCATGCCCGCGTTCCCGGTCGACGCGACGTGTTGCTTGCTGCGGTCCTGTTTGGCCTGTTGCTGGCATTGAAGGTCAGCAACCTGATGTTTGCAGGGCCATTGGGGTTATGGCTGCTGTGGCGTTGGCGCGGACGGTTTCCCTGGCGAGCCTTGCCGGTTGCCATTCTTTTTGCGTTGGTGCTTGCTGGCTCAAGCTATTTGTATGCATGGATGTTGACTGGCAACCCGGTTCTGCCGGTATTCAACGGGATCTTCCATTCCCCCTACTTTGCGCCGGTCAACTTCCGCGACAGTCACTGGTACAAGGGGTTTCACTGGGACATCATCTGGCGTGTGGTGTTTCATTCAAGCGACTACGTGGAGAGCGGGGACGCCACCCCGGCCCTGGTGTTGATCGCCCTGGCCGGCAGTTTGCTGGTGGCGCTGGCCAGGCCAGCCAGCCGGGCGTTGGCACTGGTGGCCATCAGCGCTCTGTTGTTGCCACTTCATGAGATCCAGTATTCACGCTATGCCGCACCATCCCTGGCGCTACTCGTACCGGCGATGCTGTGTGGCCTGCCCTCATTCGATGCGGTGCGCAAGCAAAGCCGTTTGGTGCCCGCCGCGCTGTGCGCACTCGTCCTGCTGAGCCTGGCTTACGTGAGCGGCATCTCCTGGCAGGCGACCAATGGAGCGGTGCGGTCACGCGTGTTCGCTGGGCAGTCCGCAGTGATCAACCAGTTCGCGCCGGAACGCCAGCTGGTTCAAGTGGTGGACGATCGATATGGCGCAACGGCGCGGGTATTGATCCTGGACAGCGCAAAACCGTTTGCGGCCGAGTTCGCAGGGAAGGCCTTTGCGCTCAGTTGGTACGATCCACAACTTTCGCGATGGGCCGAGAACGCCGATGCCGACAAGACGGGACAAGCGTGGATCAAGGTCGTCAAGCGCACCGGCGCCAATCTCCTGGTGACCACGCGGAACACCGCCTCTGGTCCCTTGCTGACGGCCATCGCCGAGATGAATGGCCGCGTGATTTCCGAGGTCGGCAACTCGCTCCTGTGGCGGATCGATGCTGGCGATTCGGCAGCCTCCGCGTCGTCGGTACCCAATGGCGTGGCTGCAAGCTTCGACACCACGACCGGCCCACCCGCCCAGGCCCTGGTCGACGCCAGCGTGACACTGCGTTGCGATCCGGACATCGCAAGCGGACAGCACATCGTCGTAAGCTGGGGAGTCGGGCAAGAGGGTCATCGTGCACGAACCAGGTTCGGATGGGCGTTTTGCCTGCAGAACAGCACGATGCAGACCTCGATTCATGAGGCGCTGCGTTACCGCGTGACGTCACTGCAGATGCAGGCCCATCGCAGCCCCGACCCCAGCCCGGGCCTCGTCGTCACGGACTCGCATGTCAGCCTGCGCCGCGACCTGATGGCGGAACGGGACCTGTCCGGGCAGGTGCGGCATATTCTCGAGTTCAAGGGGAACCGGCAGCCGGTGGGGCCGATTGAGCCGTGAGCATTGCGCGCCAGGGGGTGAGGTTCCTCGCCGTGGGCTGCTGCCTGATCGTGCTGGACTGGGCGGTGTTCGTGGCGCTGACCGCGCTGGGCGTGATGCCTGTTCCGGCCAACATCGCCGGACGCATGATCGGGGCTCTTGCGGGCTTCTGGGCGAACGGCAAGATCACGTTTTCGGTGCCCGGTTCGCCGCGCTTGGGCAGACGCCGCTTCGCGCGCTATCTTGTGTTGTGGACAACGCTCACTCTGCTCAGCACCGTGCTGGTCACACTCCTGGCCGAACATCTCAGCCTGGAGGTCGCCTGGCTCGCCAAGCCGGTGGTCGAGGCAGGGTTGGCGGTGCTGAGTTTCATTGTCTCCCGTCACTGGGTATATCGCTGAAATGAGTCAGACCATCACGCCGCGCATAGCGGTGGTCATTCCCTGCTATCGCGTGGCCGCCTGCGTCGTGGCGCTGATCGGCCGGATCGGCCCCGACGTGGGCTGGATCATCGCCGTGGACGATGCGTGCCCCGAACAGAGTGGCGACGTCATCGAACGCGACTGCCATGATCCGCGCGTGACCGTGCTGAGGCACGCCGAAAACCGTGGCGTGGGCGGTGCCGTGATGACCGGTTATCTCGCGGCGCGCTCGCTGGCGGCTGAAGCCGTGGTGAAACTTGACGGTGACGGGCAGATGGACCCGGCGCTCATTCCTGCCTTGGTCGGCCCGCTGCTGCGCGGTCGCGCCGACTACGTCAAGGGTAATCGCTTCCACCGCCTGGCGAATGTCGCGGCCATGCCTGCGGTCAGGCTGTTCGGCAATGCGGTGTTGTCGTTCCTGACCAAGTTGTCCTCCGGCTACTGGCAGTTGTTCGACCCCACCAACGGATTCACCGCGATCCACCGAAGCCTGCTGTCCGAATTGAATTTCGAGCATGTCGCCAAGCGGTACTTCTTTGAATCCGATCTGCTCTTTCACCTGAACCAGTTGCGCGCCGTCGTGGTGGACATGCCGATGAAGGCTGCCTACGCGGACGAGACATCCAGCCTGCGTCCGATGCACATGATCGGCCCTTTCCTGCGCGGCAACCTGCGCAATTTTGGTCGCAGGTTGCTCTACAGCTACTTCCTGCGGGGTTTTTCGGCCGCTTCCGTTGAACTGCTGCTGGGCATTCCGTTGTTCGTGTTTGGCCTGGCCTTTGGCGGGATCCACTGGTGGCGATCCATCGTTGAGCATGTGCCGTCCACGGCAGGTACCGTGATGCTCGCCGCCTTGCCGATGATCATCGGCGTGCAGCTGCTGCTTTCCTGGATGAACTTCGATGTGGCCGCCGAGCCCCGTCAGCCGGTGCACTTGATGTTGCAGGAACACGACCAGGTCTGAACGGACAACGCCCGCGGGCGCCAGCCGCGTTTTCCAACTTCGTGTATCGCGTCGAAACCGTCGGGCGGCCGACCGTCACCTTTCGCTTCTCGCTTGCGCTCAAGCCGCTGCACTGAGGCGACGGCCACGCTCCTTGAGAACTTGCTCCAGCGCTTGATCGCCGTTCCGTGGCCCCTTTAGCGACCGTCGTTGACGAAGCCCAGGTCCTTGCCCAGTACTCCAAGCGGGCGCTCATCCCCGGTCTTCGAGGCGTCCAGCAGGTTGTCGACCTGGATGCGCACGGTCACGGGCTTCCCTGCGCCAAGGTGGCACGTTGCGGGTATCGGGAATTCCAGCGGGGCAAGCGTGTCGGGCAAGGTTGCCTGGGTCGGTGCAACGCAACCGTCGAAGCTGACCGTGACATTCGGGGTGCGGTCGTGAAGGTATTTGTCGGCCGGTGGGGTGTAAGCGACGAGTTGAAAATGATCTCCCGCTTGCGGAGTCAGCCGTACCTCGTTGTCGGCACTCAGCCAGCGTCCATTGACGCCTTCTGACTCGTTGAACCCGTGCAGATACGGGTAGTTGTCAGCGGCAGATATGTAGCGAAGCACGCCGTCATGCCCGGTCGCCGACGGATTCGTGCCCTTGCCGGTTGATGTTGCTGTCGAGGGCGCAGGGAGGATGAGCCTGCCCGTGCCATCGGGATTGAAGACAAGCTTGGGGATGTCGCGGTAGGCATCGATCGTGCTGATGCTCCGTACGGACACGGCGGATGTGGCGTCGCCCACACCCTGATCGATCCGATAGGCTGCATTGCCGGAATTCACGAACAGAACCCACCGGGGGGTCAGCCCCAAATCGTTCTTCAGATAGAAGGCGGTCTCACCATTCTTTTGCCATGGCGATTGTTCAATCTGGCCCGGGCCGATCCCGATCACCGCAACTGCCTTGTACCGGTTTATTTCATCCCGGTGAGTGCGGAGAAATTTCTGGACATTGTCGGCAATGGCGAAATTGATGCGCAGATAGTTGCTTTGATTCCAGTTTGTCGAGTGCTGTCGGACCAAGCCGTCCAGATTGGGCGCGAGGACGGCGACGCTGGCTGCGGCGGCAATGAACAGGCCGGCCCTGGTAAATATAATTTGGAGCAGGGCCAGTGAGGCGAGCGTCTCCCAGACCCACCAGTTGAGCCCGTAGTAGGGGAACAGGTGGTTTGGCATGATCAGATACGGCGCCATCAGGCTGCCCACCATCAACCCTACAAAAACGGCCTGCTTCCAGTGATTGCGCAGGACGATCGCCGCGAGCGAAAGGGCAAGGAAAATGAGGGTCAGCAGTCTGATGTGCAGACCGATGCCCACCGTGTAGTAGACGAGAACCCTGATCATGCTCATTGGATTGAGTGTCATGAAATAGGGTGAATTCCGCCTGGCGATCGGTTCGATATAGGACCGCTCGGGGATCAGGAATTTGTTGAACACAAGGAAGAACGCGAGCACCAGGAATACGCATCCAAGCATGGCGCGGTGCTTTTTCAGCTGATACTTCCAGTCCTTGTCCGTGACGACGTGCCAACCGATCAGGAGAACGGGTGGCAACAGGAAGTCTTCTTTCGAAAAGATGGACAGGCAAAACAGCGCGATGAAGGTCGCCGCCGATGATGTTTTTCCGTCGCGTTCCCATTTTTCCAGGGACAGCAGTGCGAAGCCGCCAAACAGCATCGACAATGTGCCAACGATGGTCTCCAGCTTGTAGACATTTCCGATGACGCCAGGATTTGTCATGCACAACATCCAGGCCATGATGAACATGAGCGGATGCAGCTTGATCTTGAAGATCGAGGCGATGACCTTTGAAACGCATAAAAAGTAGACCAGCAACGAGATGTGCTGAAGCGGGTAGATGATGTACTTGCCTTGTCCGTGCAGCAGGTTCTTTGCCACGATCGCCTGCAGGTAGATATACAGTTCGGACACCGGCCTGGCGTGCAGAAGCGAGTCGCTCAAGCTGTCATCGGCGCGGCGAATGGTTGTGGCGAAATAGTCAATCCGGAACGTCGGTGTCCCGATGATCGACATCTTGCACAACACGAAGTAGTAGACGCAGTAGATCGCTGCGGCCACGCCCGTGATGAAGAGCGGGTGCTCGATCCATGAGCGGATATTGGCTGACGCGCGGTCAATCATGTGCTGGCCTTGCATCCGTGAACTTTTAAACGTGGGTGAAGCGGACAGTCGCCGTCTCTAGCCCTGATCGGCGTTCTTGCCGGGCAGATTGGCCAGGCGGTAGTTGATTTTTTCAAGAAGCTTTCTGTTGGTGGCGATCAGCTCGCCAATGAGACCCATCATGAACAACAGCATGCCCAGGGTGACGCACAACGAGGCCAGGATGACCGACTGCACGTGTCCGCCGCCACCGCCGCTGCCGAGATAAAAATAGAGGAAGCGAAGGCCGGCAAGCAACCCGATGGCAAGGAACACGGAACCGACATAGACGAACAGCGCCAGCGGTCGATAGACGACGAACACGCGCAGGATGGTTACCAGGGAGCGCTTGACGTAGCTGGAGATGCTCTTCACCAGACGCGAGGGTCGCAGGTCGCCATTGGTCCGGATCGGCACGGACAGGATGCGCAGGTTGCTCTGGCCTGCCTGGATGATGGTTTCCAGAGTGTAGGTATAAGCGCTGAAAACGTTCAGGCGCATGGCCGCATCGCGGGACATCGCACGGAAGCCGCTTGGTGCGTCGGCAACGTCGGTCTTGCTTGCCATGCGCACGGCCCAGCTTCCCAGCCGCTGCAGTTTCTTCTTGATCCAGGAAAAATGCTCGATCTGGTCGATCGGGCGCGCACCGATGACGATGTCCGCCGCATGCGCCAGCACGGGCGCAGTGAGCTTCGGGATGTCGGCACCGCAATACTGGTTGTCGGCATCGGTGTTGACAATGACATCGGCGCCCAGCTTGAGGCATGCATCAAGGCCGGACATGAAGCCGACTGCCAGACCGCGGTTCACCGGATGACGTACGACATGATCCACGCCGTTGAGGCGTGCAACCTCGGCTGTATTGTCGGTCGAACCGTCGTCGATGATCAGCCACTCGACCGTGTCGAAACCCTCGACTTCGCGCGGCAGATCGGCCAGCGCGATGGCCAGCGTTTCTGATTCGTTGAGGCAGGGAATCTGGATGATGAGTTTCATGGAGGTCCTTGTGCGAAGCATCGGTCGTGTATTTCCAGACGCCGAACTACCCGCGGGGCAAATGGCGTAATCTCAAAGCTTGTACCGATCGGATGACGGAATTTCAAAATCGACCAAATATCGGACACTCAATTTACTATCCCGGCAATCCATTGCGTGCGATCACCACGAGATTGAGTGAAGGCCGAAGCTTGGGGCCGATCTGAATGACAGACTCGTCGAAATCGAATTCCAGCGGAGCTGACTTTGCCTCCGGACGCCCCCGCAGCGAGTGGACCATATTGAGCAACTTTACACGGAGCGAGTCCGGGAAAATCGGCAGCGTGAACGGCAATGTCATCCATTTGAGCTTGTTGCAACGGCGAAGCTCCACGTCGATGACATCGCGGCGCCCGCTCATCGCCTGGACGAGAACCTCCGGAAAGAATGGCCGTAATGTCGAAGCCAGTGAGCTGGCACTGTATTCCTTGATGTGCCAGCGGTTCCACGGGCGTTGCAGTGGAAACAATCGGGTGCTGCGATCAGGAGTGACCAGGACAAGCATGCCGCCCGGGGTCAGGACGCGACGGATCTCGCCAATATAGTGGTCGACATCGGCGACGTGCTCGAATACCTGGAATGAGAGCACCGTGTCGAAGGACCCGTCCGGGAAGGGCAATGGTGCCATCGGATCGATGCTGCTGAAACGGAGATTCTGGCGCGGAAACTGCTGGCGGGCGTGCTTGATCGCGTCATCCGAGACATCCACGGCGTCCACGCTCGCTGCGGTCACAGCCATCCGTGCCGATCCATAGCCACTGCCGCAGCCGTAGTCCAGGACGCGCTTGTTCTGGACGAAAGGTTCGGCGAAACGATAGGTGGCGATATGCATGAGGTAGATCACGTAGTCTTCTATGGAGGACTTGTAGTGCTCCACGATCATCCGTTCGCCGGTGGGTTCAAGCTTCATGGTCGTTACCAGGGACATCATGGGTGACGCGTGCGGATGCACGCATGTCGGTCAGAAAAAAAGCTGCAGAGCCTGCAAGAAAGCAAAGAATGTCGCCAAGCGTTGTCGCCAGCCGCAGTGCGATGACGATCAGCAACGCATCGGGTCGGGCATAGCTGAACTGAAGCAGTGCAAGCATGAGCCCTTCGCGCACGCCCAGTCCTGCTGGCGCTCCAGGGGTGAAGAATCCAACGACCCATGCAAGTGCGAAACTTCCGGTAAGCAGCGCCCACTGAGCCTGCTGTCCCGGGAGCAGCAGCATCGCCATGATGGTGATGCCGGCACCGAAAACGATGTAATTGAGGATATAGGTGATCAACGCAGATGCGAGCGCTCTATTGCGAGGCAGCACGTTGGGTGCCCCGTACGTGCGATCTTTCGACGTGAACCGGCGAAGCACGGCAGGCAGCGTTTTCTGAGCCAGCATGATTGCGAGCACGATGACGCATGCGATGACAACGATGGTAGTCAAGCGGGTTGCCCCATGGCGATCCAGGATGCTCGCACCCGCGCCTGACAATGCACAGCCGGCGACGCCAGTGATGGTTGCTGCAACGACCGCGAGAAGCGCCTCGACCAACACGCTGATAGTGTAGGGACGCACCGGGATGCCACGGCGAATGGACATGGCTGCCCGCCCGATGTGCTGGCCAACGTTACCCGGGATGTATTTGGCGAGCTGGGTGACGCTCATGATGATGCTGAGTTCACCCCAGCGTTTGCGCACTCCCAGGTCTTTCAGGAGACGTCGCCAGGCCAATGCGCTCAGTGGGATGATCAGGGAGTAGCCGATGGCGGCAAACACCATCCCGCCAATTGCCTTCGCTGAGGCGAATTGCGAAAGGTCCTGCCCCCGCAGCGTGCGTACTGCATAGACCACGAATGCAGCGGTGGCGGCGAGGCCGAGGATCAGGCCGAAGTGCCGAATCCAGCGCTTCATGTCCGGCGTGCTTTGACGAGATAGCCGCTGCCCAGATCGGATCCGACGAAGAAGTGCTGCATGCCGAAGAACGTGCGCAGTGCAAGCTTGCCCGGCAGGGAGGAAAGCAAGGGATAGAGTTTCAGATGCGGACCGCGATCGGTTCCGCTGCGATCGTTGTTGCGCTTTCGATCACTGTCCATGCCCGCATCGCGGTGAATTCGCTTTGCGTAGACTCGGGCGCTCAGGCGTTCGCCAAGGTTGGTCAACGGGAAACCGTAGCATTCGCAGATTTCGGGAGTGAAGCCCGTTTCGCGCAAAAGTTGCAGCAGCGGCTTGCGCTCGTAACGACGGAAATGCCCGGCCCATTCATCACCAGCGGTCCACATGCGCATATGGGCGGGCACTGAGAGCAACAGGGTTCCGTTCGGGCGCAGCCAGTCATGCCACTGCATGAGCGCTTGTCTGTCATGCTCGATGTGCTCGAGCACGTCGAACGCGAACAGCGCGTTGAAGGACTCTTTCCAGTTCACGTCGGCGGCGGCGAGTACCGGAATGTGCTGTCCTGACAGCGCTATTACCTTCTCCGCGAGAGTTCTGGCCTCGATGGAAACTTCCAGCGCCTGGCACTGAAACCCCCGGCGAGCAGCTTCGATCAAAAGCATTCCTGCCCCAGGCCCGACTTCAAGCAGCCGTCCCGGCTCAAGCGTGTCGAGTTGGCGAAGAATGCGAGCTCGTCGCATCAGGTAGCGTGGCGCCGGTACCCAGCCAAGATCAGGCGCAGCTGGCCCGAGGAAATCGTCTTCAATCATTTTTCGGTCTTCCGCCATGGGCCAGGCTTGGTTGCATCAAGTCGAGAAACTGGGTGCCGATCGCCTGGTAACCAATAAGGTCGAGCGACTCCCGATGACAGGCAATGCCAGACCGCCAGCGTCCTGCTTCAAGATGCTGGCGCACGGCATCGGCAAGCGCTTCCGGATCTCCGCCGGGTACCAGATACACGTGGCCTGGACTTGGCTGCAGCAATTCCCGGATCGCCGGCGAATCCCGGGTGATCAGCGGGCGACCGGCGGCCACCATTTGAAAAACCTTGTTGGGGATGACGCTCGCCGCCTTTTCCGATGTACCAAAGATGCCGAGGCATAGATCGGCTTGGGCAATCCAGCTCCTCAGTTGGTCATAGTCAACCCATTCTATCCATTGAACCTTCGGCAGCGGGTCGGCCTGCAACAGGCCACGCGTCGCCGGGGCTTCCTGGCCACGCCCGATCAGTGTCCACTCGACGGGTTCGTCCCGCAGTTCCCTTGCCGCTTCAATGATGGTCGAGATTCCGTGCAGGGGAATGAACTGCCCGTAGAAAAGCACTTTCATGGGCGCATCCGCGGCTCGAGGAGAGGGTGTTCCGACCGACTTGAATCGTTCTGCCTCCGTACCCACCCAGATCGCGCCGCAGGAACCTGGCGGCAAGTCGAACAGCATCTCGATTCGTCGCGCGTGCGCTTGCGTATCCATGAACACGATGTCTACGCGATGCAACGCCATTCGCTCGAGACGGCGCAGGAGTCTGGCCGGGACACTCCCGGATCGGAGCAGCTTTCGATCTTCAATCATGGTGTCGTAGAGCGAGATGAACACATCCCACGCAACCGGAATTCTTCGCATGTGGCCGACGCAAGTCGCTATGAGCGCGTCCAGGATGCCGGGGTAACCTACCAGCAGTACGTCCGGTTTATCTGCTCTTGCCAACCGCCATATCAACGCGGGGTAGGCGAATGCCCATCGCGCCAGGAGGCGGAGACGCGACCGCAGTCCCTTGACCTGCGATTTGTCCTCGACACCTTCCCATACGTTGGCGTGGATTTCCTCCACGGTGATGCCGACTTCTCGCAAGCCTCGCGTCAGGATGCGCGCGCGTGGCTTGCCCGTGTCGTACGTTCCCCAAAGAAGGACCCGCATGCCAACTCCGGATGCGCTCGATGAGCGGCACGGAAGCCTGGAAATCACCCCAGTGCCTGTTCCAGCTCCGGAATGATCTTGAACAGATCCCCCACCAGGCCGATGTCGGCGACCTCGAAGATCGGTGCCTCGCCGTCCTTGTTGATTGCCACGATGGTGCCGGCATCCTTGATGCCGGTGAGATGCTGGATCGCGCCGGAGATGCCGATCGCCATGTACAGCTCGGGCGCGATGATCTTGCCGGTCTGGCCGACCTGCATTTCGTTGGGGCAGTAGCCGGCGTCAACGGCGGCACGCGAGGCGCCGACGGCCGCGCCGATCCTGTCCGCGAACTTGTAGATGATGTCGAAGTTTTCCTTCGAGCCGACGCCGCGTCCGCCGGAAACGACCTTGGCGGCGCTCTGCAGGTCCGGGCGGTCGCTGCTGCCCTGCTTGAGCTCGACGAAACGGGTGTGCGTGGGCAGGCTCGCCTCGACCGCCAGCACCTCGACCGGCGCATTGTTGCCGCCGCTGGCGGCAGCGGGCCAGGAGGCGGTGCGGATGGTGGCGACCACGGCATGCGCCGGGTTCGCTTCGACCGTGATGATCGCGTTGCCGGCGTAGATCGGGCGCTTGAACGTGTGGCTGCCCTCGACGCTCATCACGTCGCTCACCTGGGCCACGCCGAGCAGCGCGGCGACGCGCGGCGCGAGATCCTTGCCGAACGTGGTGGACGGCGCGAATACATGGCTGTAGCCGTCCGCGGCCTTCGCAATTTGCGGCGCCAGCACGGCGGCCAGCGGATGTGCGTTCTCGGGGCGGGCGACGGTGAGTACGCGACTCACGCCGGCGATCTTCGCCGCCTCGGCGGCGATCGCGTCGACGCTGTCGGCGAGTACCAGCACGTCAACCGCTTCGCCCTTCACCGCGATGGCGGCGCTCACGGCGCGCGCGGTGGAGGAGTTGAGTTTGCCGCCGAGGTGTTCGGCGATGACCAGGATCTTGCTCATGTGGATTTCCTCGTTCCGTCGTTCCCGTGCAGGCGGGAACCCAGAGTCTTGGACAGGTGGCGAAAGTCGCTGGACTCCCGCTGGCGGGGGAGTGACGACGGGTTACAGCAGACCCTTCTGCTTCAAGGCCGCGACCAGTTCGGCCGCATCCTTCACCATCACGCCCTTGCTGCGCTTGGGTGGCGCCGCGTAGTGCGTGGTCTTCAGGTGGTCGTGTGCCTCGACGCCGAGCGAACCGAACTCGATCACGTTGATCGGCTTGGATTTCGCCTTCATGATGTCCGGCAGCTTGATGAAGCGCGGTTCGTTGAGGCGCAGGTCGGTGGTGATCACCGCCGGCAGTTCGGCCTGGATCACTTCCAGGCCGGCGTCGACTTCGCGGGTTACCGTGGCCTTGCCATCGGCGATCTCGACCTTGCCGGCGAAGGTGGCCTGCGGCCGATCCCACAGCGCGGCCAGCATCTGGCCGGTCTGGTTGGCGTCGTCATCGATCGCCTGCTTGCCCAGGATCACCAGGCCGGGCTGTTCCTTCTCGATCAGCTTGAGGAAGACGCGCGCGGCGGTCAGCGGCTGCACGGCTTCGGCGGTGGTGACGTGGATGGCGCGGTTGGCGCCCATCGCCAGGCCATTGCGCAGGTGAGCGGTGAGATCGGCCGGGCCGATGCCGACCACCACGACCTCGTCGGCCACGCCTTTCTCGCGCAGCCGCAGCGCCTCTTCCAGCGCGATGTCATCGAACGGGTTGGCGGACAGCTTGACGCCGTCGGTGACCACGCCGCTGCCGTCGGGTTTGACCTGGATGCGCACGTTGTAGTCCACGACGCGCTTGTAGCCGACCAGAATCTTCATCGATGGGTTTCCTTCGGGGGAGACTGTCTTGCGGAGAAAGTCTCCATTCTAACCGGGTTCAAACGATCGTCCTAATCGCCGCGACGCCGGAATCCGCGGGCCACGAGCCGGCGCCAAAGGCCCGGCTTGCGCGCGAACGCATAACCCAGCATCGCGCCGCAGCGTGCGGTGTGCAGCCATGAGACGCGCAACATCGCCCGCAATACCTGGTGCCAGCGCGCGTCTTCGATGAAGAACCGGTAGATGTCGATCGCCAGCAGGTCGGCGAGCCGGGCCGGCGCGCCGTGCGCCAGCCGCGACAGCAGGAACTTGGTCAGGATGAATTCGGCCTGCGAGCGCGCCGATTGCACGCGCACCCGGGCGGTGACTTCGTGCTTGCGGAAATTGCTGCGGCGCGCGGGGTCGAAGATCACCTTGCCATGCGGCAACACCCGGCCGATGAACAGCCAGTCGCCGCACAGCTTGAAACGCGTGAGCAGGGGCGTCAGCGCCTGCCTGAAAGCCCCCGCCTCGATCAGTGCCGAGCTCATGTTCGGCACGATTTGCCCGCGCTGCTGGAAATCGGCCAGCTCGGCGTGGCCGTCGCTGACGAAGGCGCGATCCCAGCGGGTTTCGCGCCAGGTTTTCGTGAAGTATTCGCTGGTGTCGCCGATGCGCCGATCCGCCTCGTCGACCACCCACGAGTTGCAGTAATACAGCGCCGCGCCGGGCGCGGCCTGGAGGCTCGCCAGGGCTTGCGCCAGGAAATCCGGTTCGGCGAAATCGTCGCTTTCGCAGATCCAGAAATACTGCCCGCGGGCCCAAGCCGAGAACGCACTCCACGCGGCGAACGGCGTGCCCGAATTGCGCGGGTTGCGGATCAGGGTGAAGCCGAACCTTTGCTGCAATGCCTCGAGCACCTCGCCGGAGTCGTCGGAGGAGGCGTCGTCGATCACCAGCACTTCGATGGTGGCCAGCCCCTGGTCGAAGATCGAGGCGAGTCGCCGCGGCAGGTACGCTGCGTGGTTGTACGAGGGCACCAGGATCGAGACCAGCGGTCGCGCCGATCCCGACGGCGACGGCGCATCGGTGCGGTCAGCTGCGCCGGGCATAGGGATAGGGCGCGTCCACTTCGGGCAGTCCGCACAGCGCGGCCACGCTGGCGCTGTCGAAGCCGGCGGCGCTGATGCACGGCAGGAAGATCCGCTCAACGGCGTGGGCGAGCGTGCCGTCCATCTGGCCCGCTTCGGGTTCGAACGCCGACCCCTCCAGGTGCGCGTCCAGCAACGGGCGCAGTGCGGTCAAGCGCACCCAGAACATGCTGCCGGCCACGAAGCTGTCCTGCTCCGGCTGCGGTTCGGGGATGCCCAGGCGCGTGGCCAGTGCACGTACATTGTCCTGGTTGGCGCCCCAGAAATAATCCAGCCGCTGCCGATGGCCCTCGGCGTAGGCCATGCCCAGCGTCGGCCGATCACGGAATGCAGCCAGCACGCTCGCCGCGCGCGCAGGATCCACCAGGCGTTGGAACAGTTCGTTGCGCCATTGCTCGCCGTCGCGACGATGCACCGAACGCTTGGTATGTAGCTTCAGCACCACGTCGACGCCTTCATCCAGCAGTCGATTGGCGACGTGCAGGAAGGGCAGGATGTCGCGGCCGTGGTTGTCGAAGGCCTCGATCGCCGCATCGAGGCCAAGCTTCCGGCAGCGCGCGCTCACCGCATCGGCAAGTTCGTGCGGGGTGGTGATGACGATGCGCCAGGGCTGGCCGCTTGCGGCGAGCGCGGTCGCCATTTCGTCCAGCACGTCCAGGTACCAGACGTGGAGTACCGCACAGGGACGCCGGTCTGTGGCCCCGGCGTCGCTCAATGCATCCCGCGTGGCCTGCAGCCACGCATGGCCCAGCCGCGCGTCGGGTTCGAGCACGGCACCTTCGGCCCACTCGTTCCAGGCGTTGATGAAGACCAGCGGCTGACTGGCGAAACGCCGCCTTGCCGTGGTGATCGCCTGGCGCAGCCAGTCCCGATAACCGCGCGGCGACGCATGCACGAACACCCGGCCGCGACCGCTGCGACGCGGCTCGTTGTCCCACGCCGGGTTGACGCCCGGATATCGCGGATAACCCGGCTCACGCTGGGTCATCGATGCCTGCGCCAGTTCGCGCCAGTCGAACACGCTGCCGCTGTAACCGGGATTGATCAATCGCTGGCGTGCGGTGATCGGCGTAAGCGTGGTGTTGTTGGGCGGAAACTCCACCGCCGCGTCGAAGCCGATCGTGCGCGGATCGACCCGATCGAAGCTCTGCACATACGCCAGCTGGATATCGCCGACACCGTTGGCGCGGCACCAGTCGCGCCAGCGTCCGGCGGTGACTTTGGCGTCGGGCAACAGGCCGGGGCGATAGACCAGCAGCAGCGGCTTGCCGTCCACCCGCAGGTAACGCGGGTCCGCGAGGTAGCGCGCCACGTGCGCGATGAAGGCGAGGTCGTCGTCGGCACCGTGCTGCTGGCCGATCAGGATGTCGTCGGCGCGCCCGTCCCATTGGCGCGACCAGTTTTCGTTGGCCCAGCAAAGGCACAGCGGCAGATCGAGCGAGGGATCGGCCAGCCACTGTCGCAGCGGATCTTCGAGCAGGGTCTTGCCGCCGAACCAGTAGAAATAACTGCAGAACGCGCCGATGCCGTATTCGCGCGCCAGCTGCATCTGCCTGCGCATGACCGCCGGCAGGCGCAGGTCATAGAAACCGAGTTCCGCCGGCAGGCGCGGTTGCGCGTGGCCCTCGAACTGCGGCAGCGCGCGTGTCACGTTATGCCATTCGGTGAAGCCCTCGCCCCACCAGGCATCGTTCTCCGGGATCGGATGGAATTGCGGCAGGTAGAACGCCACCAGGGTGGCCGGCAGCGGCTGCGGCAGTTCGCCCGTGCGGTGCGGTTGATGACCGATGGCGGGGCCGGCGGCACTGACGCGAGGTCGGCGCTCGGCGCAAGTGGCGTCGCTCACCTGGCCCTGCGGTTCACGCGGGATCAGCCCGTGATGGCGGTCAAGGAAGCGCTGGCGCCAGCGATCGCGCGTGGTCGCCGGCATCGGCGTCAGCCGAAACCCGGTTTGCAGCGTGATGAACAGGCAGCGCCTGGCGAAGTCGCGGAGTGACATGGCGGTCTATCGATGGGGATGCCGGAGCATCGCCGCTGGCATGCGCGAGGTCAATCCAGCACCCGATGCAGCACGGCGTCCGCCGCCGCGGCGGAGAAGTGCCGGCGCACGTTTTCCAGGCTGTTTTCCGAGACGCGTCGCCACAAGGCTTCGTCAGCTTGCAGGCGCTGCACGGCGCTGACGAAGGCCGCCGCGTCATCAGCCACCAGCACGTCGACCTCGTCGGTCAGCTGCATGCCCTCGATGGCGACGGTGGTGGCGATCACCGGCACGCCATAGCTCATCGCCATGTTGATCTTGCCCTTCACGCCGGCACCGAAGCGCAGCGGCGCCAGGGAAGCGAGGCAGCTCTCGAGCCACGGCGCCAGTTCGGGTACTCGACCATGAAATTGCAGGCCCGGCGCGGCAAGATCCCGTTGCCTGGCATCGGGCACGTCGCCCAGCACATGCAACTGGATCCCGGGCACCGCCTGGCGCAATGACGGCAGGATCTCCTGCGCCAGCCATTGCATGGCATCGCTGTTGGGCGGGTGGCCATGGCCGCCGATGAATACCAGGTCCCGGCGTGGCGCATGCGGCTGGCTGCAGCCGTATACCTGATGGATGTTGGAGAGCACTTCCACCCTGGCCTGCGGCGCCAGTTCCGCCAGCAAGGCCTGTTCGTGCGGACTGACCACGAAGGTGACGTCCGCTTGCCGGATCAGGGCCAGCTCGCTGCGCCGCGACAGTTCGGCCTGGCGGGCGAGCGATGCGCTCGACGCCAGTTTTGCCGCGCGCGCCTCGCGCAGGAAATGCAGATCGACCGTGTCGAAGACCAGCGTGGCCTGCGGCGCATGGCGCCGCACCGTGTCAAGGTACTGACCGGCCACCATGTGGCGCGACAGGATCACCGCATGCAGCTCGTGGCCGTGCCGACGCAGCCAGCGCGGCAGGTCCGGCACGTCCGGCCGGCACAGCGTTTCGCAACCCAGTGCGCCCAGGGTGGCGATCGCGTGCGCACTGGCATGGCCATCGTCAGGCAGCAATGCCGTGCTCCATTGTTGTCGGTCGAGCAGGTCCAGGATGGCGCACATCCGCACCGAACCGGAATCGCGCGTGGGTTCGGGCGTCATCATGTCGACCACCAGCACGCGGCCGCGCCGGCGCCAGCGGATGGCACGTCCCAGCGGCGTGCCCACCGGTGGCTGGGTGGCGAGTTCGGCCTGCCATTTGGCGACGAATTTCGCGCGATTCGGCCGCTGGTGGCGCTTCATGCCGCGGTCGAGATCGATGCCGGCGCTGATGCCCTCGCAATGGATCACCGTGCTGGCAGGTTCGTAGTACACGCGCAGGCCGAGCCGGCGCACGGCGAACGCCAGGTCGACATCTTCGTAGTACGCCGGCGCGTAGCGCGTGTCGAAGCCGCCGACTCGCCGAAAGGTATCGCTGCGGATCATCAGCGCGGCGCCGGAGACATAGTCGACCTCGCGGCGGTAGCGGAACGCCGGGTCGTCGCGTGGTTCGAAACGGCCGGTGGTCCAGCAACTGCCGTCGTCGAACACCAGCGCGCCGGCTTCCTGCAACCGGCCATCCGGATAGACCAGCCGGCTACCCGCGACGCCGCAGTCGGCGCGATCGGCGAAGCACTGCAGCAGGGCATCCAGCCAGCCCGGCGTCACCTGGGTGTCGTTGTTGAGGAACAGCAGGAATTCACCGCGCGCGGCCGTCGCGCCGGCATTGCAGCTTTCCACGAAGCCCTGGTTGCGGGAGTTCGCCAGCAGTCGCAATCCCGGGATCGCCGCCAGCACCCGCGCGCTGTGATCCGGCGAGGCGTCGTCCACCACCAGCACTTCGAAACTTGCCTCGCTGGTGCACTGGACGAGGGAGCGCAGGCAAGTCGCGGTATGGGCCAGCTTGCCGTGAACCGGAATGACCACCGACACGCGCGGCTCGGTGCATGGATCGAACGCCAACCCCGACACATCCGCGTCGGTCGGCAGCAACCGCAGGCTCGCATCAACCGTCGGGCGTCGCTGAAACTCCTGGGCGGCGCGCTGCCAGGTACCGCGCAGGCCGCGCAACGCCATGCTGCCGATCACGCGGCGCAGCAGATAGGTGGTGCGCCGGTAACGCCAGCGAAGTCGCGAAATCACAAGTGCGTCCTGATGCCCGGGCCCAAAACGCGATTATCCGGCATTGCTCCGGGTCGGGCGAGGCCCGGCACGACGATCCGGCCCCGCCGGGGCAGCAGACGCCTGCGCTCGATGCGGGGCGCGACCGGCCCATGCCCGCCATCCTGTCGACGTGGCGATGACGGCGCGCTGGGTAGGCTGGATGTGTCGACGTGTTTTCCGGTGACCGATTCGGTGCCGGGCAGGCGTCAAACGCAGCAGGCAAGCGGCCCATGTCGGATTTTCACGACGGTGCCCGGTTTTTGGATTGTCCGCCACGACGTCTCCCGCTCGTCGCGATCGCGGCGCTGCTGGCATGCGCGGTCCCCGAGGCACCGGCGCAAGCGCAAGCAGCGGCGGACGGTCGCGCCGTCCCGGTCTCCGCTTCGGGGCGCGCGGGCGCGCAGCCGGCGAGGCCGGGCAGCGTGGCGGGTCCACCCGCCGGCAGGACGGCAGTCACCCTGGGCGAGGTCATCGTCACCGCGAACCGTCGGCGCGAGCCTTCACGCGAGGTGCCGATGCACGTGGACACCCTGTCCGCCGCGCGGTTGCGGGAGACTGGTGCAAGGACGCTGGCGGATTATGCGTCCTACCAGCCGGGCGTGTTCTTCGCCAGCCAGGGCGGCCCCGGCGAAGGCACCCTGATCATGCGTGGGATATCCACCGGCAACCAGACCAGCCCCACGGTGGCGGTGTACGTCGACGACGTGCCGATCGGCGGCAGCACGGTGTACTCGGCAGCCGCCACCTATGTGTTCGATGCCGCGATGATGGATCTGGATCACCTCGAATTCCTGTTTGGCCCTCAGGGCACGCTGTATGGCGCCGGCTCGATGGGTGGACTGGTCAAGTACGTGACCCGCAAGCCCGATACCAGTGCATTCGCCGGGTCGGCCGGACTGGATGTTTCGCATGGGCAGCGTGGCGGCATCGACACCGGCGAGCACCTGACGCTGAACATGCCGCTGGTGAAGGATGTGGCGGCGTTGCGGGTCAGCGCGGTCGACCAGCACACCACCGGCGTGTACCGCGCGGTGGGCGAGACGCCGGCGACACACGCCGACAGCAATCGCACGCGTGGCATGCGCTTGCAGTTGCAGGTGTATCCCACCAGCCGGCTCAGCTTCGATGTCAGTGCCATGGCGCAGCGGATCGCGGCCGATGGCTTGTCGATGTCCGACTACAGCCTGACAGACCAGGCGCTTTCCGGTGGGCCGTACGATCGTCGGCTCAATCACCGCGAACCGTTCACCCAGACCCTGCAGCTTTACGTATTCCGTGCCGTTTACGACCTGGACTGGGCCAGCCTGGACTGGATCAGCTCGTACCAGACCTTCGTCAATCGCGCCGTGCAGGATTATCCCGATGTGTTCCTGGGCCTGCTCAACCAGCTCGGCCCTGCGTTCGGCGTCGACCAGAAACTCGATTCGCTGTATGTCGATTCCACCTACGACGTGCACAAGGCCGCGCAGGAAATCCGCCTGACCTCGAAGCGCAACGACGATGTGGACTGGCTGGCCGGGGTCTGGTTCAGTCGTGAAGATGCCTGGGAAAATTTCGCCCTGCAGGGCGCCAACCAGCCGCCGCCCGAGGGACAGACGCGGCTGCTGCGGCAGGAAGTGAGTTCGCGTTTCCAGGAATACGCCGGCTACGGCGACGCCACCTGGCACCTCTCGCCTGCCTTCAACCTGACCTTCGGTGCGCGCCTGAGCGGCAATGCGCAGACCCTGGCCAATTTCGAGGATGGCCCGGTGGCGGGCAGCCCGGGCGGGTTTCGCGAGCACCTGGTCAGCTACAACATCACCAAAATGCTCACCGCCAGCTATCGGCCAGACGCGACGCGCTCCTGGTACGTGCGCGCGTCGACGGGTTACCGTCCCGGTGGGCTGCAGGCGCCGGTCACCAGCACCATCTTCGGCGCGAACGACAACATCATCAATCATTTCGGCTCCGACACGCTGGCCAGCTACGAGGCCGGCTTCAAGGGTCGCTTCCCCGACGACGACCTCAGCATCGGCGCCGATGTCTACGACATCGAATGGCTCGACCTGCAGGTGCCCACCTATACCGTGGGCAACGCGGTGATCGAGAACGTGGGGGATGCGCGCATCCAGGGCCTGGAGCTGCAGACCGGTTACACACCTGGCCACTGGCAGTTCGACGGCTCGCTGGCCTGGACGCATGGGTGGATGGTCAGCGCCAACCCGGGAGCCGACATCGCGGTGGGCGCGCCGATGCCGTATTCGGCGCGCTGGAACGCCAGCCTGCAGGTCCGCCGCAACTTCAACCTGCTCGGCATGGCCGCCCACGTCGGCGCCAGCCTGCGCGCGACCAGCCATCGACACGCGGGTTTCGCCGGCAATGCCAGTGACCCCGATTTCGACTTGCCCGGCCATGCGTTGCTGGATCTGGATGCGGGCGTGATGCTGCGCGGTGGCGCGCGGATCGGGGTCTACCTGCGCAACGTGCTGGATCGGCGCGTGCCGGTCGGCACCTTGAACACGCAGGCGGTCGGGTTCCTCGCATCGGTGGGAGGGCCGATGCTGGTGCAGCAGTCCACCCCGCGCAGCGTCGGGGTGTCGCTGGAGGTGCCGTTCCGGTAGCCCGGGCCTGCTAGGCGCTCGCGGCGCTGGACTGCAGCGCGCGCGGAAAGCGTGCGCGAATCGCGTGGCGGATGCCGGGCAGGTCGAGTCCGGCCATGGCCAGCACCTCCTCGCGACTGCCATGTTCCAGATAGACGTCTGGAAGGCCAAGCTGCAACACCGGCAAGTTGATCCCATGGGCGGCCAGGCATTCGATTATGGCCGAGCCCGCGCCACCGGCGACGGCATTGTCCTCCAGCGTGACGAAGGCCTCGTGGCTGTTCGCCAGCTCCACGATCAGCGCCTCGTCCAGCGGCTTCACGAAACGCATGTTGACCAGGGTCGCATCGAGTTCCGCGGCGAGCGTGGTGGCGGAGTCCAGCATCGCGCCGAAGCTGAGCAAGGCAAGGCCGCGGCCACGTCGGCGCAACTCGGCCTTGCCGATCGGCAGCGTCTCCAGTTGCTGGTGGATCGCCACGCCGGGGCCACAGCCCCGTGGATACCGGATCGCGGCGGGGCCGTGATGCTGGAAGCCGGTGCTCAGCATCATGCGGCACTCGTTCTCGTCGGCCGGCGCCATGATGACGAAGTTCGGCAGGCAGCGCAGGAAGCTCAGGTCGAAGCTGCCCGAGTGGGTGGCGCCGTCGGGGCCGACCACGCCGGCGCGATCGATCGCGAAGGTGACGTCGAGGTTCTGCAGCGCCACGTCGTGGATCGCCTGGTCGTAGGCGCGCTGCAGGAAGGTGGAGTAGATCGCCACGACGGGTTTGGCGCCTTCGCAGGCCATGCCGGCGGCCAGCGTCACCGCATGTTGCTCGGCGATCGCCACGTCGAAGTAGCGATCGGGGTATTCCTTCGAGAAGCGCACCAGGCCCGAGCCTTCGCGCATCGCCGGGGTGATGCCGAGCAAGCGTTCGTCGGCGGCGGCCTGGTCGCACAACCAGTCGCCGAAGACGTCGGTATAGGTGGGTTTGGCGGGGCCGGATTTCTTTTTCAGGCCGGCCTGCGGATCGAACGGGCTCACCGCGTGGTA
>Ga0134128_10001029_pt1 | contig 37403 bp, 52 predicted proteins | sample KB31754_FD_96462 | JGI IMG/M metagenome (GOLD analysis project Ga0134128, IMG submission 96462) | Terrestrial soil microbial communities with excess Nitrogen fertilizer from Kellogg Biological Station, Michigan, USA - KB3-175-4 | ecosystem: Environmental > Terrestrial > Soil > Unclassified ...
GGAGCAGGCACGGGCATAGCCGGAGCAGGCACGGGCATAGCCGGAGCAGGCACGGGCATAGCCGGAGCAGGCACGGGCATAGCCGGAGCAGGCACGGGCATAGCCGGAGCAGGCACGGGCTGTTGCATCGCCCACTCCACACCGGTCCAGACATACCCCTCATCCCGGAGTATTTTGATCGCGGCCAGCGCATCCGCTTGGGCAGGCGCGGCAGTTCGCTCCCGCAACTTCTCCTCGAGCCCTGCGCACTTCTCTTGCAGCTGGGCTACCGTTTTGTGCGCCCCATCAAGCTCGGTCCCCAGGTTACTGACTTGGTCGGCCAAGCCCCGAAACTGATCGCACATATCCAGGTGGAGGGTCAGCAAACGTTTTAAAGTTTTCATAGTTGATTCTCGTCGTTGATAAATCCGGCGTCGCCGCCGAGGGATAAAATAAGTTCCGCGAACCGGAGCTGGGCCATTTCGTGGTCATCGCCCGACCACTGCCAGTCCTCGCGCTTGACCTCACGGCACCAGAAGCGCCCGAAGGTCATGCCGACCATTTCTTGGGTGATCACCACCGGGTCACACCCGATCAGGTCGGCTGACTTTATCTCGTCGCTTATCCGCTGTGACTGGTTGAGTAGCCCGTACCGAAGGAACGTCCCGTCCGCCAGGTACGCCGCGCCCTTGTTGTTCTTCCAGGCCCGGCCGCCGCGCTTTGACATAGCCACTTTGACTCGAGCCTCTACCGCCGCTTCTGAGGCGCCCTCCACGGGCTGCAGCCGCTCGTCATAAATGCCCATGTGCGTTTGGTAGCTGCGGATCTGCTCGAGGCTCAGCCCCTCCAGCTTGGCCCATTCAAAGAAGGTCACGGAAGTTACGCTCCAGGTAGCCGGTGAGGTTGCCGTAGCCGTCCGACAGGCCGATGGTGCCTTCAGGTATGGAAGTAATCCGCGCCTCGCCCACCCACTCGGTGGCGAAGTCTCCGTAAATGAACACCGTGCGTTCCGATAGGCGCCCGCGGGTTATCAGGATCTTGAAGGACTCCCGAGCTATGCCCTGCTCAGGCTCTGGCCCGTTCCAGGCGAACGGCTCAGGCTGGGGCGGGTAGGGCTTGAGCAGCCGACGCACCAAAGCGCCCCAAGGCAAACAGCAGATCAAGCCGATAGACACCGCGCATTTAATCAACAGTTCCAGTGCGTCCAACGGGTTCATAGTTTCGCTCTCCAGTAGCGGGCATCCTCGATAGCCTCGCGGCGCACTTGACGCAACTCCTTGCGAGGAGCACCAGGCACCTGCCAACTGTCGCGGGACGCCTCACGGGCCACACGCAAACAGGCTTGAAACTTATTTCGGTTGTTCATAGATCACCTCAGTAGCAGAACCACCCCGGACAGTGGGCGCACTTAGCACCCCCACCCGGCGCAGCTTTAATGTCGTGCGTGCAATCTGGGTCTGAATTCCACAACTCGTTCCAAGGGCCGGTGTTTACGGGTTGCCCGGCAACGTCCCGCTCAATCTTTGGGGCGTACTTACTAAGGCAATGTTCCAACAAATCCGCGCCGTAGGGCGGTACTGTTTTCATTCGGGTAACTCCTCGTTGTAGACAAACGCAACACTAGACCTAACTGACGAGTTCGTCAATACCGTTCTAATCTTTTCGTTGAGCGCTGCGGTGTCCGCCCGGGTCAGGGTCAAGGCGGTCATGACGTCCACGCCGAACTGGAAATAGAACCGGCGCATGGCCTCGTGGGACTGGTCGCCCTGGGCCTGCCGCCAGCCACCCCACAAAGCCATCGTCTCGCGCAGTGCGGCACGGGCCTGCATTTTCTCGTGGTGCCTGTTCTGCTGGCCGGCAGCCGCCACAGCATTGAGACCGAAGGTGTTGGGCGCGTCCTGGGCTACCTTGACCGTGTGCTCCAGCGCCAGCATGGTCTCCTGATCCAGCTCATACAGGTCGCCGTCGACGAACTCGGGGCCCTTGCGCGACGACGGAACTTGCACCTTCTCGCAGTAGGGGCACTCGCGTTTGGTCGCCTCGTACTCACCAGCGCAGGACATGCAGGTGGTGGTGGGCATGACGTCCGAAGGCTTGGCCCGCCCGCCGCGCTCCCGGTCGTTGAGGCTGTAGTCGGTGCGGTGCCCGGGCAGCCCGTGTTGCTTGACGTTGCCCACCTGGTCGATCAGGAAGCCGTAGGGCTTGTCACTGGCCGCAATGAACGCCCGGCGCTGCTCGTCGGTATAGGTCTCCCAGTGCGCAAAGATTGCCTTGTCAATAGATAGCCGGGCCGCCCGCCCCGCTTCCTGGAGGAACTTGCAATAGGACTGCGTGGGGTCTTCCATGAACACGGCGTCCAGGTTGGGGATATCCGTGCCCTCCCCGAATAGCGCCACGTTCGCCACGACCTTGACTTCCCGTCGCTCGAACTCGGCCATGGTGCGCAGCCTCACGCCGGTATCGGTCTCTCCGCTTAGCATGGCCGCGCGGATGCCCCGGGCGTTGAAGTTGCTGGCGACCAACGTCGCGTTCTTGACGTCAGGCGTAAAGATGAACGCCGTTTTGCCGGGTACTTTCGCCAGATACTGCTCGACCGCGTCGCCAGTGATCGAGGACTTACCCACGGCAGCTTGAGTGCTGGCAGCTGTAAACTCGCCGGTGGCTTTGCTCACCTCCAGGTCGGCCCGCCGGAAGTCGCCCGGGGGGCAGAACACACGCAGCGGGGTGAGGTAGCCCATGCGGGTCAGCTCGGGCATTGACGGCCCGGCGATGATGGTGTGGAACACTCCCTTGGCGTGCGCCCCGATCCCCTTACCGTCAGACCGCCCGGGCCAAGCTGTCGGACCGAGTACCCGCGCCTTGGGCGTGAACGCCAGCACCTTGCCCCAGGTGTTATCGCGTAGGACGTGGTGTGCCTCGTCTGGGATAGCCAGCGTGACCTCGGCCAGCCAGGCACCGTGTGCCCGTTGCGCTTTCTTGCCGAGTAGTGTCAGGGCCCCGCCTACCCCGGCTTGCGCCGCGGCATAGTGGAAGTGAACCCCGAACTTCTCGATCTGCAATTTAACGATGGCGCGCACCACCTCCTCGTCCGCAATGATCCGGTGCCGGATCCCGCAGCGCGCGAGGGCCATGGACAGTTGGCACACCAGCTCATTGCGGTGGGCGAAGGTAAGCGAGTTGCCCAGGTGCTTGCGGATGCGCTCGGCCAAGATCGCTGTCTTGCCGCCGCCGGTGGGGAGCACCATGCAAATGTTGTGGGCCGGGTTGGCTGCCCAGTAGTCAGTGATGCGACGGTCCAGGTCAGCCTGGTACGGCCGCATCGTGACCAGCGAGGCGCGTACGGCGCCGGCCAGCAACGACCCCACGCTGGGGGCGAGCGACGTCACTGGTCGTAACTCAAGCAGTCTTGCATAAGGTCGTCCGCCAAGTCGTCGGGCGACCGCTCCGGGTGGGCGTAGACATATTTTGCCAGAGCGATTTGGCCCACCTTGGTTTCCTCCCGGTCCGCGCTGAAACGTACGAGCACTTTGTACTGGGCGAGCGTCGCGCCCATGTCGCGGTAATGGGCCTGGGTGTAGGCGGTGTTCGCCAGCCAGTTGCATTTTTCCAGCTCGTACGCGGCGGCCGGCGGCGCGATTGTAAAGGCCAGCACCGTGGAGCCGAGCAGCAGGCCCAGCCAGTAACGCTCAGTATTTTTCATAATTTTTAAACTCCCTATTGACGAGGTCGTCATTTAGCCCCACCATCGGCCCCGAAGTCAACCACCACCCACGAGAATTAAACATGCCTATCAAGTTAGAAATTACTGAAGCCGAATTGCTAGCCCCATCCGCCCTCAATGCGGTGGCGACTTTTCTACTCGCCCTGGGCGGCCAGGCTATTGAGTCCACTACGGTGACTCGCAAGGTCGGGGAGCTGGAGCACACGGTCACTACCACGGGGCTCTCGGGTGTTACCGAGGTGGCGCTCGCAAACGAACCTGGTGAAACGATCCTGTCTGCTGAATCCGCAGCCGCGGTGTTCGGCGGTGAGGCCCCAAAGCCTGCCGGTGCTGTCGCGCCCACCCCGCCAGCTCCAGTTGCGCCCGTTGCACCTACTGCGCCCGCGTCCACAGCTCCCGTTGCACCCAACCCGAGTTCGGGAATCGTTACAGATAAAGCCGGCCTGCCTTGGGACCGCCGGATCCACAGTGAGTCGAAGTCGATCAACAAGACCGATGGCCTCTGGCGCGCCAAACGTGGCCGCGACGAAGCGTTGACCGCGGGTATCGAGGCCGAGCTGCGCGCCGCCATGGCTGTGGAAGTCCCAAAGCCCGGCCCCGCCCCTTCTCCTACTGTCGACCCTGCGGCGGCTCCGGTCGCACCCGTTGCCCCGACGGTGGCCGCCCCTACTGCACCAGTTGCTTTGGAACAGGCCTCGACTATTCCTAAGACCCTAGGCGAGTTGATGGTAGCGGCTCAAGCGTTGGTAGCTTCCGGCAAGATTGCGTCTCTTGACGTGGTCCGGGCGACCGCCGCCGAACTGGGGATCGTTGCACTGCCGCTGCTCGGCACCCGCCCGGACATGTGCGAGGCGGTCTATAACAAGTTGATTGCGCTGTGAGCCTCCTTGCCGAAACGATGGAGTCACTCAAGTTCACCGAGGCGCAGAACAAATTGATCCTCGCCGGAAACTTACCCAACGCCGTGTTGGCTGAGCGCTTCGGCAGGTCCAAGCGCCAGGTACAGCGACAACGTAAATTTCTCAAGGAGCAGTCATGAGCGACCACTCTATTTTCGCCCCCAGTAGCGGGGCCCAACTGATCCACTGCGCGGGGTCTGTGCTGCTGCAAGCGCAGTTCCCCGAGGACGAAGACTCGGTCGCATCCATGACCGGGACGGCCTCCCACTGGTGGGGCGCCGAGCACTTGGCCGACGACGGGAGCCGCCCGCCAGTTGGGGCGGTGGCGCCCAACGGCGTGACGGTCACCCAGACCATGACGGACGGCGCCACGCAGTGGATTGAGGCGGTCGAGGATATCCTGGCCGAGTCGGGCACGGCCGCCGTGATGAACGTCGAACGTACCGTCCAGATACCGTCCGTGCACGAGCTGTGCTATGGCACGCCCGACACTGATATCTGGGTGCCTTGGTCCAAGACCCTGCACATTGTGGACTTCAAGGGGGGCCGGCTGCTGCACGAGCCCGAGGAGCATATCCAGTGCGTAGAGTACGCCGAGGGGCGGGTGCTCGAGTTGATCGCCGCCGACCCTACGCTCCAGGACCAGCACATTACTGTCGTGATCACTATCGTACAGCCGCATGCGTACCACCCGCTCGGCACGGTCCGCAGATGGACGTGCAAGGCGAGTGACCTGCGCGGGATCATCAACCGGCTGAAGGCCCAGGCGCTGCTCGCACTCACGGCCAACCCGCCTACCGTGACGGGTGAGGGCTGCCGCCACTGCCGGGCCCGTCATGCCTGTACCGCCAACCAGCGGCGAGCGTACGCGGCTGCCGAGTACGTGGACACGGCCACCGCCCGACCACTGCACGGCGCGGAGCTGGCGCTCGAGCTGCGCATTCTCGAGGACGCCGAGGACGCCTTGAAATCCCGGCGCACCGGCTTGGAGCAACAGGCGTTCCACGAGGCCAAGACGGGCGGCGTGCCGGGGTACGGGCTGGAAAGTTCACGCGGCAAACTCGACTGGATCAAACCAGCCGAAGACGTGGTAGCCCTGGGCGATGCCATGGGTGTCGACCTGCGCAAAGCTCTTGCAGCAATTACCCCAACACAAGCTAAAAAACTAATTGACGAATCCGTCATTAGTGCATACGCTGCCCACACACCCGGATCGGCTCGACTGGTCCGTACTGATAATCTTGCACAGCAGGTATTTGGAAAATGAGAAACATCACTACCCCCGTAGGTCGTTTGGTTGGCGGCTCCCTGTATGAAGGCCGCGTGACCGATAGCAAAGGCCGGCCATTCATTTATAAAACGGGCGCTAAAAAGGACCAGCCGTACAAACAATTCAGCTTCGGCATTGCGATCCCTAAAGAGGCCGGCCATACGCATTGGAACCAAACCGCTTGGGGCGCTCAAATTTGGGAGGAGGGAAAAGTCGGCTCGCCTAACCTGCACCACCTACCATCCTTTTCCTGGAAAATTACCGATGGCGATTCCCAGACTCCGAACGGCAAGGGCAACAAGCCGTGTGAGCAAGAAGGGTATAAAGGTTGCTGGGTCGTATGGGTTCAGGCCAATGAGTTTATGGTGCCGGTGTACAACGCCAACGGCACGCAGCTTATTCCAGAGCCTGGTGCGGTTAAGCCCGGGTACTGGATCCAAGTGCGTTTGGAGTGCGATTACAACAAGAGCGCCGATAGCCCCGGCGTTTATCTCCAGCAAAAAATGGTCGCCTACTCCGCCCCGGACACCGAGATTATCCTCCGCGTCCAGGAAGACGTATCGGAAGCCGGCTTCGGTCAGGCGCCACTGCCTGCTGGCGTCAGTGCTACCCCAGTCGGCCAACTGGCGGACGCCGCTGCGCCTGCACCCGTCACCACTACCGTGACCCCAGCGCCTAGCTTCCTCAACCCAACGGCTCCAGCAGCACCGACCGCCCCCGCCGCACCGACCGGTCCGCAACCAACGGCCAAGGCCTGGACCACGCTCGAGGGCATGCTGGCCGCCGAGGGCTGGACTATGGAGCTGCTGATCAAAGAAGGCTATGTAACCGCCTAACACCCAACCCGTTTACTGCGGCCCTTGACCGGGCCGTTTTCTTTTGAGGTGTCTTATGCGACCAATAACTATAAGCCCCTGCCGGGGGTGCGCGACAACCCTCGAGCACGACCGAGACCCGGGGACGGTACTTTGCCGAAGCTGCAGTAGGGAACTTGACGAGCTGCGCCTGCTCAACCCGCCCCCAGCCCCGCCGCCGATGCGCAACCCGCACCAGGTGCCTACGTGGTTTGAGCCAGGCTATCGGGTTCTGTTCATTGCTGCAGTGCTTTCAGTTGGATTCTTTCTGGGTTGGGTTGCTCGAGGTGGCGCATGAGTACGTGCAAATGCGGTAGGGGAAAGGCTTCCGCGATTGATAATAAATGCGGGCACTGCCGGACTAAAAAAGAACAGCGAGATATTGACCGCCGACGAGTTGTACATATTTGCTTAGAAAATTGTCCCGTGTGTCGGGGGCTTAAGAAATGACCTACCGCGCCTATCAACAGGTCCCCGCCGGGCCGTCCTTCTCCACCGTGCTCCCCGACTTCGACTTTGAGACTTACAGCGAGGCGGGGTTCGTTTGGAACGCCGGGACGAATAAGTATGAGAAGCCCATCGGCGCCCAGAAGAAAGGGATCAGCGCCGTGGGCGCTGCGGCCTACACCCAGCACCTGAGCTGCGAGGTGCTCAGCCTCCAGTACGACCTGAAGGACGGCGTGGGCCCACGCTTCTGGCGTCCAGGGATGCCCAACCCCCAGCCCCTGTTTGACTACCTGGCGCAGTGGTCGCCGGCGTCCCAGCTCGATTACCGCACGCCGGGTTTGATCGAAGCGCACAACAGCATGTTTGAATTCCGCACCTGGATGGACGTCTGCGTGCGGCGCTACGGCTGGCCGCCACTGGATCAACGTCAGCTCCGTTGCTCTATGGCTAAGTCCCGGGCGCACGCCCTACCCGGCTCGCTGGAGGACGTTGGCCGGGTGCTCAACATCGCCCACCAGAAGGACAAGGAAGGTACCCGTCTGCTCAACCTGTTCTCGATCCCACGCGACCCGACAGCCAAGCGCCCGGAACACCGCGTATTCCCCGAACAGGATCCGGTGGACGGGCCCAAACTCTACGCCTATAACGAGCGGGACATTGTGGCCGAGGCGGAAGTCTCAGTGTTGACCCCGGACCTGGCGCCTGCGGAACTGGCTTACTGGCTTGCAGACCAGGCCATCAACTACCGCGGTGTGGGCGTCGACAGCGGGGCGGTGGCGGACTGTATTGATATCCTGCACCAGGCTCAGCGCAAGTACGACAAGGAGCTGTACCAGATCACCGGTAACCAGGTCCCGGGCGGGTCGAAGACCAAACAGCTTTCCGCCTGGCTGCGCGCGATGGGCTACCCGATCACTAAAGAGGACCCCAAGAAGCCTGGCCGGGTCATCGACTCCGTGGACAGCGAGCGGGTCGAGGAGGCGCTGGAGCGTACCGACCTGCCGCTGGTGATCCGTCGCGCGCTGGAGATTCGCCAGCTCGTCGGCTCGGCCAGTGTGAAAAAGATTTACGCCATGACCCGGATGGCAACGCGCGACAACCGCCTGTGTGACATGTTTATTTTCCACGGGCCGCGTACTGGCCGGGACGCCCACCAGGATGTGCAACCCGGCAACTTGCCCAAGGCGGGCCCGAATGTGCGCTGGTGCGATGACGTCGGCTGTAACCGACCGTACGCCCATAAGCTGGACACCTGCCCGTGGTGTGGCTGCAGCTCGGCATTCAGTCGGGAGCGCTACGCCGAGAAAGAAGACGAGGGCTGGACCTGGCGGTCGGTGTCGTTCGCACTTGAGATTATGGCGTCCCGGTCCCTGGAGCTGGTCGAGTGGTTTTATGGTGACGCGCTGCTGACAATCTCGGGGTGCGTGCGCGGGATGTTTGTCTCGGCACCTGGCAAGGACCTGATTTGTTCGGACTACTCCTCAATCGAGGCAGTCGTAACCGCGGCGCTGGCGGGCGAGCAATGGCGCCTGGATGCTTTCGCGCGCAAGGACGATATTTACTTGACCTCGGCGGCCAGGATCACCGGCAAGACGCTTGAGTGGTATATGGAGAACGGCGGGAAGAAACACCCGGACCGCCAAAAGATCGGCAAGCCGGCCGAGTTGGGCCTGGGCTTCGGCGGCTGGATCGGCGCGTGGTTGCAATTCGATAAATCGGGCACGTTCACCGAGGACCAGATCAAGGCAAACATTATCGCGTGGCGCAACGCCTCCCCGATGATCGTCGAACTCTGGGGCGGCCAGTTCCGGGGCACGCCCTGGGCACCAACCAAGATGGAGCTGTACGGCCTCGAGGGCTGCGCGGTCGCAGCTATCCAGAATCCAGGGCAGGCCTACGCCTACCGCGGGATCACCTACGCCGTGCAGGACGATATCCTCTATTGCCGCCTGCTCTCTGGCAAGCTGCTCACCTACCACCGCCCGCGGCTCAACAGGGTGACTCGGCGCCAGGGCTGGGTGGAAACGCTGGAGATTACTTTCGAGGGCTGGAACACCAACCCGAAGAAAGGTCCCCGTGGCTGGATCCGGATGCAGACCTATGGCGGGTCGCTGGCGGAAAACGTCATCCAAGGCACGGCCGCCGACGTGATGAAATTCGCCGTCCCCAACCTGGAGGCCGCAGGCTACCCCATCGTGCTGCGCATCCACGACGAACTGGCGGGCGAGGTGCCCGAAGGGTTCGGCTCTATCGAGGAGTTCGAGCGGATCATGGGCACCTTGCCGCACTGGTGTGCGGGCTGGCCTATCCGAGCGGCTGACGGCTGGCGGGCAAAACGATACAGGAAGGATTGACATGCACCAGGTCATCAGCGTTACCGGCCACCGTCCGGACAAACTCGGTGGGTACTACGCCCTCGACCAGCAAAAACGGGTCGAGGCGGTTTTCGCGTCATGGTGCGTGGACAACGCGCCCGCGCTGGTTGTCACCGGTATGGCGCTCGGGTTCGACACGCACGTAGCGAGGGTCTGCGTGCTGCTGGGCATTCCTTTCATAGCGGCCGTGCCGTTCACTGGGCAAGAGGGCCGGTGGTCGAAAATATCGCAGGAGGAATACCACTACTTGCTGCGCAAGGCGTTACAGGTTCACGTAGTTTCAGCCGGAGGGTTCTCCAGCGCCAGCATGCACCGACGCAACCACTGGATGGTGGACCACTCAGAACTCACCGTAGCGATGTGGGACGGATCCCCCGGCGGTACGGGAGCGTGCGTTAACTACGCTCAGGAAGTCGGACGAACGGTTGTAAATCTTTGGGATAATCTATTTGACGGCTTCGTCAGTTAGGAACACAATCAATCCATCGAAACGAACAACGGAGCAAGACGAGATGACCTACACAGAAGCTATGAACGCGACGATTCGAGGCCATATGCACAAATGTTTTGGTGACGGCAGCAGCAAGCCATCTAAAGGCATGAGCAATAAGCGCGTCCATATGATGAAGCTCGTTCGCTACACGTCACGCTCTATACACGGCAAATAACCAACCCGCCCACCCCGAGCCCCTTAAATGGGGCATAGCCAGTACCAGACAAGGAGTTCCAACCATGAAACTGTTGACCACCATCCTGTTTATCCTCGCCGGCCTGTACCTGGCGGCACCCTCAAAGCCCGACGCTCAATTGGCTGCGTTCTGCGCGGAGCCTGCGGGCAAGCTGGCTTGTTCCTTCCAGGGAGTTCGTCATGAAACAACCCGCGGCTAAACCTCACACCCGGCAACCTTGGTGCCCGGGGCATTGGATCAACAAGTCCGGCCTCGGCATGGACCCTACCGACCTTCGCGAAGGCACCGACCCGCTGGCCGATGACGGCCAACTGGCCCGCCAGCGCATCGTTGCCGCCACGGAAACCGATCAAATTATCAGAAGGATGATGCGCAAATGATCACACGAGCACAGGCCGAAGCGCTATTGACCCTGGCCGAGTCGCTGGAAGCGTGCGAGCGGGTTGGCGTCGAGATTGCCGTTCCGGGGCGGGGGCACGTACGGTTGCAAAGCCACCCTCTGTTTTGTGAAGCCCTGGACCTCCGGCAAGGTGACGACGTGTTGAACGGGCCGGACTTGCGAACCCTCGTTGCTGACCTCATGCCAAAGCCCACTGGCTCGTGACGATACCGGGGCGCCTGCCGTTCTCGATGATCAGCAGCGCGCCCATGTCCCGAGCCGACGCAACTGAATACGCCCGAGGCATTTGGCCGACGGCTACAACGGAGTGAGAAGTTATGACCCGCATCACTAGCGTAATGAAAACCCAGATCGTTAAAAATGCCCTGCTCAAGTCAGGCGTAACCGCGCGTCTCGAAGCCGTTAAAGAAAAGCGTTTTGACTGGGCGGAACGGGCTCGGGTTGAGTCAATCGGCGGCCCGGACAAAGCCGGGGAGTACGCCCGGATCAATCTGCAGTCCCGGGCCGTTTACGATTCACTCCCGCAAGCCTTGCGGGGTAACGCAACTATCGTCGAACGCCGGCGGCAGTTTTATTTGAACCTGGCCGGAGCTGCCCTCACTGTAGAACTCCGGGGCTACGCGGAGGCTTCGAACACCCGGGAGGTGATTACCGCGGATAGCCCGCTTTGCCAGCAGTTCTACGATATTGAGGCAGAAGAAACGGCCGCTGTTAACCAGGGCACCGTTGTTGAAAACCAGGTGCGCGCCACTCTCGATAAGTTTGGCACCGTCAAACGGCTGCTCGAGGCATGGCCTGAAGTTCAAGAGCTTTTGCCACCTTCGACCGTTGCGGCGAAATCCAACCTGCCCGCCATCCAGGTGGCCGACTTGAACAAGCTGGTTGGCCTGCCAAGCGAGGAGAGCGATCATGGGTAAGCTACTTTTGACCCGCCATGCAGGCGAGTCGGTACAGCTCGAGCGGGACGGCGTGATCGCTACAGTGTCGATCAACCTCCTCTCGTACAAACACGGGGTGACACTGTCCAGTTGGGTCGACGGCAATGGCTACGCGACCACGGTCCGGGTGGGCCACTCGTACGGCCTGCCCCTGGGCGTCACGCTGACAGTTTGCTCGATCCAGCGCGGCCAAACTAAACTGGCGTTCGAAGCGCCGGCCGAGGTTAAAATCCTGCGTACTGAGCTGGTCGGGAGCGCCCCGAAATGAGCCGCACTCCAATCGCCCAATCGGTTACTAAATGGGTGGCTCGCGACGGTAGCTTGCATGACTCCGCGTTGTCGGCCGAGGAGTACACGCTCCGTTCCGAACTGGCCCAAGCGATATCCGTAGGTGACGGCTCTCCGGCTGGTGCGGCCAAGTCCGCGGCCCAGGTGTTGGTACACTTTGAGGTGTGGCGCCGCGGGGACCCGCTGCCCGAGCGTTTCGAGTCCGCCCCGGTAGCCGTGCCGACGCCGAGCATCCGTTTTCTTTTCTGGAGCTTTTTCGCAGGCGCTACAATCGCCACTACCATCATGCTTTATTTATTCCGATAAGAGGCTTTGCGAACATGTCAACTAACCACACGCTGCACGAATCGACTTTCGATTTTAATAACGCCATCCCGCGCGATGGGCGCCCCGGCGACCGCCACTTGGTCCACCTGGTGGACGACCCTCGCGAGATTGCCCCGGGCGACACGCTCACCGTTGACGAGGAAGTGGCGACCAACTCCCGCCAGTACACCGCTGTCGTCCAGTGGGTGAGCCTCCAGCTTCCGCCCATCCGCCTGATCAGCTTCAAGGTGACTCACGTTGACGGGGTGCCTGTATGAGCTGGAGTCATTGCGGGGAAGATTCGAAAGGGCGGCCTATCGGCTACGCGCACCAGGCCAATTGTGACCACGAGGACTGTAACGCCGAGATTGATCGGGGGTTGAGTTTTGCCTGCGGCGGTATGCATGGAAAAACCGAGTTCGGGTGCGAGCAATATTTCTGCGATACCCACCTCGAGCACACTGTCGCGAACGGGGAAGAATTTATCCGGGTCTGCGAGTGCTGCATGGTTGCATTGACAACCTCCGGGGAGTGGGCGCTGCACCCTGAAGATTGGGTTATCTGCCGCATCATTAAACAAGGAGCTGCGTAATGCGCAACCACACATTAGACGAGGCAATCGTCGAAGCGGCACGGTTTATCAAGGCGGCCAAGAAGCTACGGACCCGGCTCAAAGATATTGCAGGTGTGCCGCCCCAATACGTCCCATACACCGCGCACGCAGTGAATAAACACAAAGCCGAGGTAGAACGCGCCGCGCTTGACTGCCGGTACAAGCTGGCCGACTTGAGGGCGGGACGATGAACGGACCTATGCATTACCGCATTCGGGACCTGTGGTCCGAGGGCGGCGCTGTCCATTTGTCAGTTGAAAAACTGGTGGTCCTTCGAGAAACTCCAGCGGGCTACTGGCTGCTAGACGAGTACTACTTTTCGCACTTGGGCACGTTTCCTGAGTGGGAGGCGGAACATAAGCGTTGGGCCCCGAAAGAGGGCTCGCGCTACGCCCAGTCGACAATGGAGGGGGCGCTCGGCTCTTTCAACATTCGGAAGCAGTCCCAACGTCGGCACCTCAGGGCGGCCTTGTCTAAATGTGAGCACGTCCTCGCCGCTTGGGGTGCAATCGACCCGGTCAAACTAGCGGATAAAAGCTATCAAGACCTGGGGCAGCCCGGCAGCCAGCTATTTAAAATTATCCAGCCCCCGGCGACCGCCGTGTGAAACGTTACCCCTGCCGGTGCCGCGCATGCGGCGCCCGGCGCACCCTTCCCGTACTGCCCGAGAACGCCACCAACCGGTGCAAATGTGCCGAGTGCAAGAAGCTACGCGAGCAGGGGCGGGAAGCCCCCTTGCATTGCGACTGTGGCGGCACCTACCGGGTGGACTGGTATCGGCGCGGGCCAGAGCACAAGAAGACAGCTTGCTACTGCACCGGCTACCCGTGGTCAATTGATAACGGTCCCCACCGGCTGGGCTCCCCGCAGTGCTACCACTCGGTCAGCGCGGAACCTTCGAGTCCGGCACCGGGATCTGCAGTAGACATGCCCTTTCTTTACCGCGTGGAATAACTCCCCACACTCCACACACGGGACCATCTTAGCCCCGCACATTACGCATTTAGCCATTTTCCCAGCCGTCCATAGTTGAGGTGAAACGGATAATACGCCCCGCGTTACCGTCCGCAAATAGCGCCGGAACGCAGCTCTGTGACATTCGTCCCAGTTCGTTCAAATTCCCCGCCGCCGGTTCTATCGTTCGCCCTGTGCCACTCCTGGCACATAACCGGAGTCCAGAAGATGGACGAAGACGAGGTGGACAATATGGCAGTTCTCGAAACTCCAACCATGCTAGCAACGGGCGGCAGTGGGGACGGCATGGGCCTGGGCGGTGGAATCGGTGGCGGCTTGCTGGGTGGCATCCTGGCGGGCGCACTGTTCGGCGGTGGCCTGGGCAACAACCGTAACAACGGCGAGGGTTGCGTGACCCCCGCAAACCTCACGGCAGGCCTGGCTGGCGTCACCGACGCTATCCAGAACACCACCGTCATGCAAAGCCTGGGCGATATCAAGGCATCGGTGCCGCTGGCCGAGGCCCAGGTACAGCTCGCGCTGGCCGGCTCTCAAGCCGCCGTGGTCAACCAGGTGAACCTCGGCACGATGGCTACCATCAGCGGTCAGGCCCTGATCAACAAGAACGTTAGCGACGCAATCGCTGCCAGCCTTGCCAGTCAGACCTCGATCAAAGAGTCGGTAGCCGCCTACGGTGTCGCCAACTTGAACGCGACCAAGGACGCTCAGTTCGCTATCGCTACCATCGTCAAAGACGACGGCGAGAAGACCCGTGCGCTCATTACGTCGAACGCTATCAGCGAGCTGCAACGCCAACTGACTGTGGCACAGACCGCAGCACTGGAAGACCGCTTGACCAACCGTGCTCGCGAAACCGAAATCACGATCACCAACACCAACACGGCTACCGCGCAACAGCTGCAGGCGCAAAGCCAATTGCAAGCCCAGAGCCAGGCGATCATCCAGCTGTCGGGTCTGATCAGCAATCTCTCGGGCGATATCCAAACTGTCCGCCAAGGCCAGGTGACGTTTAACAGCGGCACCATGACCGGCAGCGCAACCCAGGCCGCAGCTAATACCAAGGTGGCCTAAATGGACGCCCAGTTGCAGGTGCTGCAAAACTTGATTGCGACGAATCCGCAGGCAGCGGCATTGCTCAATCAGCTCAAGCCCCCGCCAATCGCTCAGGAAGTGCCGCAAGCCGCGGCAATTTCACCGGACAACCTCACGCAAGAGCAGCAATTTAAGTTGCTTTACGTGATCTATAAGGAGTTCTTGGAGGAGGAAGACGGCAAGCAACTGGCCGCGAGTATCGGGAAGTTTGCCCGATTTGCTCAAAGCAGGGCGGACAAGAAGTAGTGAACGGGGACGCTTCGGCGTCCCTTTTCTATTTTGGGGCTAGTCGCTCGCAGGTGAGGCCGGCGTTGCGGGCTCGGTCAAACGCTTGCGCCAGCTCTCGATTCGTTTCGATAGACCGCTCGAGCAAGTCGGTGAGCACCATAGCGGCGCGGGTGGCTGACGTGCCTCCGCCGGTAGGGGCGGCCACGCCGGGGCAGCTACTGGAGCGCTGTACGAACTGGACGGCGTCGACCCGCAAGCCGTTAATGCCAGCAGTGAGCACAGCGCCATCGCTTGTAATACGGTTGTCTTGTTCACGGGATGCCCTCGCGGCTTCGTCTCGCGCCGCATAGCGGCTTTGTTCTTCCTCTCGGGCGGCCTGCACTGCATCACCGCGGACAATTGCCTCCGCCGCGTCACGTTGCGCCCACTTCTTTTCCCAGTCGGATGCCTCGTTGTGGGCGCCCCACCGGTACGCGCCGATCAGCAGCGCCAGCACGGCGGCCGTAAACAAGGCATACCGCCCAATGGTACTCACACTGGCACCCCGTAGGCCTTCAGGGCCTTAGCGTAATTCGCGGACCACTTGACCCGCAGGGCCTCCCGCTCCGTGGCGGACCCGTTCGTGTGGGCGCCTGGCCGCCAGGTGCGCAGGTAGAGCGCCCAGCTACCCGCAACGTCTCCGAGCACGGGTAGGCGATAGGGGTCCGTGTAATACAACAGCCGCGCCAGAGCAGCCGCCAAGACGGGATCAGTCTGTATGGCGGTAAACACTGCGTCTGTGGTGGGCGTCACGCCCTGGTGACGGCAGGCGCTGGCAGCGAGGGCCGCGCTCGACTTGTGGTGTAGCACACCGGTCACTCCGCCGCCCAGCTCGAATTGATAGTCGCCCGCCGCTGGGCCTTCAGGCACCAGCTTACCGGCCTTCTTGATCAGTTGGCGGGGTGCGCGGGTCGGGTTCTCTTGCAGACTGGTCGTGTAGAGCAGCACCATTGCCGCGACTGTGCGCAGCGTGGCGGGGAGCAGGCCCAGGCCCGCCTCGATATCAAGTTGCAGACGGTCCATTTTCACCACCGGAGCTTGTAACGGTTGAAGGGCTTGGCGAGATTACCGCGGCTATAGACGCACACCACAGCAAAGGAGAAGACGATTCCCATAACCCAGGGTTGGGTGCGGCTGGCTACATTCGAGAACTCGCCAAGCCCTTGGAAGAACGCCGCCAGCGAGCAGCCCCCGCCAAGGACGGCGATCACGGTCGGCACCCATCGGGTACGCTCGTGGCTCAGGTAGCAAGCGAGTGACGCCGCGGTCACAATATGCAGCAGTAGGCGGAACGATAAAATAACCGTTCCTATCAGTTCGGGATTATGGCCCATCGTCGCCTCTCTTGAGGACAGGGATTCGGTCCATAATAGCCTTGAGCCAAACCGGCAAAGGGCCATCATTGCGAATCATCAAGTTGATTGCACCAAACACGGCCGCTGCGAGAGCCGCCGAGCCGCACCCGACGAGGATAGCGTAGTGGCCGCCTGAGTCAGCGTGCCCCTTTGCCGCACCATACCCGATGCCCCACGAGAAAATCAGCAAACAGACTTTCCGAGTCAGCACCTCAAACCAATGAGACTTGACCGGGTCGGGTAGGGCCAGCAGGAAAAAGCAGCCGAAGGAAGCGCCGCTAGCCGCTCCCGCGTGCAGCTGCTCGAACACGCTCCAGATGTACAGGCCGACAATTGCGGGCCACGCTACTGCATTCGGATCATTCATCGGCGCCGTGGCTCCCCGTAAAATGTCGTTATGCTATCACGGCAACGGGTAACGCTCCTTAATTTCCGTTACCTTGTCGCGCCAAATTTGTTCGGCCTTGGCGGACTTGTCGAACTGCCATTCCAGGAACAGGGAGTCTGACTCGGCAGCGTACGCGGACTGGCGCAGCACCTGCACCTGGGCGGCCGTCAAGGGTAGCTCTTTACGGGGCTCCAGCGTGGGGCGCCCGTCCTTACCTTTGACGATTGTCAGACCCTTGGCTTGGCCGTCCAGAAGGGCCTGGTGCTCATCGCTCGTCAGGGGTGACCCACCGTTATCCTCGGGGGAGAACGCGAAACGTTTATCCGCAACAACCCATAATGCAAACATGCTCAGTTCCCCAGGGCGAAAATGGTAGTGGCCGACTCAACCGACGGTGTGCCGGACTGGGCCGCCTTGTGCAGCAGTGCGCCCGTTTGAGTGCGGTTGATGACTGTCAAGGTCATAGACACCGCCCCGCCGCCGACAAAGTCCGGGGCCATCGCGACCGACCGGCAGGCGAACGGGAAATTAATAGGCCAGGTAACCGTGGCCGACGTCCCCGCCGTCGCCGGGTTTGGGACGCTGCACCACTGCAGGATGAACCCGCCCGGAACGTCCGGAATGCGGATGTAGTCATTAACGCCGAAGCCGCGTTTGGGGAGCAGCGCACCAGCCGCGCCCAGGATGGCGGCCAGCAACTGGGTGAAATCACCTTTCACCAAGGTGATGCCCATCCCTTCGATGGCTCGGCAAACGTTCTCTTGCACGTCGTTAAGCCAGTCGTCTGTGACAATCGTCGCGGGTACGCCGCCGGTGGGGCTCCCCTCAGTAAACAAATGTTCCGGCGTGGCCGATGGGCCGTCAATTCTGTGCATTGTGAAAACCTCTTATCGGATGCGGAAAATACTACAGGTAAAGTTGCTGTTAGCGGGAGTCCCGCCGCTGTCAGTTGTCCGCACCCGGAACGTGGTTTCTGAAATGGCCTGCGCCCGGATCTGAGTCGCCGTGCTGGCCGCATGGGCAACCGTGCCCGAGAGTGCCGGGATCAAATTGTAAGAGTACGGGTCCGTGCCCAGTGGCCTGTTGGAGGTGACAAGATAGACGCCAGTGGATTCCCGCACGCAAGTCAGTCCTTCGGCGCCCAGATAGAAAGTGCCGTCGTCCCCAAACTGCACGGTTTTAGCCTCGGCATACTCCCGAGTGATCGGCAAGGACACACGTTCACTAAATACGCAAGTGTCATCGTAGACTACTCGACAGTTCGTGTCGGTCGTCCAGAATGGGCGGGCCGGGGTCGGGACGTACCCGAAGCCAGAGAGGAAAGTGCAGCCAATCAAGTTGACGGTTACGCGCCCGCCGCCGGGGTTCGCTACCCAGATGTTTGCTTGGGTGAACGTGGTAGGGGAGACCCGAGCAAAGATAGCCCCGATGACGTTAATCACGCAATCCTGGGTGGCGTGGTGCTCGATGTACAGATCCGAAAGTCCGCCGTTCAACTCGCAATAAGTGGTGGGCAGTGCGACCACCCCCGCGATGGTGCCGGTCCGCCCGATCAGCATGATGGCGCTTTCTGTGCTGCCCATGGCTACGCTGTTTTCAACGTCCAGCGTGTCGATGTTGAGCGCCGCGCCAATGTCACAGCGGAAGCCCGCGCCCGTGGAGCCCATGACTTTCGCGCGTGTGTACTTGACTGAGTTCGGGCCGGACGACTCAGTGGTGTCCTCGTGGATGATCCCCCGAGTGCAACCGCCGATATTCAGGTCTCGCAGCGAGCTGATCAGCACGCTGTTGCAGCGCAGCCCTACCGATAGGCCGATAGCGGTATAGCTGTAGACCTCGGTATTGGCTTTGTTTTCCACCAGCAGACCGCCCGGGCCCACGCCCGTCGTGTTTGGCGTGGTGATATAGGACGGGTTGGCGATGGTCAGGTTACCAAAACGGTCATTCCCGCCCACTCGTTGCGAGGCGAACAGGTCCGCCCGCAGCGTCACCACGTAGTCGTAGTCGTCGGACGCAGCAGACAGGATTGTATTGCCCTGCGTCTCGCCGGCGATATCGTACCGGATGGACCCGTGGCCCAGAAATCCGGTGTTGAGCGCCGTGTACTCACACTTCAGCCCTGGGGCCGGGATATACCGGCCGCCGTCCTTGATCCGGATATGGCCGCCCAGGGGGAAAGCTACCGCCAACTCCTCCGCGGTGTCGATGGTGCGCTCGGCGGCGGCCAATTGCGCCTGCACTGTGGAGGCGGCACCGCCCTTGGTACGTGCGCCCAGGGTCGCAGCGGCGTCCGGTAGGTCCAGCTCGAGCGAGCCCCGTGCCAGCGCTGCGGTCGTCTTGGCTACGAACTCACGCGACCAGGGGGTGAACGTCGGGATATCCCCCAGTGCGTCCGCGTGTATCGCCTGCCACTCCAGCAGCGAGGGGATCGGGCCCGACTCGGAATCAATGTAGGCCCCCGCCGGTCCATTGGCGACGTCATGCGCAATGCCCGCGGCGTTATCAAACTTTTCAATGGCGGCATTGACGCGGTCGTCAATATCTGGATCAGGCATGGTCAAGACTCCAAGTAGTCAGGTAGCGTGTAGTTCGCAAAATAGAACATGCGGTCGGCGGCCAGGTACAGTTCCTGCGCCTCGATCCCGCCATAGCTGAAAATCACCAGGGTGTGGGCCGGCTTGAGTTGATTGATCTTACACTCTAGCGCGCTATTACCCCAACTCCGCAACGGCTCGCCCGCTGCTGACAGGCCAGCACGGAAAGAAATAATCGTTGTTTCCCGCGCGTTCACTTGCCAAACGAAAGGCCACTCCGGGCCATTGGTGAGCCGGTCACCCGCTCGGGAGATTCCTGCACGGAAAGGGCGGAACTCCGTTACGGTTATTTCAAAACCGAGTTGGCGCGCTACCTCAATAAAATACGGGATCGATTGGCCGCCTACGCTCGCAAGTTTCGCGAGGACGGCCTGGCGTCGCCCCTGAAGCGTTTCCTCCAATTCGCCCGAGCACTTGTCAGGCAGCCCCGTTACCCGCTCCCAGTCAACCAGCATTTCGGTCGTGGTGGCGGGGTTCGCTTCCAGGGCCAGGGTGTCCGCTCGCGCTTCGACCCGGGAGAACTCCGGGGCCATGCCCGTGAGCACTCGCTCCAGGTTCGTGCCGGTGTCGCGGCGGAAGGCTTGCCCCGGCGGGAGCAGGTCCCTTAATAGCTGGGTGTACTCCTCGGGCGTGTGCGCCATTAAATGCCACTCCAGGTAAGAGTGCCGAGTTTAGGCAGCGCGCCCACTGGGACCGTGACGTTACCCGTTGGGACGTCGACTCGGCTGTCCACCACTCCCGCGGCAATGCTGATCGCCTCACGCAGCTTGCTGATAAGGATCGTCGTGCCCGGGGCTGCCTCGCGCAAGAACAAGTCGCGCAGCTCAGCCGCTGCCGCGGTCTGGGTCGCCAGGGTGTTGGGCGAGAGGGCCGCCGTGATGTTGACCGGGAAGCTGGTGGGCGCGGCCACTGTAACGTCAGCAGTCACTGGCCGGCGCAATTCGATGTACGCCTGAGCCGCAGCAACCACCGCAGGGTCTGGGATAAAACCCGTGCTCTCGTCATCGTTGCCCACCAGCACCGTGACCGTACCGAGGCCCAGTTGCATCGGGTACACCCAAGCGCGGGTAATGCCCGGCACCTCGATAGCCCAGGTCTCGTAATCCTCCGCGCTTCCGCCTTGTGGGGGCTTCTGGATGCGGCGAATAATTCGGGCTTGCAATGCCGCCTCGGATTCCTGGTTAACCCCGCCGATGATCCCGGGCGACACCACGACCGCCGAGGAGGCAAACCCATCCACTGGCTGGAGCAGCCCAAGCGCAACACCCGGTAAGGTGTTTCCCGCGGCGCCGGCGACCTGCGCCCGCACGCTGACAGTGGACGGGCCGGAGCCCTGTACCAGGTCCTGGGTGGTATCGAACAGGACGCCATCCGACCGTTGGAACGTGGTTCCCGCCAGCATGACCTTGCCCGCGGTTCCCGTGACCTGCACAGCGGACATGCCCGTGGCAAAGGTGGCGGGCTTGCGTCCGTCAGGCAGCCAGATAGCCGCCCACCGCAGGAGGAATTCGTCCTCCGCTGTGTCGGGCAGGGCTTGGCGCGCGATGAAGTCCAAGTAGCCGTAGAGCGAGTGAACCGCGCCCGCTTCGGCCCGGGCAAGGATACCCGCCAAGGAGCGGCGCAGCAGCGTAGCGCTCACGCCAGGGAGGCGGCTGGCTATGTCGGTGCTGACACGGTCGATCAGTTCGGCCAGGCTGGGGCGGACAAAAGGCATTATGCCCCCTTGAGAATTTGGTTAGACCATTGGTAGTCGTACCGGAATACTACCGGGTTACTTGATTGCGGTCGATAGATCAGCACCTCGAGCCGCATCCACCCCAAGCGCGGGTAGGTGGCGAGCACTTCGACCGAGCTGGCGACCGCGTCGTCCACCAACCAGCGGAGCGACCTTTCCGCGTAGCCCTTGGCGTCGGCAAGCGTGCGGCTCAGCTGTTTGGCTCGGCGGATCGTCCAGAGCAGGGAGCCCGTGGCGTCACCCGGGAGTGTTCCGTGGACGTCGCCCCAATACCCGCGGAGGTTGCCGTCCCGGTCAATCGGCGGGATCAGGTCCTCGGTGGCCCGGGCGTCAGAAAACAGGCTGATCAGTACCGCCGTCTCGAGGCCCTGGTCCGCTTCGATATCGCCCACGGTGAACGCGGCGTCGATCAGCCCGTCAGCGTCCAGGAATAAGCCGTAGTCACCACTCATACCGGCACCGCCGTACTTGGGCTGCCAACGTGGTAGTGCGTGGCACCAATCTGTTTACCGTTATGGGTCAGGCTGGGCGAGGTGATATCGACACCGGCGGGCGTCAACGTGATAGAGGATGCGCCGCAAGTGAGGGTGGCACTGCCCTCGGCTGCCACGTCTACGACAGGCGCCCGCACCTGGACCTTCGTCACCGCCTCGACCTCGACCATTTCCCGGCCCAGCTTAAACACGTTGCCGAGGTCGTCGTACAGCGCCACCTCGCCATCCTCGAGGCTGGTCAACCGAAACTGCCGGTTTTCCATAGCCACGATAATTCCTTGCTCCCGGTTTCCGCCAAGGAACAGGACGATGGCATCCGACCCCTCCACGGGCGGGACGCTGGTCAGGCCGTAATTCTGGATGCGTGGGACCCCGTCGATTAACTCGCTCTTGGTCACCTCGACCTGGGCGCTTTGGCGACTTGCCGAGTCGTCCACCCGGCGGCCGATGGCCCGGGCTATTAAATTAAGTATCTGGTTGTTCATCGCCAAGGGCCTCCCGCCAAATGTTTTTGCCGACTTGCTTTTTAGCCTTGACTTTATCGGGCGGCTCGGGGCTGAAGGCCTGCGGGCTCACGATATCCAGGTCTGTAAGCGTGCCTTCTGGCCCGCGACGGAATGTTACTTGTCGGATCAGCATATCCCCATCCATGCGCAACCACGAGGACTTGATCGCCACCAGCAGGTTAGGGGTCCAAATCGGGCCGCCCGGTGTCTGCCGCCATCCGGCCACGGTGATCTTTGCTGTAGCCGAGCGACCCAACCGGATGTTGGCCTCCCAGGTAGCCCGCTCAGACGTCGACGCCCCAGCCTCCGCCATCACCACCAGCGGGCGATAACGAGGGACCTGGGAGTCCGTAGCGCGAGTTTCCTGGTGGCTCTCGCTGACTCCATCCAGCGTTGCCGACTGTACGCTCTGGCCTTTGATTATGTAATTACTGAAGCGCTGCGAGGTGTCCAGCACGCCTGAGGCCGAGAGGATGTTAGCGCCCTGGGCCAGCGCAATGGTCGCCCTGGACCGCCCGGCCCGTGTGATGACTACGCCTCCGCCCGTGTCTGGGGAGAACAGCACTTTGCGAAAACGGGCCAGGCGGTCCAGGGCCGCAAAGACAGTTTCCCCCTGCTGGATCTTGATCGAGTCGAACGGCGGCCCGACGTCGACCTCCGCCCGGACCTTGACGCCAAAGGGTGCGCACAGGATGTTGGCGATCTGCAACAGGTTGAGGTTTGACCACTGATCCGGCTGGTGGAACGCCGAGCAGTCGACCAGGTCCCCGGCCTTACTGCGGCCCTGAATCTCGATGCTGTGGTCCGTAGAGCTGAAGGACGGGCGGAACTGGTCGACGTACCCCTCGAGGATAGTTTGCCCGGCGAGGTCAATCCTGCAGGCATCACCGTTGAGAATCGGCCACGGCTCGACTTGCGAGGCTACTCGCCCATCGCCGGCCCACCGTTCGGTCAGGGATATGGCGAACGCGCCGGCGATGGCGTCCATAGCGAGAGTTACCCCGATATCTGTCCAGCCGCGGTAAACCCGGCCGTTGACGTAGAGCGCCAGGTCGTCAGACATTGCTCAGCACCTGGAGCGGGGTGCCCCCCTGGATGAATCCGGGGTGCCTCGGTTGGTTGCGTTTGACTATCTGGGCGTCTTGGTTGGCGTCATCGTAGAGCGTCTGGGCAATCACCAGAGCCGGCAAAGTGGCCGCCGGTGTGTAGGCCACCACTTGGGCCGGTGACTGGTCAGGGGCGGGTAGGCTTTCTACCAGCTCTGCACGGGCCTGAGTCAACTGGCCGTAGATTGCGTCACTCGTGGTCGCCTCGGCTTCCTCGTCGATCAGGTCAGCAACGGTGTCTCGAATATCGACCGCCGTGTCCACCGTGTCGTAGGGGGTCGTTACCGCCACGACCGCCAGCTCGGCTACCGCCACCTCCCGAATCAGCCCGACTATGGCCGCGTTGTTGGCCTCGACCTGCGCGCGGGACGGCGTAGGTACAGTGGGGGTGGGGCGTGGTGCCCGAGCAAAGTAGGCCAGCAGGCCGGAGATAATCGAACCCGAGCTGGATCCGAAGGTGCGCGTGATGCCCCCAATCAAACCCGTTACCGAGGACGCCAAATCGCCCGGCGAGTCAATGAGGTCCGTGATATCCCGGGCGAACACGCCAACCGACTGTTGGAACTCGGACAGGTTTTCTGACACGAACGAGAAGGCGTCGCCCGCCACCCCGTTAATGCTCGTGAAAATACCCACCGCCTCCGTGTACGTGCCGGAAAGAAAAGCCGTGGGCGTTGCGAGGTACTCGCTGAGGCCTGAAAAGGTAGTGCCTGCCGCGTCCCGGACGAACTGAGGGAAGCCCGACGTGCGGAACTTCTCCACAAAATTCTTTTCTGCCTCGACCGTGATGGCGTCTGCTCGACCGCGTAGGACGTTGGGCCCGTCCACCACTTCCGTTGGTTGGCTCAGCTCGCCGGCTTCCCCGAAGGTAACCGTAAAGCGGCACATGCGCTGTTCTTTGGATTCCTCACGGACCCGGAAGCCCGAGGCAATAACCGACTTTTCACCCTGGTATGGGTGGACCAGACGCCCCGGTCCGGCAGTATCGCGTATCGCTTTTATGAGTAGGTCGCGCTGGAGGTCGTAGTCCTCACCGACGAGAAAGCCCTCGACCTGGAAGCTGTCCGCCGCCCGGCCCAGGTCCTCCGCTGAAGGGACGTCGACCAGGGCCGCCTGGTGAGTTACTTGCCGGCGACCGAATTCGCTCTCGATGGTCTCAACAGAAAAGACAACGCCCCGGAACGATGCGGGGCGCAGCCGGTCGCGCCAGCTCACTAGCGCACCGCCATCATTGAATAGCCTTGGTTGACCTGCACTTTAGCTCCTTGGCCTGCGTTCGTGTCGACGTCGGCACCGGTGGGTAGGTTTTTGAAGTCTACGGTAATTTGAGCTTTAGCGTTAGCCAACCCGGCCGCGATGGGCCCGCCCTCCGGCACGGCCGTGTAGTTCGGGCTCGGGCCGCCCCCGCCCGTGTCGCCGCCCATGCCCATCTTTTCCTTGAGAATAGCGCCGACGTCGATACCCGTTGCGAACTTGATCAGGCCGTTGAGCGATTCGAGCATGAGGCTCACCGGGTTAAATTCCTTCCAGATAGACACCAGGCCCAAGACGAAGTTGTCTTTAAACGACGCCTTGACGGTGTCGAATTTGTCCGTGAAGAACGATGCGAACTGATCCCAGTTTTTATAAATCAGGGTGGCTCCCCCCGCGATGGCCGCGATACCCAGCAGGAACCAGCCAATAGGCGTTGCCAGCAAGGCCGTGCCCAGTCCGTATATTGCGCCCACCAGGCCGATTACGGCGGGCAGTACCATGGCTATTACCGTGCCCGTGAGCGCGGCCAGGAGGAGTTTAAACGTGCCCATTGATTCAGACAGCCACACCACGGCACCGCCCAGGGGCTCGAGCACCGCCATGAGGTCGTGGAACGCCTGGATGGCTTGGTCGATGTAGGTCGGCAGGTTGTCCGCGAATGCCGCAGCGAACGCCTCAATCTGTGGACGGTACTTAACGATGGTGTCAATCAGCCCTGTGGCGAGGCGAGACAGGGCTGGGACCACAGCCGCCGCGATGGTGTTGCCTACGCCCTTGAGCGCAAACGCCATTTTGTCAAGGACGTCCCCGAACTCCTCGCCGCTTTGGACCGCGTCATCAGATATCACCACGCCCAGGCGCCGGGCCTCGGCCGCCATTTCGGCAATGCCTTTATTGCCCGAGCGGATCAGGGGCAGCAGCTCGGTAGCGCTCTTGCCGAATATCTTGACCGCGGCCTGCGCCTGTAGAGCGGGGTTTTTGATGCGGGAGATTCGGTTGACGAACAGGTCGAATAGCTCGTCTGTGGTCTTCAGCGTCCCGTTGGAATTCTTCAGATTGATTTGCAGGCCCGCGAACATGTCCTGTAGCTCTTTCGAGCCCTTGGTCGCGTTACCTACAGCCAGGTTCATTTTTTGCAAAGCGCCGCCGAGCGCCTCGGCCGAGGACCCCGAGAGCTGCGCAGCGTAGCCCAGTTCTTGGATACGCTCACGGCTTGCGCCGGTCTGCTGTGCCAGGTCCCCGATGGCGCCGGTGGTGTCTGCGTAGGCTTTGGCAAGAGGCACCAGGGCCGCCACGCCCGTGACGCCAAGCGCGACAATGCCCGCCCCCACGAGAGCAACACGCTTACCCAGGGCGCCGACAGCTCCGCCCACTTTACCAATGGCGTTGGTCAGCACCGGCAAACCTGAGCGGTCGCCCAGCTCGCGGAACCGGCCGCCGATGTTGGAGACCTTGGCCCCGAAGGCAGTCATGGTTGCGGTGATTTTCTTTAGCGGGGCCGTGATCTTGTCGACCGCGTCGACTACTACGCTGAGGGGGTACGACTTGCCTGTTGCCATTCTTGCCACTCCCGGAGGCGCTCAAGCCAAAACGACAGGTCGTCGGCGTCAAACGAGTCTAGCTCACTGGGGGCTATGTGGAACACCCCCAGGAAAAGCGTAAAAGTTACTCGCCAGTCGTGGGGCCACTCGCAAAGAAGTTTCCCACCTCACTGAGCACCTGCGTCACGTCGAATCCGTCCATTTCGTCAAACACAACAGGTAGGTGATTCGAGAGCTTGGCCGCCATTTTCATGAGGTCGCCCGTGGTCATCGCCGCGGACAGGCCTTTCATGTCCTTACCCTTTGGGCGGCGCAGGGTAATTTCCTGAATGAAATCGCCCGCGACCTCGAAAGGCTTAGCTAATTTGATCGTGACCGTACTCATACGAATTGCCCTTCCTGTTGGCTTACAAAGCGAGCTGGGAAATTGCCCTCTTGGGAGTTGCCTGTACCTTCGCCTTCGTACCAGGCGTTGGACAGCACCAGGGTTTTGCCGTTGGAGAACTCGAGCGAAACAGTAATCCCCGTCGCGCCGACCAAGTCCTCGATACTCACGCCTGAGCCGTCCCGAATCTCGCCCTCGATGAACGCGGCTTGGGGCGCCTCGCTGTACCCGTCAACTCCAGTAGCGCCAATGAGCGGGGCGCGGAGGGGCTTACCCAGGTTCCAGGTGAAGTTGCCCACGGCGTCGAATGTCTTACCGTCGATCTTGAGGGCCAAGAGGCCCCCCCGTACTGGTGCGTTTGCCATTTATAAAACCCCTTACGTCAAGTAGCTTAACGCTTTTTGGATTAGTTCCGGGTTATCCAAAAAGGAGCCCAGGCCAGTGTTGCACTTATAGCATAGAATCCCGCGAACTCGCCCGGTGTCGTGGCAATGATCAACAAAAAGAGACTTTCCGTTCTTGTTGGTTTCCGCTCCGCATATTGCGCACCCACCACCCTGGGCTTTCAGCATGTCGTCGTATTGCTCTATGCTCATTCCGTAGTTTTTCGTCAAAGCGTAATGCTTTTTCTTTTCTGCGGTCTGGGCCGCCCACCAAGTCTTTTGCCCGCTTGTGTAACTTTCAATACGAACGTCTCGATATGCTTTCGCTTTGGCCGCGGACTGCGGGTCAGCTGCGTAACGCGCTCGTTTTGAGGCAAGTACGCGCTCTTTATTACGTTCTCGCCAAGCGTCACTGTATTGTCTGGCGCAAAGTTTACAGCAGCCTGAGCCCGACTTAGCTACAGCTTTGGGAAACAAAGACAGTTCCTTCGTTTCTCGGCACTTACTGCACCTAATTTTTCCATCCACTATAGCCACGCCCAACCCTCCAAGTATTAGAGGGCTGAGCATACAGTTTATTTGCTACAAAATAAACTGTATCTTGTTGCCAATAATTCTCAGCTGGTTCACGAGATCCGGCACCAGCAGGTTATCCATGCGGTTACGGTCCGCCAGGTTGCGCTCGGCAACACTCGCCGCTTTGAAGGCGTCGATATTTTCCACAAGGCCGATCACCTGCATCGACTGGGCCCAGGCCACCATTTCCGCTTTCATGCTTTTCGGCGTAACGATCACGGTCTCTTGGCCTGAGCCAAAACGGTTACCGTCGTCCGCCAGCTTGGCGCGGGGGAACTTGCGCAACAAGAGGTCCTTCCAGTCGTGGCGCAGGTATAGCAGCGTGAACAGGGTTTCGCTGTCCAGGTAGGAGGCATCCGCGCCGCCGGCCGGATTGGTCTTGTACGTGGTGATCAGGCGCTCGACCTGCATCACGCCGGCCGTGGTCACCTTGGACGTGGCGATCCCGTCATAGAGCAGGATGTTACGGTCCGTGATGGTGAAGCGGGCGGTCTCCGCCGGCGGGAGGCACCAGACGTAGGACAGGTTCTGAATCGGACGGGCCGGGTCGTTGGCTGCGGAGAACGCCGCAATGGACGCGGTCTCGGCGGCCTTTTCGTAACTCGGCATTGGCTCATTCGTAGCCTGGACCAGGGTCAAGTGCTCACTGTTGCGGCCGTTGCCGATGGTGCCAAGTGCCGACAGGGTGCCTTTGACCGCGCCAAAGATGTGGCCTTCGACTTCCCGCAGCGGACCCCAGCGGCTGAACTGTTCGTTCTCGAGGATCACCAGGTTGGCGGTGTCGGTGTACGCAGTGGCCCAGACCTGGAACCATTGATCGCCCAAGGCGTCCATGGCCGCAGTGATATCCGGGTTACCAGTGCCACCAGCAAACGCCGTGAAAGTCACGCCCACCCCGGCTGGCAGAGTCTCGCCGTAGTAGTTGGCGCGCACATCCAGGGAGTTGCCGGTCTCGCCTTTGTTGCGGGCGGTGAACGTCACAACGCCAAGAGCGGAGGATGCAGTGACTGGGAGACCCGTGGTCGCCGCAAGTGCGGTCACAACGCTAGCTGCGATCACCGTCGCGGAATCCGCAGTGAGCACGCCGACCGATACTTTGCGGCCGGCTACATACAGCGCCAGGGTGCCCGCCGAAGTAGCGGGGCCCGTAATAGTCAGGGTTGCGGTGGAGGCGGCGCCGGTTCCTGGATCCGCGACAGGCAACAGGTACAAGTCCGTGAAGTTGTCTTGCTCGAGCGCGGCAGCAGCCATGCCCGCCAGTACCGAGCCCGCGCCGGTCAGCGCGTTTGCCTGGGCCGTGGTGGTCACCTGCACCGGGACGTTTGCCAGTGCGGTGCCCGCGGCCAGCATGGTGCCAATCAACAGACGGCGGTAGGGGAGCAACTGCGCACCCGTCAAGGCTCGGGAGTTGTCCACCTCAGAATAGACGCCCGGCACCCGCAGGTTGCTGGGGATGCGGTCAAATGGAATAGGCATTTATTCTTGCTCCTTGACGGGCTTATCATCAACCTTGACGACGTCACCGTCCGTCAAGCGCTTGCGCCAATAGGCGTTCATTTCTACCGGCTCACCCTCGGCGGTCAGATGACGCATACCCGCGTCGGGATTGCGCACCAGGTTTTTCCCTGCGGGTTTGAGTCTCTGAATCTCAGTCATGGAGGATCACCGTTTGCTGATTGTCCGCATTCTCTACCCGGTAGGTGTTGGCCGCGGTAATAAAATCGTCCAGGGTGTCCGCTTTCGCGGCGTCTGGTAGGTTCGAATAGTACGTCATTTCAAAAGAAATAGCACAGGCGCCCGTTATCTGTGCCTCGCCCACGTCGCGCACCGCCATCTGGGTGCCGGAAAGGGAGAAGGTCACACCGATGGACTCCCAGGGGAAGCGCGATATAAGCACCTCAACCTGTTCCGCGATGTGGTCGAGAAGGTCGTCGGTGTCTTCGCCGCCGCCTGCATGAATCTCCACGCCTATGATTGCTCGCCGCTCGAAGCAAAGCGGCGCCACGTTATAGACCTGGGATGTTTCGTCGTTGGTGTAGACGACCATGGCCGGCAGCTCAGATACCCAGCCGCCCACGTTGATAAATGGCCGGGCCCGGTTCTTGTAAACCTTGGAGCCACAGTCGGTGTTGCCGTTCAACAGCTCAACGAATTTATTCCGGATCATGATGCGCGGGTGCATGTCAAGGCTTCCGGATAATTGTTTCGCTTAGGAATAGGGTTGTGCCGGCCTCGCCATCTGGCTGCACGTCGGTAATGCTGAAGGTCACACCGTTGAGGATAATCCTGTCGGTGCTGGGGTTGCGTGGTGTCGGGAGGTCCGCGGTGTTCACGCCCATGATGGGGCGCTTGCTGGACTGTTCAACGCCGGTCTCGGTGTTCACCGTAAAGTAGGTGTCGTCGAATACCACGTTTTCTATCGGCGTATCGGGAAGCCCCAGGCGCACATAGAGTGCGCCCAGGTCCTGGCGGAACGTGCGGACAGTGGCACGGTGCACCATCTGCGCCAGCGCGTTCCAACCCATTACGCGACCGCCACGACGCCCACGCCGTTGAGGCGCACGCGACCGACTGCCGAAGGGTTCGCAGCTGCCTCGGTGGCAACGCCCACCAGGAAAGCACCCGTTGCGCTCACGCTGGTGAGTGCGCCGCCTGCGGCTGGCGAGTAGATCAGCTGCCCCTCGGTCCACGCCTGGGCGCTGACTTTAGGCAGCTCAAACACGCCGTCCAGTTTGACCGCGCCTTTTACGCCCACCAGCACGGAGCACTGCGGGACGCCGAAGAACGCGCCGACACGGACCGGGACGCCCGAGGTAAACCCACCAGCCGGTGCGGTGAGGTCGATGATACTGCCGGGTTGCACATAAACTTTCATCTTGGTAACTCCACGAGAATTAGAGGGCCGCGTCCTTGCGGCTGTTCAAATCGGCTTATGCGCCTGCGTTCTTGTAGAGGGAGCGGTAGTCAACAAATGCCGCGCCAAACACCAGGCGGCCTTTGACTTCGATCCCGTCAACCTCGAAACCTTCGCGGGTCTCGGTGAACATCCCGCCTTCGCCAGCGAGGTAGCTATAGACGAAGGTGTCCGCCCCGTCGCCAACCAGATACCACTCGTTGCCCTGGATGCGTGGCTCCACGATCACTTGCAACGTGGTGTTCTGCACCGGGTTGATAGTGCCGTTGCTCACTGGCACGTAGTTGGTGCTGGTGAACTGGTACGCCTCGAGTTCCTTGTCTGGGCCCACCACCAAATAGCGTGGGGTGATGTTGATGTAGTTCTGGCCGTTGAGGCCTTTCTGTTTACGCATGGCGGCACGAGCAGCGGCCAAGGTGGTGATGTTGATCGGACCGGCGGAAGCCGCCAGGTTACCGTGTGGCGCCGAGTAGATCGGCTGGCCGTCGATCCAGTTCGGGTTGGACAGCAACAAGCCCCAGACGATGTTGCTCTCGGTCTGGCGAGCACCGGCAGCCAGTTGCTGCGGCAAGCGGTTGAACGCGCCCAGGTCGTCATTGATCATCGACTCCCAAGTAAAAGCAATGATCTTGCCGTACTTGTCGACTTTATACGAGTTGCCTTCCTCCGGCAGTTCGTCGTATTTGTACTCCCCGCCCTCGAGAACCTTCTCGAATGCTGCGGCGTCGCCCAGGGCGACAACAGTGCGGGAGCGGAAGTCGTTCACGTCGTCTTGACGGCCGAGCGGCATCCAGGTCGGTTCGGTCTCTGCATAAGCCGCGCGCAAGGTGCGGTCGATGGAGTTGCCCAGGATCAGCGGGAAGTCACTGGTGCTTTGCATGCCCGCCGAACGGCGCTCACCTTCAGTCGCCAGGTTGAGGGATACGCGGGCAATCTCACGACGGCTCATGCCGCGGATGTTACCGCCGGCCATTTCAATGCACTGACGGCCCATGTCGATTAGGCTGAAGCCACGGAAGTTGCGGGCGTCACCTTCAAGCTTGTTCTTCGACGGGTTGGCCCGGTGGCGGATGGCCGCGCCCATGGCTTCCAGGGTTTTGGTATTGTCCACCGGTGCTCCGTTATGAACGTTGCTTACAGTGGCTTGGCGTTGAGCCAAGGCCACCAGGATGGCAGTCTGGGCGGTCTGGGCGGTTACGCCCCGAGCTATCAGCGCGTCCAGGTCTACGCCCGAATTAGGGAACGTGCGGCCCAGCTCGCGGATGGCGGTTTGACGGTTGGCCTCGGCGCGGCGGCCGCGTTCTTCAGCGGCCAGTTCGTCGGCGTTGGCTTCGCCCGGAATAGGCGGCACCTCAGTGGCTGGCGGAGTGACGCCCAGGCCTTCGTCCAGGTTGTCGAGGGCCTCCTCGAGTTCCGCCTCGATGGTCTCGAGGACCGTCTGGGCGTCTTCGATCTTGGCCTCATCCGCGACTTCGCGGGCTTGGGCCAGGCCGGCGCGGGCTTTCGCAAGCGCGGCGCGGATAACTTTAATAGAACGCTTCATTTTCGATAACCCCTTTGAACGGTTGATTACTTCAGCGGTGAACGTGCGGGGCGACGCGCCGCCGCGGACTTGTGCGCCAACGTCAAATGGCACTGGCACAAAAGATAGTTCCAATGGTTCCCAGTCGATGGCAACCATGCGTCGCGGTTCGCCGTCCGTGGTCGACTCAACGACCTCGTACTTATAGACGACATACCCAACAGAGATATTCCGGACGATCCCGTCCCGCACTTTGATCCAGTACGGTTCGGCGTCGGGGGTGTTAGCAAAACGGACCGTGGCGTAACCTACGCCGTTCTCGATCCATGCGCGGTCTACCACGCCAATCTGGTCGTCGAGGTCGCCGGACTGGTGGGTGTTGAGGAGAGGTGCGCCATTATTGAGCCGGTCCATGCGCACGCTGGAATCATCAACCCGCAACGACTCCAGCCACACCTCGCCGTCCCACTCGCAGCGCTCGCCCTCCGCGCCGGTGGTCCAAATGATATCGACCGTGCGTGCCTCGGCATTTACAGACGCAGGGACGAAAGCCGCCCGGGTCTGCACCTGGGACTGAGTCCGCGTCTTGCTGCGTTGCATGAATCTCGGCACTCTGACGACCTCGTCAATTAGATCATTTAGTTCTATGCGCCCGAGTCTATGCGGTATTTTCCGGGGGCGCAACTGCCGGTGCGGTGCCTGCTCCAGCCTCGGCCACCATCCTCGGGTCGCCGGTAAAAATCAGGCCGGCCGCGTCCAAGGCCTCGTTGTCCTGGCGGATCTGTTCGATGTGCGCCTCGGTGTCGTTAATGCCGCGTTCCTTCAGCATGCCCGTGTAGCTCAGACCGCCCAAACGCATTTCCTCTTTGTAGGCCTCCAGCTCCTTGGTCGGGTCGATCAGGTCGCGGCGTGGCGCTACCCAACTGGCGGCAATCGGCTCGGCAAAGCCTTCGGCCGAGAGCGCTGCACCTTCGTTGAACCAAGCCCACACGGTGTCGCACAGCTGAGGCACCAGCATCTGCCAGCGCCAAATATCAATGTTGCGCCCGAACTCGAGCCAACCCATGCGGCCGCTGGTGAAGCTCACGCCGTTGAGGTCGCCGGTCAAAACTTCATAGGGCACCCCCAGGCCGACCGAGGTCGCCCGTAGGGATTGTTTAGAATATGCCTCGTACCCGTTGAACGTGGGCGGGGTGCCAAACGTGATGTTCTCATTTGGCCCCAGGCGCTCGATGATGCCCGGCTCCACCCGGTCCAACAGGTCGCGCGGGTCCGCAGCTACGGCAGGGCCTGGCGTGCCGGAATCGTCCGAATGCACGAACGCCGCAAAGCACGCCGCGATCTTGGCTTGTTCAATTACCGCGTCTTCCATTTCGTCGAAGTTGCGCATGCGGAGCATCACCGGTGCAAGCCAGGTGTAGCCGCGCATCTGCCCCGGGCGTTTGGGCAAGTAAATGAGGCGCATATCCTCGGTCGGAACAAACACGCTCTCGTGCAGGGTCATCAGCTGGCGCGAGCCATCACCGGGGTGCTGCGGGTAAACCCAATATCCTGTTTTGTGACCGGTCACGTTGTACGCAATTCCGTCAACTACCCGAGAGCCGTCGGGCATGACGTGGTCCCGGCTGTTGTCCAGGTGATCCGCTTCCATCACTTGCAACTGGAAATTGAGGATATTTTTACCGGGGGTCCACACGCGCCGGATCAGCACCTCCCCCGACTCCGGGATAGAGTTCATGACCATGTGCTGCATGCCGTAGAAGTTCATCATGCCGTCGTGGTCACAGACGGGAGTTTCAGCCCACCGCTTCCATAAGGCGAGGGCTCGTTTCTTCTGGCGTGCTCGACCCTGGGGGTCCGGCACAATGCCGTAGCCCACGACGTTGGCCGCAATGGCGGATATGCCGCGCTCGGCGTACGGGTTGTTGCGCCGCATATCCCGGGCCCGGTCTCGCAACAGGCGCTGGCCCTTGCGAATCTCGGCGTTGCTGTCGGTCGACATGGTGTGCCAGCCGGCAGTGCGGCGCCCGCGGTCTGCGCCTTCAAAGCCTCGCTTCTGGTCCAGCAGCTTGCGCGCTATTGAACGGCGCAGGCCGGCTACTGGGTTGAACGCGGCTACGATTGAGTCAAATAGATTCACGGGCAGCACCTGCAGTCGCGGTTGAAACAGCAATCGCCGGCGGTTTGCCCAGTTGGGCGCAGGCCTTTGGAGAAGGTGGCGTAGGTGCGCCCCCGGCCGGGAGAGGTCAAACCGAGGTCATTGCCTAGCATGCGCAGGAGCAATAGCATGTCCTGCAGACTTCGATAACTCACACTCTTGCTGCCGCCTGGGTGGGTGTAGCTTACGGTCTGTGCCCCGCTATAAAAGGCCGCCCGTAGCTCCAAATATTGCTGCATGGTTGAAGGTACAAATTCGTCGGCCATTTATCGGTTCTTCCAGAAAGATTCGCGTTTAGGCTTGGTTTTTCGTGGCGTTTCGGGTTCTTCGCTGGTGGCTGACGTGTGGTCAATGCCCAGTTGTTTCTCCAGCTCTAGCCAGTTTTCCTCCTTGTACTCGTCAAGCCTGAGCAAGAAGGCGGCCCCGCGAGCATACACCGTACAGTCTAGCACCTCAACGCGGGCCCTTTTCTTCTCCCACACGGTCGACGTGCGGCCGCGCTTGTCCTTCTTGGTAATCGCCTCCTCGCCGGTGAGCTGTTCGAAAAATTCCTGGCTCAACTCCGGGAAGTGGATATAGCCCCGTGGCGTGGGCTGCGTTGGGTCCAGCTCATACCGCAGTTGGGCGTACAGCTCAGGCTTGGCGATGTTCAACGAGATACGCCACAGCTTCGTGGCCCGGGCGCGCTTCTTGCCGTCGGCCTTGATCTGTATCGGCTGCGCGGACTGGACCAGCAGGTCGCCCGTGTGCAGGCCCTTGACCGCCATCACCGAGCCCTGTGGTTGTTCGGCGCACCACTGGTAGACCGTGGTTGTCTGGTCTGAGGAGTCGACGGCCAGCATGCGGATGGGCACCGCCACGCCGGCGAACTCGTGGGGGAAATAACTCTCCCGCCATTTCTCCAACCCTTTCCAGGCCGGGCCGTCCAGGTTGCTGGTGTCCCCGTGGAATTGCTGGTGGTCGATAACCCACCGTTCCATATTGCGGCCCCAGGCGTAGGCCACGACCTCGATCCAGCCCTCCCCGTTCGGGCCCTTCTGGACGTCGGCTGCGGCGGTGATCATGAGACCGCCCATCGGCACTACGCCCAACTTGAGCGCGGGGTCGCGGCGGTTGTACAAGCGCTGCCAGTCCGGGGCCTCGCCCCGTTCCTTCCAGGTCTCGCCCAGCACGGTGTTGACAAACACCTTCAGTTTCTCGGGGTTGCCCTGGGCGGTCTCCCACTCCTCGGCAATCTCCGCCCAGGACTGCCAGCCGACTGGGCTGTAGAGCGAGGACAGGTGATAGCCGCGGCGGTCATGCCCTGGGTTCTCTGGCGTCCACTCCCCCGCCTCGAGCATGGCCGTCTTCTGCCAGTGCTCAATGCGCCCCTCGCATTCCTGGCAAATGTAGTGCGCGGTTTTGGGCTGGCCGGCAATCCACTTGAGCTGGCGGAATTCAAACTTGATCATGGCGCTACAGCACGGGCAGGGCATGCGGTAGTAGCGCCGGTCGCTGTTCTCGAACAGGTCTGCTATCCGGCTGTGCCCCTCGACCGTGGGTGTCGACGGGATGAATATTTTCTTGCGCCGGCCGTAGGCGTTGGTCCGCTTGCGCGCCAGGGCCTCGGGGTCCCCCTGCTGGCCGACCTCGGTTTGATACTCGTCTATCTCGTCCAGCACCAGGAAGCGGATAGACGCCGAGCGCAGGCCTGCGGTGGAGCTGGCCCACTTGAACAGCCAGATCCCGCCCGGGAATTCCTTCTCCTCCAGGGTGTTGCCGCCATCCTTGGAGCGCGCGGCCGGCACGCGCTCGGCCAGGGGCGGCGTGGCTACCAGCATAGGGTTGATTTTCTGGCGCACGTTCCGGTTCGCCAAGTCCTGGGACGGCTCGAGGAACAGGCCAGGGCCGGGGGCGTGGTGGATCACATAGCCCACCAGGTTGTTGGCTACCTCAGTGAACCCGAGCTGGGCGCCCTTCATCGCGACCGTCTCAATCACCGGCGAGACAATGGATAGGTTCTCCATAATTTCACGCAGGTAGGGGGTGCGGGAGGTCCGCCACTTGCCTGGCTCGGGGGAGCCCCGGCTATCCAACATGCGGTGCTCGTCCGCCCACTCACCGATAGTGAGTTGAGGGTCGGGCATCAACCCGGCCGCGAAGGCCTGGCGGTATTCCGCATCCGCGCTCAGCGGGGCGGCGAGGTCAGCCGACGTCAGGGCGTTCAATAACGATTCCCTCCGCCAGTTTGGACAGGGCATTGCGGAACTCGGTATCGAGGTAGGCGCTGATTTTGTTGGCGTCGTCCATGGTTGCCAGCTCGTCGGCCAACCGGTCCTTGATCAAGAACAGGGCGTCGCGTACCTCCCGCGCCACGTTGAACGCTGCCCGGGTCACTTCCTCGCGGTTGACTTGGCTCCCGGCCAATAGCTCGGCCTTGGCCTGGGCGTGCATGGCGTCAAAGTATTCCTTGCGCGCCTGGCTCACGATCCGCTTGGGGACGCCCGTCGTCGGGTCAATGGCGGCCGGGTCCTCGGGATTGAACTCGCTGTCCGGGACCGGGGGGGCAATAGTGGGTTTGATCGCAGGGGGTTTTGGCTTGGCCGTGACGCGGTTGTGCGCTGCACGCGCTGGCGCCGTAGCCATCGACCCCAAGGTCATCGGTTCGGGTGCGTCTTTGCGGTGGTGTTTGGTGTCGGTGTTTAGGTCCCACTCCCGGTTGGCTAGCGTGACGTCGCCAATCCAGGGTTTATTTTTGACCATCACTAGGCAGTGCACGAGGCGCCCAGCCTTGATCGCTTTCCGTACCGCCTCGTCTGACACGCCGCGAAGGCGGGCATATTCGGTGACACGGATAGGTGCGGCCAAGGTGGGGCTCCTCAAAGATGGGTTGGTGCAATTGTCTGGTGTTCGCCTTCTGTTGCGCGCCCCGGAGTGACGTTGCATACAGCCTTGGCATACCGATATCGACTTACGGGCGACTTGTCCCGGCACCCACGGCCAGACTCCACTTACAACGAAACGGTGGCCGCTGTCCAAAGGGACGCATCTTTAAGCCATTCGCCGCAATTGCACCAGATGATCAGTCGGCCGCCGCATTTAACGTCTGCTGGACCGGAGAACACATTGATCCCGACTTACCTTTTTAGAGGCTCGGGGAGCGCACAGGCTCCGACTGATCATCTGGTGCAACTTGCCGCGGGTGCGGCCACTAATCTTGGCGCTGGTTGATAGGCCCGGCAATTTTTAACGTGGCTGCCGGTCCACTTTCCCAACCGTGACACCCCCGTAAATACGGGGCCATCCGGTCAGTGGTTGGGAATTTAGCAAATTACCCGACCGTAGTAAACCAACCGTTTGGAAATTCTCGCAGAGCATTTTTTGCACGGCGCGAATTACC
>Ga0134128_10001030_pt1 | contig 37364 bp, 52 predicted proteins | sample KB31754_FD_96462 | JGI IMG/M metagenome (GOLD analysis project Ga0134128, IMG submission 96462) | Terrestrial soil microbial communities with excess Nitrogen fertilizer from Kellogg Biological Station, Michigan, USA - KB3-175-4 | ecosystem: Environmental > Terrestrial > Soil > Unclassified ...
ACGTCGAAGCGGGAAATCAAGCGTCGTCCTGATTTTTTTCCCAGATTCTTCTCGCCCCCGGATTGTCCCAGAAGGCACAGCACATGCGAGGAGTCACCCACTGGTGGACCTTCTCATGTGTACAAAAACCCAGGTTGCCTACTTTTCTAGCAAAACGGCAATTACCGCAGTTCGTACCCTTCACATCTTCGGGAAGGGTGATCAGGTCAGCACGCTTAAAGATGTGGGTCTGTTCCCCGGTATCAGGGTCGAACCCGCCGATCTTGTTCTTTTCTACCGGCTTGGGAGGGAGATGTTTCGGCATCTCCCTCTTCTCGTCTTGATGCTCTAGCCAATTGCAGAAGTTAATCATGCACTATCTAGGATCATCTTTCGCAATTTCTCAGGATCAGCCGGCTTGGAGAGATATTCATTGATGCCAAGGGACTTAGCTTGGGTGAAGTCATCTTGACCGCTGTAGCCACTGACCGCCACGATCTTGACATCTTCAGTTACGGTAGAGGAGCGTAAGGCGCGAGCCACCTCGAAACCGCTTAACCCTGGAAGTCCGATGTCTAGGATGACAACATCGGGATCAAAAGCGTGTGCTTGAACAACCGCTGTATTGCCATCATGACACACCCTAACTTCGTGATTATCCAAGCTGAACAATACCGAAAGACTTTGGGCGGCATCTTTGTTGTCCTCTACGATCAAGATGCGCCTTCCAGCGGGTTTGTCAATGACTTCCTTTTTTGTGTGGTTTTCCATTTCACGAAAACTCAGGTTAAAACTGGTGCCTTTGTCAAGGTTGGTATTCACCTTGATCGCTCCACCATGAAGATCCATCAACTTCTTGACAACGGTCAAACCAATGCCAAGACCCCCTTCAGTCCGCTCGATGCTTTGATCACTTTGATAAAACAGGTCAAAGATGTAAGGTAAATCTTCAGGGCGAATGCCACATCCACAATCGCGCACGGCGACGTGGACCCAGCCGGCTTCTTGCACTACACAGATGCAGATATCTTTGCCCGCTTTACTGAACTTGACCGCATTGGTGATCAAGTTGATAAGTATCTGCTCCAACCTCATCGGGTCAGCCTCGACAATCACCTCCTTGGAGCAATCCACGGTGACTGTGTGCCGGTTGAGCATATTTTGACAGCGCAGAACCGTCAAGGCTCCTTCAATCGACTTGCAGACACGAACCGGCTGCAAGTTCAGCCTGATCTTACCATGAGTAACGCGGGCAACGTCTAGCAAATCATCAATCATGCGACTCAAGTGGTCAAGCTGCCGATTGGACGCTACCATCAGTTGCAAGCAGTCATTATCGAGGATGTGACCGTATTTCTCCTTGATGATGTGCATGTTGGTTCTCACCGGCGCAAGAGGGTTACGCAGTTCATGAGCCAGCATCGCAAGGAAGTGGTTCTTCTGACGATCCTTCTCCTCTAAAGTAGCAAGTCTTTTCTTCTGAGTCAAGTCCCTCGTCACCTTAGTATATCCAATATGGATGCCCCTTTTGAACAGCGGCGTTATAAGGACACTAGCCCAGAAGCGAGTGCCGTCCTTGCGGACGCGCCATCCTTCTTCTTCAAAGCAACCAAGCTGGAGCGATGTTTTCAACTCTAGTTCGGGTTTTCCAGCCGCGATGTCCTCCTCGCAAAAGAACTTGGAATAGGACTTGCCGAGAATCTCCTCGGCAGTATATCCTTTGATCCTTTGGGCACTTTTACTCCAAGTCTTCACCTTGCCTTGGGCGTCAATCATGTAGATCGCGCAATCCTGAACCTCATCGATCAGAAACCTATAGGTGTCCTCGTCCGTACAGTGGTCAGACCTAGTGTGAAATAGGTTGCTCAGAAACTTGAACATGATTTCCACTCCGTTGAGTTCTCGCTTCAAACTTGGTGTTCACCAATTTTTTGAAGCGACAAGGCTCTACAGGCTTGACGACATGAGCATCGAAACCGGCTTCTGTAGAGCGCTTTGCATCGGTGGGTTGTCCGTAACCAGTGACAGCGATTAAAGTGACACTATCACTGACTGCACGGATTCTTCGTGCAACCTCGTAGCCATCGATCTTAGGCAAACCGATGTCAAGGAGAACAATGTCGGGGCGGAAACCTTCGTAAGTCCTTAAGGCTTCTTCACCATCATTGGCAACGACAACATTACAGCCATCCATAGCGAACATCATTTGCAGACTTACGGCAGCGTCTACATTGTCATCCACCACTAGAATTTTACGGTTACAGTGGGTGTCGCCATTGGAAGAACCCTCGGCGGGGGAAGAGGCTGGCGGGAGCGCCTCTTGGGGTTTGTTAATGGGCAGATGGACAGTGAATGTGCTTCCCTTACCTGACTCGCTTTCGGCGCTTATTTTCCCCCCATGTAATTCTAGCAAATGTTTCACCAAGGTCAAGCCAAGACCTAAACCACTATTGAGCTTTGTGGTCGAGGAATTCCCCTGCATGTAAAGATCAAAGACTTTGGGCAGTATCTCCTTGGAAATACCAATTCCCGTATCCCTGATCTTGACAGCCAGTTCCTCTATGAAAACCTCAACAGTGATCCAGATGGTTCCTTTCTCTTGGGTATACTTGATGGCATTGTTCAACAGATTGGCAATAATCTGTTGAAGCCTTGTGGGATCACCATCAAGATACACCGGCTGGTCCGGCAGGCTCGTTAAGAGATTGTGCCCCTTTGCCTTGAGAGAGGGGTGAACCTGTTCTATGGCGTCATGGATAATGTGGCGGATGTCAACAGATGATTTTTCCAATTGCATCTTTCCCGTATTGATCCTAGCAACGTCCATCAAATCATCGACATGCCGCTGAATCTGATTAACGCTCCTGTCAATCCTGTTCATCATATCTTGCTCAAGGATTCCCTTCTCCTTGTAGATGGAGACAGCGGTCCTGATAGGCTGTAGTGGGTTCCGTAGTTCGTGCGCCAGGATCGCCAGGAAAGCGTCTTTTCGTTCGGCTGCGCGACGAAGCTCCTCCTTACTATGACGCGCATCCCTCTCCAACTTGCGCCGAGACGTGATGTCCTCACAAATTGCCGCTCTATAGATGGGGAGTCCATTATCGTCCCTGAACAAGCTAATGTGGATTTGCACAGGGAATCGGACTCCATCCTTTCGGACATGAACCGTCTCGTAAATGTAATCGTTGCCCTCGCTCATGTGCATGGCTTGAAGATGTTTTTGAATATCGTTGAACTCAGGGGCGAGCAGTACAACCATTGGCTTGCCGATTAGTTCTTCTGCACTCTCATACCCATATGCCTTCACGAAGGCAGAATTCACATGGGTAATGGCATTGCTCTTGGCATCTATGACACAAACATTCCAGCCGCCGTGGTTAAAGATGTTACGCCATCTTTCCAGGCTCTCTTCGTTGTTCTTCTGTTCAGTAACATCTATGGCGATTGCCAAATAGCCCACCTTAAGTCGTGCGAAGAGAGCAATAACCCAGAAGCGAGATCCACCCTTCCTCACAGAGCGGAGAATGCCCGTCCAAACACCTTTAGTCTTCACCGCCTCAAACAACGACTTTGGCAGGTTTGACCGGATGTCCTCGCCTACAAAGAACTTGTGAATGGTGTCTCCAACAACCTCTTCGGAAGACCAGCCGGTCATCCTTTCGGCACCGATACCCCAGGTAGCGATATTAAAATCTTCATCCAAGCAAGCGGCAGCAGCGCCGCCTTCCAAATTCTCAAGGGCACTCAGAATTTGTCTTTGGGACTCGCCCCACTTAATGCGACTATCTCCTTGCCACTTGATATAGTTAATGAACCAAGTGGCGACAAAGAGAGAGATGCATGGCACGGATGTTTGGATTGACACCAAAATAGCGCTCCCGTGCGGACTGAGGTAGGCGTCATCGACCAGCAGAAGATAGGTCATCAGGGCAGCACAAAGGGTTGCCATCAAGTAGCCTGGTCCTCTTTGGAAGAACCAGGCGCAGTACAGGACCGTTAGGGGCAAGGAAAGAAGGGGAGTGGGGTGGAAGACCTTAAGAAGGGTCAGCTTGAGGACAGACAAGAGAATAAAGATGAGAATGACGTATAAGTATTGGCGGCGTGAGCCGAACATCGTTCGCTCTCCTTCTAGGTGGGGTCTACTCTCACCCATTATAGCATAGAGAAGCAGGGGTTCAAGGAGGCAGCCCCAAAACGCTTACAAAAATCATGCGGGGGGAGTATATACTTTCATGATTAGGAATCGAGGTCATATGAGCAGCTTAATTAGCTTCAAAGATTGGCAGGCACTTCGCGAGGCGAGCGACCCCGCTGAAGAGAAGGTTCCAAAGAATCTCCCGGTCGAGATGCCCATTCCACCGGAATTGGATGCCATTGCTGCTGCCTTCAAAAACGAGAAGCTCAAGGTCATCGATCATGAGATCAAGACACCAAAGCCAGGTATCCCCGACAAGAAGATTGTTGGCGAGAAGTTGGCAAGCCTTCCATTTGAAATCCGCAGCAAGTTGAAGGCATCAGGCAACAAACTCTACGTCGTAGGCGAGCCTGTTCAGGAATACCTGAAGCACTTCATCCACGTTGCATCTCAATCTCCAGAAGAAATATGGGAGTACAAGGGCAAAACGTGGACCTTAGCAACCAGCGCGCACCCAGAAATTGTCAAGCTGATTCTGATGCATGGTATCCATGATCACATCTTGCCACCTGGCTCCAAAATTACCGAGAAAAATGGCACCTTTGGTGTAAAGATCAACGGCAAGAACTTCGACATCACTTCCTTCCAGAAGCAAATTAAGGATGCGGAAGGCAATGCGAAGTCTGCTTACACGCCAAGCATGTTCCGCGATTTCGAGGGTCGTCAGGCACTGTACTACGGTATTGATGACAAGAAGATTTACGACTACCACACCCTCATCAGCGACATCGAAGGTTCACCCAAGGCAGCAGGCTCTAAAGATTCGGCAACGGCACAAAGTCCGGTCAAGAAGCCAGATGCACCTGTTAAACCAGGACAAGAACAACCAAAGGGCGGTCCACCAAAGGGTGCTGCACCAAAGCCCAAGAATGAACACAAGACAGTGAGTTGGTTCACTGCATAACAAAAAGCCCAGGTTCACCTGGGCTTTTTGTTTCACCTGCCAATGACATAGTTGGCTATCACCTTTTGGAAGAGAGGTTTGCCGTTAGGCAAAATCAAAGGAAATGGTAACTGATTCACGAACTCGATCTTCCCACTTTTTCGTGTTAACTTTGTCTTAACGATCATTTTAGCTGCTTCAGCTTCGGCAACTCTACGAACAGAAGTCATGTAGAGACTTTGGTTGGTTTCAGGCAAAACCTTACCGAACTTGCCCTTCCCCTGCTTGTAATTGATGGCATAAAAAAGCCAGATATCTTCGCCGGTTCTCTTCCATGCTTTCCAGTAGTTAGCATATTCCCTGCCACACTTCTCATTACCCTCGTCCAAACCCACGGTCACATGAAAAGGATATTCGATGATGTTGGGATTCATGATTCTCTCGTCCCTGTAAGCACGTTCGATCAGGTAACGAGGTTCAAATCTCTCTTTCAGATCACCAAGGAATGACTTAATGTGCTTCCATTCATTGCCAGTTTGTTGAAAGAACTCAACTGAAAGATCAACTGGAAATGGACTGTTCTTCTTGGCTGGATTCAACTTCGGGCAGATAGCAATGCGAGAACCCAGAGGAAGTCCGTCCCGCTCATCCAAAAAACCTTCATCCAAGAAGCTTTTCTCAAGGAAAGACATCTTGGATAGGTCTTCAATGAACTGTGGTTCCACTTCGTCGGTAGCTTTAGTATAAGCTGCTTGTCGTTCTTGTTGGTATTCAGCTACGGCATTCATGACACCTCTTTTGTTTTGATTGGAAACGTGGTTTACGTTACCTAGATAATAAGGCGAACACCACCCACTTGCAATACCAACCGGAGAAAAAAATGGAAATCGACCTTGAGCCGCACTATCGCAACTACTGGCTTGACCTGGCTAGAAAAGAAGAGCGCGAGAAGGAGGAAGCTAAACGAAAAGAAGCATTGGCGCGGCTAGTGAGGACCATCGATCTTATTGCTTTGAAGAACAACAAGCCGTGAATCAGTGTTGGGCACCTGTAGCCTGTGTTTGTGTTTGTGTTTGTGTTTGCGTTTGATCTGTCTGCTGAACGCTGGGCTGGGTTTTGCCTGGCTGCATACTTTTACCGCCATTCTGCTGACGTTGTTCGTATTCCTTTTGATAGTAGGGAATCGTTTTCGCCTGTAAGTTGTTGAGCCAATTCATCGCCGACTGTGGGTCTTTTTGAAATTCGATATTGAAGGCGTTAATCAACTTTTGCACCTCTTGATCGAGTCCCTGTGTGTTGATCTGTTGGTTTTCGATCAATTGTTGCGCGATTGCCGGAATTCTGGCTACCGCCTCTCGGTACATAAGGTATCTTCTGAAGCTCGTCATGCAGGTATATAGCTTTTGGTTTCCCGTTCATGCCCATGATGATATTCATTTAATCTTGGGGATATGTATCGTTTCGCAATATCCATCCATTCTTCTTCAGTGAAAAAGTCACTTTTCATGTTGTTGCATCTAAAGCACGCCAAACACATATTGCTTAATTCATAGCCGCAGTGGTTGTTTTTTCTATCCACTGTCAGTATTGACTTCTTTCTTCCAATCGCTTTCAGAAGGTTCTCGCTGACGCCGCAATAGTGACATATTTTAACTTGGGAATCGTACCATGCAACGAACTCTTCTTTGCCTATGTTAAATGGTATGCTGCATCTTTTGGATCTAGATTTGATGGAATAGAACTTCACTGTTGCTTCTGAAGTTTTTCGTTTATGTCTGTACTTCATATTGTTGTTACTCAAACACTGCTCGCAGAAGGTCTTTGAACCCTTTGCGAGACAGTTGTTGCAGTTACGGCAAAGACCTTGTTCCCTCCTCCTTTGGTAATACTCCTTGAAGTATTGCTTTCTGTCTCTCTTTTTGTTTCCCATCATGATAAATATATAGTAGCCGATAGGAAAAAAATATGCCAAACTGCCAACCGAACATTCTCGCAATTTCTCGCCCTACAAGAGATGCTATGGGGCGACCCTGCTCTGCAAATTACAACCTGGGTCCGGTAGATCCACTGGACAAGAACAAGCTGAGTCCACGCCGAAAGCGTGATAAGGTGCGTGAACAGATCCGTGACTATGTTCTCTTAATGCTAGGTGCGCCTGTTATCAAGATCGAGATGGACGATCAGCAGATGGACCTCTGCATCGACCAGACCCTTAAGGTTTTGGAGATGTATGCTGGACGCGAGTATTACGACTTCTACGTTTTCAACACGGTGCCAGGTCAAAGTGTTTACGAGATGCCTCCTGACGTGGGCTACGTCAGAAACGTCTTCTACAAGAAGTTTCCACAGTTCGCTTTTCAGTCATCTGACCTGAATGGTGCTATCCCGGTTGAATACTTCTACCCAGGTGGTGCTTACTCCAGCATCCAAGGTGGTTTGATTGACCCGATTCAACCTATCTGGGGTCGCATGGGTGAATGGGTGTTGTATAAGCAATACGAGATGACTTACAGCCGTGTATCTTCTAACATTGGCGGTTGGGAATGGGTGGGCAGCTTCAGACACATCAAGTTATATCCGATACCTTACCGCGTCCAAGCTGTAATCGTCCACTACATGCAGAAGATGAAGGATTGGGACGAAGTGACTCAATCCATGCAGGAAGGTGCATTAGCACACGCGAAAATCATCTTGGGTCGCATCCGTAGCAAGTATCAGTCTCCCCCCGGTCCCGGTGGTGGTATGCAACTTGATGGTCAGCAGTTGCTGCAAGAGGGTCTTGAGGAATACAAGAACTGGAAAGACGAGATCATCTACAGGTACGGTGATATCCTCGGTCCTTCCCTTGATTAGACTGACACCCACATCAGATTGACAATCACATACCTCTATCCTACACTTGCGGTGGAGGTATTTTTATGCACAAATTGAAAAGAACCACAGATCAGGTGAGGGACTATTTTTCACAGCAGGGTTGTGTGTTTCTTGACGAGTATACGCATTGTATGACTCCAATGAAGTACATTTGCAAATGTGGAAGAGAGGCAAAAACCAGTTGGAATAACTTTACCAAAGGGAAAAGGTGTGGCTACTGTCACGAAACCGGAAGAAAGAAGAAGTGGACTATAGAGGAACTAAGAGAATTGTATCAGTCGAAGGGATGCGAGTTTCTTGAGGAAAAGTATCACAATGGGCACCAGCCGATGCGATTTCGCTGTCGATGTGGAAAAGAGCATATCAAGAGCCTACATGAGTTCAAGAAGCAGCCCCGCTGCTTGGATTGTTACATGGCGAGTCGCAGCGGCGAAAACCACCACGCCTGGATAACGGATCGAGAACTGAAACGCTGGAAGGAACTTTTTCGGAAAAAATGTTACAAAGCACTCAGGAGCAGCCTCAAGGCTATCGGCAAGAGGAAAGTCGGCAGGACATCAGACCTTTTAGGATACACGCCACAGGAACTGCAAGACCACATTATGAAACACCCCAATTGGAAAAGGGTGAAGGACAAGGACTGGCACCTTGATCACATCTTCCCAATCGAGGCATTTGTGGAACACGGTATCACCGATCTCTGCATCATCAATGCTTTACCTAACCTCCAGCCGATCCTTCAAACGGAGAACAATCAGAAGAAGGACAAGTATGACAAGGTTGCCTTCAAAGAATGGCTACAGAATGTAAAATCAGAATTGACAACTAAGTTACACGCATGGTAAGATTTCTCAGATCAGGAAAAGACCGCGCCGACTTATGGTTAGCGCAAGACGGTAAATGTAACAAGTGCGGGGCTGATCTCCATAGGGGGTGGCACGCCGATCATATTATTCCTTTTAAGGTGTCTCAAACTACCAAAAAGGAAGAAATGCAAGCGTTGTGTCCGAAGTGCAACTTAAAGAAAGGGTCAAAAGTGGATTACGAAAAGGTTTCTCTTGTCAAGTTCTCCAGTCTTGATAAGGCTCGCGTTGGTCAGATCGGTGGTATCAATTGTATCATTGACAAGAATCAAAGGGGAGAGACGCCTAGCGCCATTGAGGTAGCCACGGGTGTCGGTAAGACCGATGTCATCCGCACTTGTTGCGTGGAGTTGGTTGACCAAGGAATCTGTTGTGCTAATCTTGTCGTGGTCCCAAATACCGTTTTGGTTGACCAGATGAACAATATCAATAAGATCAAGGAGTGGTTGGATAGGTTCTCCGTCAACGCCAAAAAGCCCATTCATTTTGATCGCCTGGACAAGTTCCACATCAACTTGTTCGAGAACGGCGAGTATTGGATTGCAATGAGTTGCCAGATGTTCTGTATGAACGCAGAGCAACTTGCGTCTTTCGCCCAAAAGATGCAGAAGAAGACGGGTCTGCCTATGGCTGGCTTCTTTGATGAGATGCATATGTTCGCCGACACTAATCAGTGGGGAAATGGTCTTGGTATTTGGCTGGATGCGGGGCAAAGAGCCAATCTTGGTACTGCAACGGGATATCGTTCTGATGGCGGCGTTCCTCCTGGCGTGAAGTACGATAAGATTGACGAAAAAAAGATCAGAAAGCACATTTACTCAGGATTCAACCCTGAGAACAATACCGCCACTATTCAGGTGCGGGAAATCTTCAAGTCTCAAATCAAACTGTGTCCTGACTATCAGTATGGATTTCAGAGAGCGTGGGCAGACAACATCATTTGCAAAGTTGAGAGGCATCTTGTTGATGTCTCAATGAACATCGAGGATGAGATCGTGCCTGTTCAGTCCTTAACACCGGATAAAACCAAAAAGCTCCTGACCAAGATTTGTAGAGATCCAATTGTAATTTCTGAGTGCGTGAATGTGTTTGTGGACCGTCTTCAGATCCGTAAGAAGTCACATTCAGAAATCGGTGGCTTCGTGTATTGCGGAAATGACTTCGATACGGACGAGTCTGATGAACATGCCAGACTTATTAAGGAGCGTATTGAGGCACTTGACTCCACACTAAGGGTCGGTATTGCCACTAATAAGGTGGATCAGCCTGACCAAGTGGTCAAAGATGCTCAGAACGGAAAGTTAGACGTTTTGATCGTCAAGATGATGGGGGGCGTCGGTCTTGACATTCCTCACTTCAAGGCAGTTTTGGATCTGTCTTCGGTTAGACAGCCCAACTCCTTCGTACAACGAGTGAATAGGGCTTCTCGTCGGTACAAGAGTATCAATCGTTGTGATTACATTGCTCCTAACGATATTCTTTGTGCTACCTTGTTTGATAAATTCATTACCGAAAACGGTGGTGAAATGGTTGAAACTAGGTCTGAAATAGTCGAGGAGTATGAGGTAGAAGTTGATAGCACTGACAAGACCAAAAAGACCTCTTACGTTGAATCCGCTGGATACGCGGGTTGCGTCGATACTGACAAAAACAACAGCGAAGCAGAGGAGGTTGTTACATACTACAATCCCCTTGTGAGCAGGTATCCTCAACTGATTGATGTATTGGGAACCAGGGAAATCATTGAGATTGGCAAGGGATTCGATCCTGACAAACTCAGCGAACTGTCTACTAAGAAAGCCGAACCTCCAGTTGATATTTCCGTCGAGCGGGAAAAGTTGAGGGACGAGTGTAAGGCGTTATCCAAGGAATACGCCAACAGCGTAGCCTCTTACAGTAAATCTGATGGCGATGAGTGGGTGGAAGCCGTTAAGACCATTTATAACTACGCTAAGTCAAAGAGCGGCGTGGCACTCAATCGCAACATTGACATGGTGGGCAAGGTTGAACAACTTGAGGCTATCAAGTTCCACATGAAAGAATTCATGAAAAAGAAGTGCGCCACTGTCGGCGGTTAATGCTACTTGAAAAGAAAAGCCTCCTTGGTATAATGATCATGGAGGCTTTTCTATGAAAACACTTTGGTTCCTTGAGCAGCAGCGGCAAACCGACCACGAATCCGTGCCGCATCGACTTTTCTACTTAGCACAGGAAATGGGCTGTGATGTCGTCGCACATCCGTACATCCCCTTCAAAGAGGATTACGATTTCTCGTTTCTACCCACCGACCGACCCGTGGTTTTCTATGGTTCGATCAACATGGTCAAGGCGTTCAAGAAGTCTCCTCAGAATGGTGTTGTCCGACCCTTCTGTTGGTTTGATTTCGAGGAGATGTCTTGCCGAAGTTACTATACCCATTGGGGTAAACATCTTCTCCAGTCCAACTATGCCTTCTACACCTTCGGCGAGGTACGTCGTCTAAAGGACGAACTCTACCACAGGCACGGCAAAGACGACCGTATCTTTGTCCGACCAGATACCAATGACAAGGCTTTCACCGGAGAGGTTGTCCACCGCGAGCGCTTTGAGGCATGGTTCACCACTCAACAGGAGTGGGGTGTAGGCTTGTTGCAGTTATGTGTTGTTTCCACGCCAGAGAAGATTGACGCCGAGTATCGCCTGGTGATTGCTGACAGTCAAGTGATCACCGCCAGTAGATATCGCCTGAACAGTTGTATTGATAAAGAAGAGGGATGCCCACCGGAAGTGCGTAGTTTTGCCGGCGATGTCGTTACCACTGTTCCTTGGCAACCCGCGCCCATCTACTGTATGGATGTCGCCATGAGCAATGGGTTGCCAAAGTTAGTAGAGATCGGGGAAGTGAACTGTGCAGGTCTTTACGAAATGGACCTGCACGTCATCGCGGAATCGATGACAAGGATAGCCAAGCGGGAGTTTTCTCACTCCTTGGAATCCAGTTGCCCATAAGCTTTCAAAACGTCCTGCGGACTTAAGAAGAATACGCAAATCCCATGCCTAGATAAAGCATGAGCATAACCAAACCCAACATCCACATTAAAGCTGGCGGGAAGCTTCAAGAGTCTTATACCGTCAAGAAACAGAAACTCGCCAGAAAGCGTCTTGAGGAGAGCAAGGAACTGGCAGACAAGATTCATCCAGAGGCTGAGGAATACTCAGCCCCGGAACTCAGCGGTGAATCAAAGATCAACCTTGTGTAACACCCAGCCGTCATTGTTGATAAATAACAGCGTGTAGCCCATCTGGGGAGCGGCACCACCCCTGCCTTCAACAATCACGTCCGAGTAGGGGGTGTGTTGGAACGTCCATTCGTGGTAGTGACCACAGAGGAAGAGGGTGTTTTTGCGAGCAGCAAGCCAATCACGCAGCTTCTGGGCACTGTGGTTGCCGCCGTCCTCTCCCATGTAGTGCCAGCTTTCACTTCCATCTGGTAAGAGAATCATACTAAGCGGCTTGTGGGCAACCACAAAGATGAACTTGTTTTTGTTCTCAGGCAGATCAGCCGTAGCCAAGCAACGCCATGACTCTTCATTGAGGTGATCGTTGCTGTTGTCGATACCAATGATGTGAACGAGTTTGTTGGTGTACACCCACTGACGCGGATGGGGGTACTTTTCATCCCACTCTACATCATGATTTCCTGGGACGGCTAGAAGAACCTTCTTATCCTTGTTATTCAGGTACTTGGTGGTGATGTCGTAAGCTGGGTGCATATCACCTATTTGAACGACCATATCGGCGTTCTTGAAAGCCTCTGACATCACATGATCATATTTGGTGGGATTATTCATTGACAAGTCACCAACCACAGCTATCTTCAGCATTCTTCTCCTCTTCCAGTAAGACAACAGCCAAGCCAGGGCATGATCGCCATACCAACCGATCTTCAAGAATGGTTTAATGAATTTGAGAACCCAGGAGTAGGCAAGCCAATTCTTCATGTAGTATGTATGATGTAGGGTGATAAATATGATATGATCACCATCTGCTGCCCTTCCCGATCAAGACCTGAATTTGCCTTCCGACTTTGCCAAAACATAGCAAAAACAGCGCAAAGCAAGGTTGAGGTTCTTTTTCACATCGACAACGATGATCTGACGCTCTCTGATTATAAAAGGCTCTGCCCAGAAGCCCGTTTCGTGCGCGGTGACAGACACCTCCTTGGAACCTTGTACAATCGTCTCTGGAGGGAATCTAAAGGAGATATTCTGATGCTGACCGGAGATGATATTTACTTCACCACCCAAGGTTGGGACAAGGAAGTGGAGAAGGCATTTGGTGCCTACCCAGACAAAATATGTTTTGTCAGTGGAGGACGCCCTCTAAACTTCATTGGTCCTACTTACCTCTTCGTGTCCCGTAAGGTTTGCGACATCCTGGGCTACTTCACTCCACCTTTCCTAAACCGCTGGATTGATATTTGGCTTTGGGATATTGCCAGAGCAATAGACAGAATGGTAGAAGTCAATATGTACGCCGATCACATCCACCCCTCAACGGGAAAGAGAGAACCAGATCAGGTAATTAGGGAACTTGATGTGACCCTGGAAAATGACCGCGCCATGTATCAAATAGGTCATCATGCCAGAAAGTTTGATATCGCAACTCTAAAGAAGAGGATTGTTAAAGATATACTGTTCTATTGATACAATGCTGAAACCAAATGGAAATCATCTGAAGTGTGTCGTTACCATTACCCAAAACAAAAGGATAGCATTCCCTTTTATCTTCGGAAAGTATTGCTTACCCAAGATGCGTGATTTGTTCGGTGGCAAAATAGAACTCTACCACGTTCTCCACGATCTCCACTTCCAAAGCCATGAGCTTGAAAGCAACCGAATGGGGATAGAACACCTCGAAAGTGTCAAAGACTTTATCAGAAAAGGGATGTTCCCAGAGGCTACCATTATTAGCCATAGAGAATTGCATAGTGAGCATCTTGCGGTGCCGTCATATATTAAGGCTGCTGAAATCGCCATAGAAAGGAACGCTGACTTCCACCTTTGGATAGAGGATGACGCCTTGGTTCTTGACAGGGAGTGTCACAACTGGAACAGTCAACTTAAGGATGCCGATGTTGGGTTATACCGTGATAACGGACACCACCAAATGATTAACACCGCCTTCTTCTTATCATCCAGGGGCTTCGATGAAAGGATGTTAGACATTTTCAAACACTACAAGGCTGACGGTAAAGACTATTTTGCTACCAGCATGGGATCTCAGACGGAACACTTCTTCTGGCGTGCCTCAAAAAAACAGGTGGTGCTAAACAACACATATGCCGAAAGGCATCATCCTCCCAATGGCAAAACTATCCCTGAGTTGAAGAAATGGCTGAGGTTGATTATACCTGAGATTCAGGAGGAGCATTTGTCTTATCTTCATCTGGACTTTGGTGAGTGAAACTATCTTATGAAGGATTTCTGGCGAAACTAATCGTGGACTGCATCCTTGGATCTACCGTGTTATCCCTGGAGGACAGCTTTTCGGAGGAAACATGCTAAAAAGAGTAGTGAGTAAGTATGACAAAAAACCACCACACCTTCAGGTGGATGAGTACAAACTGTCCTGTACCGTCCATGCTATGAGGGATCTTTTCGACACAAAAGATGATCCAGACATGATCTTCGTCTATCCGATCAAGACCGAGGAACAACGTGATTTCTTCAGAGAGAAGAACATACCAGTTGATGACAAGGACGGGTTCTTTTACGTCGAATGTTACGAGGAGTGAGATGAGCAAATTACTTAGTAGATTTCTTGCGACTATGCTCGCCATCGGAGTTGTGGTAGTGATGCTGTGGTACTTTCCCTACAAGAACGACACGCCATCCTGTCCTATTCCGCCACCTTCTCCAGTCATGCCAAACTGTACACCACCGCTTGAGCCGGCGACTCCCGCCATGAGGATGCCAGACGCCCTAATTAAAGATTGGCGTGTTAGTGATCTCAAAAAAGGCGAGACGAGGTATGTATCTCAGAAGGATGTGATTGTCGCCCTTGGCAGCAACAAGACTTACATCAATAGTGCGGCTTACACCTTCTCTGACAAGAAAGCGGATTCAGTTAAGGTAGGCTATGACAAGGATGGGTACTTCATTGAAATCCCAAAAGGCGGCAATATGCAGTGGAACAGAACAATGGTGTTTGATCGCCGTATGAACTACGAACCAGTCCTTAGAATCACCCAGGAGAAGTGATGAAGACCTTGGCTGGAATACTATTCTTGGTACTTATGATCGCCGCTTTCTTGCTCGGCTGGTTTTGCGTCTGATCGCTATATACCTACATGGAATTCGTAAAGTGGCTGGAGCAAGAAACCAATGAGGATTGGCGTGATGTGGGCAGGTTCGTCTCCGATCTGCCTCAAAGTCTTTTCCGCGCCGAGAAGGATCTTAGGGAAAGACGTAGGAAAAAAGTTGATGATCTGCGGAAGGCAAATAAGGAACAACCAACACCAGAGCCGGAACTTCCTGTCGATGTCGGTCGTCCAGAGGGTGTGAAAGAGGCACAGGAGTGGTTTGAAAAACTTAGGGATGTTGCAGAGAAGGGCAGAAAGAAGTTATACGACAAGTTGATGCAACCCAATTCCTCAGTTCTCGCTGGTATCGAGGGAGAGGAGGATGTTGACCCCCTGTCGCTTATCCTAAGCAGGACGGTGGGCTACATGGGCATGGGCGTTGAAAAAGTATTACACTTCTTGCTGATGAAGGTTCTTCACGCACCGGCAATGTGGAAGTTCTTCCGCCATGACACTTACAACATAGCCAAAGACTTCGTTAAAAGCGGCTGGCTGGTAGCAAAGCATCCGCTAAGGGGCAAAGCTTGGGGTGCATTTGGTCATCACTTCCTCAATCTTTTGCGATATCCTGTTGCTGCATTCATGATGGGTCTGGGTATGAAGCTGAGTTATCAACAGTACCAGTTGATCCAACATTACGGGTTCACCAACATCGACCCCTACACCGTAGGTGCTGCGAACGCCATCTTCTGCTACTTCCTGTTCCTTTGCTTCCTTGTACCGCACTGGTTCAAAGGCGTAGAGAGCGCCGCCCTGAAGACGTTACCAACCCTGCTCAAAGCCATGTTTCCCCAGCAGATGTACAAAGAAGTGCCTAACAAGAAGAAGCGCAAGGAAACAGTAGGAACCAAGGCAGAATCACTAGATAGGTTGATGGACGACGATCTGAAATTCCTGTGCGAAGATGTCTCCCGCTACAGCATTGAAGTAAACTACCGCACTTCTAGAAAAGAAGTGTTGGATGCCTGGGCAAAGCTGGTACTTGGGTTCGTCAGTGCTGCGCTCCAGCGGGAAGGCTATCACGTCAAGCACGTCTACAGCGAAAAACCACTTCGCATCTTGGTATCGACAAATAATTGGGATGATGGTGCCTGGACTGCCATCCTGATGTACAACCACGATCACGAATACTTCGTGATATCTTCTGGCTTCTGGAACAAAGATCGCCGCACGGTTTCCGTTCAAAGGGATACTGGCAAGGTCGCCGAGGATACGGCTTCTGAGTTGGTAAGTAAGTTGCTTAACTTCATGCACGGCTTAAAGAAGCGTGATCCAAGGAAGATCAACACCCTCAAGCCAGCACCAATGAAGCGCGGTCCTAAAAAATAATCTACCTTTTCCAGGGTGCCGGGGTCTTGTATACGTCCCATGACCCCGGATATCCCCAATTCGGGAAATGGTAAATAAATCCCACTTCTAACACCTTTTGCTCAATTTCTAAGAAGGCTGGAATCTCGTAGTAAGACCTGGCGAATCTTATGTCCCATGTCAAGCCGAAAAGGAACGCCAGTAGAATTGACAATTTACGCATTTAGTTTCACTTCTGGCAACTTCTGGTTCGGGAAAACCTTGGCTGCTGCACGGCTGATGCTGACAAGACCTACACAGGTCGCAACACCGGCGACAAAGAAACAACCAAAGATGGTCGCGCAGATTTCTGTCGTCATGATGACATTAGCCAAGTCGCCGCTGCTCAATTGATTCAACATATCAGTCTCCCTTAATAATTCTGTAACTGTCTTCGTCAAAGTGCGTAGTGGAGAACTCAAAAACGTCTGAGTCCTCTAAAGCAATCAGTTGGTGAATCAAGCGAGGCGGGACATGAAAGGAAGAATCAGGTCCAAGAACAAGTTCAATTGCCTTATCAATATCCTTGTCATATCCGTATAGAAGCTTGACCCTGCCGCTCCGCACATAGAAAGTTTCATCCTTCAGGATATGATAGTGCCATGAGAACTTTTTGCCAGCGTTAATGTGCAGTATTTTGCCGCAATACTTCTCGTTATTGACGATCCATAACTCGTAGCCCCAATTTTTCTCAACGAGACGGTGCTGCTTGTCACCGCCTGGACCTTCACTATAGTGCATGTTAGTATTTGGTGTAGTCGATGCCGATGTCATCTGCCTGGTAGTCCGCGACGGTCCATTCCTTGAATACCTCCATGACCTTTTTGTCTTTGAGAGCCTCTACGCCCAACTGAACGATCTTCTGATTTGGTGTATGGATGCCTGGTTTCAGGAGGTGAATGGCATCCTCTGGGTAGAATTCCTGACAAGCACAGATGTAAGCCATGCCTGCGCTACGAGATGCACCTGCGTGGCAGGTGAAAAGGACATCTTCTCTTTCCTTTGTCCACTCCAGAGCGTCAAGAACATCGTCAATATCAGGCATCTTAAGACGCTTGTTCGGGAAGATGATGTCGTCAAACTGGAGATGCAGTACATCTTTAGACATCTTCTTGACCCAAACGGGCATTGGCTCGCCTGGGTTATTGATGAAGAGAACGCTCCAATGACCGGGGTTAGACTCCAGCAACTTGAAGGCTGGGGATCTTTCGTTCGTGCCGTGACCGCAAATAACAACTCTATTCATATCAACTTTCCTATGAGTTCATGACAGTATTTGAAACCATCAGTATCTCTGCCCATGATTTCTGGGTGGTATTGAACACCGTAGGCTTTGATTGATGGGAACTCAGCAACCTCCACTTCTCTATTGTAGTTAAGGGGTTCCCCATTTCCTCCAAGGTAGATTTGCGAAAGTTTGGGTTCCGCCCATGCCAGTACCGTGTCGCCTTCCTTTGGCATCATCATTTGGTGGTGAGAAGAACTGACATCAAATGCTCTACCGTCTACTGTAACAATACGGTGTTCACGGTGATGCCCGGTAACGTGCTGCACCAGCTTGCCACCGCTCATTACACAAAGGAACTGTGCGCCACGGCAAATGCCGAACATCGGGACACCATGAGCCAAGGCTTTCTGGAAAACTTCTACCTCTTGCCTGTCTCTTTCGGGTTTACAATGACATCGAGGATTGGTATTCTCCCCATAGAGGGATGGCTGAACGTCAGCGCCCCCCGTAAACACCACTAAGGCTATGGCATGTGGATCTCTCTCCAGCCACTCGGCATCTTGGACTTCAGGACCAATGAAGCTGAAGGCTGGGTAGTAGGGATGACCCATATCTTGTTGGTCGTTTATGATGAGGACTTTTTTGTTCATGACTCTATTATGTAGGATCATGTGTACTCAAATCAACTGGAGGTTCGATGAAGTCTTTACCGGGTTTCGTTTTGGCAGCGGTTATCACGTTTGTTTTGGGCTTAGTTGCACCAAGACCCCAAGCAATAGAAAAACTGCCCTGGCTATCCAAGCCTTCTGAGTATCAGTTGAAAGGCAAGGCTGTTAGCGCCGACTTCGCTCAACAGATCGTTGCCGCAAGGATTGTCACGGATTTAAGCGGCGAGAAAGCATGGGAAAGAAGGCACGCCGAATACTGGAAATTCTCCAAGGACGTTAAGCTGGAGGGGTTCCTTGAGAGTGTATATCACTACGACAACCACGTTTCAACAGTTGTCCGCGTAAGCGATTCTTTTATTCACAAGCAGAAGACATACAACTTCAAGGGCTTGGTGAAGATAGACTATGACGCCGCTTTGGACAAGAAGACTGGTAAGCTCGTCTGGTTTGTAGAGAACACTCACATTTTGGCTGGAGAAGCAACTTTTCCGCCGCCACCTGAAGAAGAACGCCATCGACGCGGCTTATTCCATCGTTGGGATGACTAAATAAAAAGCCCTGTAGGACACCTACAGGGCTTTTTTTATACCACAAAGTTGAAGTGTGGTTCACTCAAGAATTACGACACCGCCCTGTGGGTCTTCATTCAGCAAAATATCAGACTGCTTGCCCGGCTTGCCCTCATGCAGCTTCTGCTGTTTGGTTTGCTGAACATACTCGACCTTGCCTTCATTGGTGACGACCGGCGGCTGCTCAGTGATCAACTTGTTTTCGTTATTCATGTTAAAGTCCTCTACGATTACGAGACACTGTGGAACCATACAGAGGAAATAGCCGTCTCCTATGAACTCGCCTTCGGGTCCAATGGCGGTACGTCCATCTTCCGCAGGCTTCGGTAGACCCAAGTCGCCAGGGGTATTGTTCCTGTACTTGTATCTCTTGCCATCACCGGCAAGCCTCTGTCGAAGGAGTTCCTGTCGGTGTTCAAATCTCTGCAACCTTGTAAGTGGGCTGCGATCTTTCTTTGGTCTTATTCTCATCTTGCACCTTTCGATTCAATATCTGTATTATAGCGAAGTGGATTGCATTTTTGTCAGAAAAAGAGGATGAGATGCCTTACATCAAACAAGAACAGAGACAAGTGCTTGACCCAGCCATCGATGCTTTGATCGAAAAAATGAACGGTTTGGCGTCAGAAGCGGCAACGCCGGAAGCGGGTCATCTTGAACTTGCCGGTATTCTGAACTACTGCTGCACTAAATTAGGGTTGGGGGTGATCCCTGTCCGCAAGTATTGGGCAATCGCCTTGAAGTCCGGTGTCTTCCACAACATTGCGGATGAATTCTACCGGCGGTATGCTGCACCTTACGAGGACGAGAAGATTGCTCAAAACGGTGATTGCTATCCTGTGCAGTTAGGGTAGGCGGATTGAACGAGGAACTCAAAAAAACAAGTGAGGTGAAAGATGCCGAAGTGCTGGTGGGAAGTGTTTCCGCAAGGAACCAGAGATGGCGATGAGGAAAGCCGTTTCTTCTGCGCTATTGCGAGGCACCCCGATTTCAAATATCGCAGCGTCGAGAAGTTGTCTGAAGAGGCTCAACTTTCCAAGTCTCGCGTCGAAGACATCATCTCAAAGTACGCCCCTCTTGGTATGATCCTTCAGAATCCAAAAGACCCTGATCAGTGGGGTTATTGGGAGCGAGTTGGAACCAAGAAGGCTGAAAAGGGCATCCTTGAGGAAGATCATGAACTGAGACTGAAGTCAAAACCATGAGCAAGTCCCTCAAGAAGATTCTGAAGTCATATCATCGGCTCGGCTATCAGCCGGTCGTAAAGCGTGCCCCTAAAGATGCTGTGAGTTTCGATAGGATGGTTGTGGTGTTCTTCAAATTGAAAGGCATGAAGGAAAGAGATATCTTCGTTTTGCTTTTTTACAACACCAAGACGCAAGAAGTGGTGGGTATGTACCAATAGAAACAAGAGGACAGGGATACTGTCCTCTTGTTTCTATTTAATGACAAGTTATCCAGGCGTGTTCGCAGGCGCAGCCCTACGGCTTGGCTGGACTCCACCCTTGTTCTTCGCGTAACCCATCTTGAACATCGCATCAGCGGCTGTCGGCATGAAGTAACCGTCTGGGTACTGCTGACGAACATAGGCGTCAGGGTATGCCCAATGTGCGATACCTCCACGTCTAGCAGCGCCGCTCTCGGTGAGTTCAGGAAGATCAAGCTTCTTTTCTTCTGCCCATTGAATGAAAGTCTTCATAATCGTATCTAGTCACCCTTCCTGTGTTTTTTGTGGTGCTTCTTTTTGTGATGCTTCTTTTTGTGACCCTTGCTTTTTCCCATGATTTGATCCATAGTCTTCTTATGGATCGTGGTCAAGGCAAGTGCAGCAGTAGCACTCACAGGAGTTTGAGCCAGGGGAGGATATTGCCCCACATGGTAAAGTGGAGGATAAATGCCCAGCCCTGTCCTAGCCGCTTTTTCATGGCAAGCAAGCCACTCTCCAAAGCTTTTCATCAAGATATATAGCAGTCGCTGAGATTCTTTCATGGGACACATCACACTAAAAAGCGGAGAACGGATCTGGGTCCAAGCTGCCCGGTGCGACACCACACTGGAACGCCTGGCGGCTAACCTTTTTCAGGGTCGCACCAGCCAATCAATCGAAACCATGCAAACAATTACCGAAATGGGTCCACTGGCTGCCGAGATATTGCCCCTCCTCGACACTTGCCTATTATCATTCCAACACGACCCCGGCTATAGAGGTGATATTCTCAGCATGATGGAGAAGATCAATCCCCAGGAGAAACAGGAAGTGAAGAAGAATGACGAGCAAGTCGATGTCGAGATTAAGACCGGCAATCTTGAAGCAGACGCGCAGGTATTTAAGAAATGCAATTTCTGCGAGAAAGAATCCCTGGTCATGAGTGACACGCAGATGGACAAACTCTGCCCTCCGGGTCGATTCTACTGCCGCTTCTGTCTTCGTCATGGCTATAACAATCGAGACAACCGCCACATCTTGATGTTGAGCTTTCGATCTGTCTTTGGTTACTACTTCTGGCAGTTCTACTATGGTCCTGCACGTCCTTGCATGTGGCTGTCTGAAGTCAAGGATTACATCGAACTACATGAAGAAGTGGGTTTGAGAAACCCTCTCTTCAACTATGACCCAGAGGCATATACTTGGTTTCTCGACTTCCGTCGCGTTGGTGACAGTAAGAAAAAGTTGCCGCTCAAGGAAGTGAACAAGACCATCGTAGAGATGCTTGCCCTGTTCAATCTCCATGCTCACGTTAAGGGACTAAGTATGTCGGACTTCTATCGCAAGTATGCTGATGCCATTGAGGACTTTTATCACAAAAGGTATCGTCCTGATGGTAAACGACTTCTGGCTCCGACATTTAAGGGCTGCGGCAACCCAGAGTGGGGGCAATTAAACCAGAGTAACCAGATGGTATCACCCGTACACGCCGGCAACAAAATCTCCATCGAGGAGACTAGGAACTTCCTCCCTCATCTGCTCGATGAGCATCTGTGGAACAAAACTTCTGCTTTGTGAGGTTTCTGTGTATTCCGTGCTTGACATTACGCGATGCGAGATTAAAATTGAAAACTGAGGAGTAACATAACAGAAAATGAACAATCGAATTAGGAGGAAACTGAAATGAGCAAGAATCTACTTGTGAAGATCACCAAGCGTACCACCAAGGGTGTCGAGTCTTGGGAGGGTACTGCCAACTTGCCGGGTGTTCAGCCTACCAAGCTGACCAAGGCAAAGACCAATGAGTCGAAGTTCAGCACCCGCAGCGCTCTAACGAGCGCCGCTCAGCGTCTCGCTACCCGTTATGGCTTCAACGACGTTCAGTTTGAGGGTGCTGGTGCTGAGAAGAAGACCAGCAAGAAGAACGCCAAATCCGTCGCAGAGACTTTGCTTGCCTAAGAGAGCATCGCTCCTGTTGCTCCTGTTGTTGCAGCAAGACCCGCATTTCTGCGGGTCTTGCTGTTTTATGCTTTGTGCCTGATCTCGTAAGCTATCTGCTTTAACCTGCTTTCATAGTCGCCGGCTTTCGTCTGTCGAACGAGCTTCACTGAATCATACCACCCCGTAGAATCTCCCGTCAGACCCCAACGCCAGTCAGGTAGCCATGAGAGCAGCAAGTAACAGGGTAGACCCATAGCGCCGGCAATGTGTGCGACGGCGGTATCCACTGTGACGATGGAGTCCATGCACTTCATGATGGCAGCGGTGTAGTTGAAATTGATAAGCAGATCACTCATATCCACCACACCCATATCTTCGCAGCCCTCAGTTAGATCAACCACGCCTTGACCAACCCAATAGCGCGGACGAGAATCCTTTTGAAGACCAAACAACTTGGTGCCTATCGTGTTGAGATGCTTGAAGTGCTTCAACATGCAAGAGCGCTGGCTGTCGTGACGGTGTACTGGATTACCTGCCCAGCAGATACCAACCTTCACATACTTCTCATAGTTCTCAAAAGCTTGTGATCCCAATGCGCCGGTTGGTTTGATGTACTCGCCGCTGTAAAATGGCTCGTAGATGCCTAGTTTGAACGGTAGGCTCCCTATTGAGACATGGTAGTCGTATTTTGGCATGTCTTTGGGTCTTTGAGGTATAATTTGATCAACTCCCTCACACTGACCCATTAAATCAACCAGATCGTAGATTGCCTCAAACACCACCTTGAAGCCCTTCTTCTTTAGTTCAGGTAAATATCTGACGAACTGGACTGCATCACCTGCACCTTGCTCGTTGTAAACGAGGATTGTCTTTCCATGCCCTGATTCACCATGCCACTCTGGTCCCTCGAATCGAGCTTTGAAGTTCTTGAATACATCATGCCCAAACCGCCATTCATATCCCCTCCAACCTGCTGTGTAATTGCCAAGTAGTAGATTGAGTAGACCAAGGTTGAAGTGGGCAAGGAAAAAGTCAGATCGAAGTGCGATGGCTCGCTCGTACTGCTCAATGGCTTCTTGGAACTTAAGACGCTCGGCAAGAAAGACGCCATAGTTAAATCGGATGTCGGGGTTATCTGGTATGGTTTGGATACCTACTTGATAAGACTTCTGAGCCAGAATGTCATCACCCATCTCCTTGTATTGCAGTGCCAGGTTGGAGTGGGCGGCAGGATCGTTAGGATAAAGGTCAACCAGTTTGTCCAGCGTTTCAATGGACTTGTCGCCTTGACCAGTCGTGGCGTAACAAAGAGCAATGTTATTGAGAGCCACCCGGTCTGTAGGTTTCAACTCCAAGATTTTTTCATAGAAGGAGATGGCTTCAGACCCCTTTTGTTGTCCCATGAGAAGCTCAGTAAGGATTTGGAGCGCCGGTTCGCATTCTGGATCTACGCGAAGCGCCTGTTTAAGAATTCGCTCTGCTTCGAGTAATCTGCCGCTCTTGATGTATTCCTGTGAGGTGGTTACGGCGCGTTCAACGAGCTTCTTGATCTCTTCTTCACTAAATGTAAGGTTAATCATTCCCTAAAAGAGCGACACCATTGATAAATATGGTATGGGATGCGGTTGTGGAAATGATGCTCCAAGAGATATAGGTCCGACCCGTGTGGTCAGGACCACAGCAACCTTGCTCGCCTCCGAGGTGGAGAATAAAGAGGATGAAGTCGAAAAGAAGGATCAGGAACCAAAAGAAGTTCCGACCAAGAAGATGATCAAACTCATGTGAGGTGAGAAATGTGCGGATGCGCAAAACCTTCTAGACAACCAAGGACCGTAAGGGGTTCTTCGGTTACTGTAGTTTCAAGAAACAGCTACCCGCCTTCAGCGGAAGCGCCCAATTACACTGCGCCACCAAACACGTTGACATCTATTCAGGCAATGGACCCAAACAGGCTGAGGATTGAACAACTAAGGAGAGAAGCGATCAGGAGATCGTTTGGTTCATATACAGGGTAAAGGAGTCACATGGAACAACAGCCCCCATTTCAGCCCGATCCTGGTGATGTTACGTCAAACAGCATCACACCAGGCGTCCTCATGCCTCCTTTCGAGGGATGCTGGACTGGTGATATGAAACTCGTCAAGCTCAACCACTTGTACAAGGGCGGCAAGTTATGCGATATGCCTATGTACAACAAGTCCACCGATGTCGATCCTGGCGCACCACTGGTAGCTAATAAGCAAACAGTGGTGCAGGCTTTGATCAGAAATCGTGACCCATATCAATCTTAGGGCTAATGTTTGGCATCATCCATTTGTGGGAGTCGATGATGGTATTAGCCTGTATGTTCTCAAGATACCACACCATTGAAGCGGTTTCCTTGTGCCAGATGAAGGTTATCTTAGCGGGGAGGATGCCATTGAATTCCTCGATTTCAGAGCTTGCCTCCAACGTGCCGTTTTGGTCATAAACACCATGTCCGGTGATCAAACCACGACTTGAATCAACATAGGAAACTGCTGTGACAGGCTCTCCTTTGGCGTTCTTCGTCTTGATGATGACCCGCCAGCGGTTGTCGGATTGATCGATGACCGCACTTTGGTAGTCGATGGTATCTATACCGAGACAATGAGAGAGCCACTCTGGGTTAAATGGCGTTTTCAATCGTGTCTTGTGGAAGTTCTCATAGGTAGACCAGTACAGTCCAGGGCGCTTCATCCTGCCTGACCAGAACCAGAAGCGTGTGCCGTCTGAGCCGATGTCAATCTCTGGTCCTAGGAAGGAGTCTAGTTCCATTCTGAACTTCCTATCTTTCTCGTAAGATAAGAAGCCATTCAGCTTGGCGGCGCGCTTGCCCGGCATCTGAGCAATCGCCTTCAGGGAACAAGAGATGTTTCTGATCTGTGAGTTTCTTGAGTTAATGGCGTCCAGAATGGGGAAAGCAACTCTGTTATCTAACTCCTTCTGGATAACGAACTGCTCCTTTTGGTTGTGAATGACGTTCTCACCCTGAGAGAAGAGGAAAAAACAAACCACCAGACCCAAGACAAATGCCAATCCAATCAATAGTGTTTTCAGTGGCGAATTCTTCATTGTAAGCACTCCGCTCCTGCTTGACCGTGTTGTATTCTTAGATTATAGGCGTTAACCATAGCTGTTGCATCAGCTAAGGTCAACAAGTCCCACTCATTGTAAATGGCGTTAAAGGTGTCGATATACAGGGCAATGCATTCACCGACCCCACCACTCATAAAGGTTGAGTTCAACCTTACCTTCTTGATGACAACATACTCTAGCACACCCTTTGCCGCTTTGTAACCCAAGTAAGCAGTATCACCTGGGTTAAACCTGTAGAAGCACAGATTTTTTGGAGTGTAGACTACCCCTACGCCGCACTTTTGCAACGACAAGGAGCCTGATCCGACGTAGGACCAGGGCGTAGCTGCCCAGCCGGTCGAACCACCAGCACTTAGACCGCCAGAGGCAACATATGTGAACAACATACCATATTTAGCGAGGGCTTCATGAAAAGCGACCAGATAAGACTAACTTACCCCATGACAATCGAATGCTTCTTCTACATCGAGCCGGACCTAGACAACAAAGATGACGGCATCATCCGCGCCTTGTGCATAGAATGCAAAAAGAAACAACCAAAAGACTTCCCCTGTTGGTTCTACAGTGGACAAGTTGGTCCCTGGAACGTAAAATGCCATAAGTGCGGTAAAGTGATCCATCTACATGAGGATGACAATGAAGCTGGCGGTAAAGAAGCTCCGACCCCCGTTTAAGTGCCACGGCGGGAAGTATTATCTCTGTGATTGGGTGATTCGTAACTTCCCCAATGGCTACGAAGATATGTCTTACCTTGAGCCTTTCGGAGGTGCAGCGAGTGTTCTTTTGAATAAAAGACACTCGATCAAGGAGATGTACAATGACCTGCACCAACCTACCGCTAACATCTTTTCTTGCTTGGTTCATGATGCCAGCACCATGATCCAGCGCATCCATGCGATAGAGTACAAGGAGGATTCCTTCAAAGCGGCTCAAGCTGTTGAATTCAAATTCGGTTCGGTCAATTCGGCTATTGCAGAACTGGTACTTCGTCGTATGTCGCGAGGAGGTATGAAGAAGGCTTTTAGCTGGAGTACCAGAACACGCGGAGGACGCCCTGGAGATTTGAATGCTTGGGAAACCTTCAAAAGCCTCCTGCCTTTGATTTGTGACAGGCTACAGAAGGTGGAGGTCTACTCAAAAGATGCGTTGGAGTTGGTTGAGGAACATGCAAGCAATCAGATGATGCTGATGTATCTTGATCCCCCTTACCTGTTCAAGACGAGGACAGCCAAAAGTGTTTATGACTGTGAGATGACAGACGAGGAACACAAGAACCTCGCCGATAAGGTAAAAAAGGTAGAGGGTTGCGTGGTGATTTCCGGCTATGACAGCCCCCTCTACCGCCAACTGTATCACAACTGGAGATGGTTGACCAAAGAGGTGCCAAATAACTCCGGTCAGGGCAGGATTAAGCAAAGGCGTGTGGAATGCCTCATCATGAATTATTGATGGAGTGCCACGCCTGCTTGAGGATCTTCAACACCTTCTCCCGCGATTCCTTGGGAAGGGCGAAGCGGCTCACGAAATCCATGTGGATATTGCCATCCTTGTTGAAGTAGACGAACATCGTCCCAATGCGACAATTGGTTTCGCGCTGTTTGTCATCACCGACCCAGAAAGCCCTCAAGAACTCGATGATTGGGAAAAGAGAATCCTTGGCGGCAGGGTCTTTAAGATCGGCAAAAGTGACATCAATGTCTGCAATGGGAATACATCCTTCCGGCGCTCCTGCGGGGAGTCGATATTTTGCCGGGAGGGGTTTTTGCTCGCACTTCTTACCTGGCTCGGCTTTCCAAATTTGGGGTTTCCAGTCTTCCATTTGTTTTTCCTCGTAGTCTTATGCGGAGGCAACTGATATTCAACACAACAACCGACACTGCAAACGCTGACCCTGGCGATCATCCGTCGCTTACAATGGGGGCACCTCACCCTCATTCTCCTGTACTTAGTGTGACTCTCCTTGTGGACGATGAGCCGCTTTATACCATGCACATACGGCTCATTGTGGTAGTGTGATACAAAGTCACACCAATCTTCCTTCTTGCTCATTTCTGATCCTTCATGTTTTTCTTCATCATTGCAACATACTTGCTCTGAATCGGACCCTTTTTTTTCTGCGCATACCAACGGGTTGACGTGGTGGCGATGGATGGATTTGGCTTCTCTAAATCGGTATTGTTCTCCCCATCTACCTCGCCGGTCGTATTGTATTCTAGTCTCATGTCACGAAGAAACTCCAAGAAAGTACGCATACCTTATTTAGACTGAGGTACAGGAAAAAGGTAGAAGGACTTCTATATAACGAAGAGTTGTCTTCAACAAGCACAGGAGAGAAGAGATATGTCCTACTACGACAATATAACGGCATCCTACTCCGTTGTCTTCCAGGTCCAATTGTACTCCCCAGACTACCTGTCTGCCCCAAATCCAAACGGCGACCAGACAGCAGCAGCTATGGCAGCTACACGCTCCACTTGGATTCCAATGAGTAACAATGGTCCTACCGTTCCCGGTGTGACCAGTGCCGAGAATCCAAACGGCGGGGCAAGCGGTGGCAGCGCCGCCAATCGTCAGTTCAAGCACGGCGATCAGTTCACCGCTTACGATTACGACGCCTACTACCTGAAGAAGAATTACGTCTACGATCCAGTCGCAAACCCAAATGGTGTTCTGGTCATTGTCTCCGAGACTCTATAAGGAAACTTATGACACTTTCCTTGGGTGAGATTTGTCATCTGATGGAAGGAGGCAGTGCCCTTATCGGCGACAAGGACGATAACCTTGCCGTCGAAGCCATTAAGAAGGGTCTGGACCTCCGCTCCAACACCAAAGAAGGTCAAACCTTCTGGGATGATTTCATGCGCGTCACTGGCAACGCCGAGGCATTAGGTCATCTTCTAGGTGTTGATCCGACCCAGGTGGCAAAGTGGAGAGGGAAAGTCAACAAGTATTACCGTCAGGTGATGGCAGATCGCAAGAGCGAGGACTTGAACAAGAACAAACGCAATAAGATGGTCAGTACCGGCGACGGTATGCAACCCGACAACTCTCAAGGTCAAATGGCTCAGGGTCAAGGTCTACGTCAGGGCGTGGCGGGGAACAACCCGCCCGTCCCTGCTTCCGGTGGCATGGGCATGTAATTTTCACTCATCTCGGCATAGATACCTCACTATGCCAGCCAAGTCAAAATCACAGCAGCGTCTCTTCGGCATGGTTCATGCTTGTCAGAAGTATGGCAAGTGTGCCAGCGGAGAAGTTTCCAAGATTGCAGGGAGCATCTCTGCAAAAGATGCGGAGGAATTCGCAAGCACCAAACACGATGGTCTACCGGAGCGCAAAATGAAGAAGAAACACAAAAAAAAGAACAAGCTCAAGGGTTTCCGTGAGTTCAGGCAAGAGCAGATCATGGAAACTGCCTTGAGTTCACAGGAAAGAAATCTAGCTTCCCTCCAGCTTGGTGATTTGGGCGAGGTCGGCGACATCATGAAGCAAGCCAGCATTCCTGTGAACTACTACTTCAGTATCATGAAGAAATGCATTCGCAAGATAGAACAGCAACTTCAACAGGCTGGAGTAGGCGGTCCTCAAGCGGGTGCCGAAGAGGGAGGAAACACTCATCAGCTTGCACTCAAAATTCTGAACGTGCTGTTGGATAAGGCTGCAAGCGGCAGAATGGGTGGAACTAATACCGCTAGAGGATTGGCTCGCGGAATTCAGCAGGGAATGGCTAGAAGTGCAGCTACCGCACCTGCACCTGCTGCCCCAACCTCAGCCCCAGCCCCAGGAGGAGATGCTAACGGTGGCGTTCAACTATAAGCGGAGAGTAGATGGCTCAAAGAGAACTCCGACTTAACAAGTACGGCTGGCGTCCCGATAAGCCGGATCATCGTGATCTAAAGTTCGCCCCGACAGGTGATGCGTTACCATCGCGCATCGACCTTCGCCCAGGCTGTCCAGTACCTTATGATCAGGGAGAACTTGGCGCTTCTGTCGGGGCGGCAATTGCTGGTTTGATACACTTCGATCTCATTAAGCAAAATCCAACCAAGGCATTTCAGCCTTCCGCCCTTTTCATCTACTACAACGGACGGTTACTTGAAAATTGTGCCGGTGAAGATGCTGGTGTTGAAATTCGTAGCTGCATCAAAAGTCTAATCCAGTGGGGAATCTGTCCTGAACAGTATTGCCCCTACATCGTCTCCAAGTTCAAAACCAAACCGTCCAAGTTCGCATATAGCAGCACCGTACCACACCACATTAAGGAGTACCTGAGAATCAACCAGAGCCTCCATGACCTGAAGGCTTGCCTGGCAGACAAATACCCATTCGTCTTCGGCATCTCAGTATATGAATCTTTCGAGTCTGAAGCAGTTACCAAGACTGGAATTGTACCGATGCCCAACCACAGTGAAAGAATGTTGGGGGGTCAGACTGTATGTTGTGTTGGGTATGACGATGCCGAGAAAAGGTTCATTGCCAGAAACTCCATTGGCTCCGATTGGGGCATGGAAGGATATTTCACCATTCCTTACGAGTACGTCTTAAACCCTGACCTGGCTGCGGATTTTTGGATGATAAAGTTCGACTCCAAGTGATATGCGGTAAAAGAAGAAGTCCTCCACTACTTAATGTATTATCTCAGTCCAGTAGACCGTTGTTTAGGTGTAGGAGCCGTGTTGCCTGCCCGGTATAGTTGGCTGATGATACTGTGAAGATCGTCTTGTGACTTATTGCCTTGTGGATTGTATCTTAAGCCAGATAACTTTTGACCAATCTCTGACAAGATTTGCTGTATTTGAGATGGCTGCAATTGAAGAGTATTTTGACCCAGGAGACTTTCCACTTTAGAGACAAAACCAGCAATCAGTGACTCAACTGCTTTGTCGAAGTTTTGTTCGCCAGTATAACCACTGTTGGCAGTTGGGGCGTAACCGGAGGTGGCATCTGGGTTAGCGTTTGGAGCATAAGCTACGGTTGCGTCTCGCATCTCGCAATAGTTTCTGAACGTGGAATTCATGCAGTATATAGGCAGTGACTATGAGTTTACTTGTTGCATTCGATGATATCAACGCCAGGGGCAACAACCTACTGCTCGATTATTTATCAGGAGAGTTTCCTACAATCCTCTTGGAACCAGGCGACACTATTGGACAGATAAAAGCCAACCCTGGCGGCAAATGTCTCTTCACTACTTCAGTATCAATAGCCCAGGAAGCCAATAGCCACATAAAAACCGTTCTCTACATCAATGACCCATTCGAGGGGCAATCTACCAGGGGTAATAACATTTCTTCATGGCGACAAAACGTCGCTGCCTTTAAGAACCTTGAGGGCGTGTTTGTAGCCAGCAGTGCTTTGGCTACCACCTTCCTGAACACTTACAGGATACCATGTAGGATGCAATACCCTTATGTTCCCAAAAAAGAAAAAGGATCGCCGACCTTCATTGTTTACAATAAAGTCCCAAGCCACATCAACAAGATGATGAGTTTCGCCCCCCATGAGTCGTACATGGAATTTCAGCATGAAGAAGATTTCAAGGCGGCGAAGTTATACATTCATACACCAGAGCCGGGAGAGCAGTGGAGCATCAATATCCCCCTAGCTCATGCCTATGGTGTGCCTTGTATAACTTACCAGCAAGGGAGCTTCTCAGAGTTCTGCACAAGCGGCGACAAGATATTGCCATGCGGTGCTGATGAGAGAACTTGGATGGGAGGTTTCAAATTGGCATTGCGCGATCATGCCATAAACTCAAAGATAGTCTACGACATGAGTCAAAGGTTTTACGCCATGAATGAAATACAGCAAAAGATCAAGAAAGCTCTCTCAGACAACGGGTTTAAGAAAACGCCACCCACATTCTCGGAGATTAACAAAACTGCACTCGATGCGGCTGCTAGTAGACTTCAAAGTCGTAGCCCGAAGCTAGATGCTAAACCACCCGTCTTCAAGCAGAAGATTGTTAGACCACTCATTAAGAGCGATGATTATCTCCAGCTAGTCGGGTTTGTAAATCACAACCCGTCTGTCTACGGTGGCGTAGGCGGTCTAGGCGATGCCCTTCTGACCCTAGCAGCTTCTCACATGGACCCAGGATCAAAGGTGGTGTTTGGTGCAAACAGTGGCGTTCAACAACCCATCAAGCAGTTATTTGATACCTTTGAGGTCGAGGCATTAGTCGTTCGTAATTTCAATGGCTCCGTGGAGGGGCGTGCGGCATGGAGGTCTTTACTGGAAAACCCACACTGTAAAGGTGGCGTTCACATTCCAGCAGACTTGAACTATGGAGATTGGAACAACAACGCCAAAGGATATCTTGACAAGACGGTTAAGAGGATGCCGCTAGTAAAGATACTTGGAAAGTTGGTAAACTCGCGTGCCACCAAAAAGGTGATCGGGCTTTCGCCTCGCGGCTCTGATCACACCTCTCAATGGAAGCAGAGATATCTAACCAGAGATGAATACCAGCAATTAGTGAAAAACCTGCTGAAAGAGAATGCAACGGTAATGGTATTTGGATCAGAAGATGATCTAAACTATTATGGTGTTTACCAAGATAACAATGTCATCTTCATGAACAGTAACTTTGCCATTAGTCACCCTGCACCAAAATACCCCATCAGCATGAGACACATGCTGACCGCAGTTAATTCCTGCGATCTCATCATCTCTGTGGACACTTGGCTCAAGACGTATGCGGCGTTGGCTGGCATACCTTGCAAGGTCATCATGAATCGCTATTTTGGTAAATCCACGATGGATTACGCCGATGCCTCCGACAAGATATTCCTCGATACTTCAGCTTGGGGCTTTGAGATCGTTTCCTTGGATTCCTTGTTCTAAAGTCTTGAGGCGGTCGCGGAGTACGGCTGCGTCTTCATAACGCTCCTCCGCGACTGCCTTTTGCATCTCTTTCTTCATAAGTTCGATGTTTCCGTACTTAGGCTTTTTGCCCAGGTGTTTCTTACTACCTGCCTGTACCTGGGGAAGTAGAGACTCAACCTGATCTCTAAACGTCTCGTAGCAAACTGGACAGCCGAATCGACCAATAGACTTAATCTCAAAGAGAGAAGCACCACACTCAAGGCAACGGACACCCGCTGACGGGTCCATTTCTCGTTCCAGTGCCTCTAGTTTGTGGTGGTTTACTAACAAGCTGTTCGCTGGCGCTGGAACCAAGTTGAGCGGGAGTGCCATGAACCCAGACATCATGGGGATGGAGATGTTGGGCATGATTTGATCAGAGCAATCATGGCAACAATAGTATTCACTAACCTTGCCATTGATGTTTTGATGGACGTGTACGTTCTTGATCTTGTCGCAAGGTTTTTTGCTAAAAGGACAGTTTTCCATTAGGTACTCCTTCTACCCTATTATACCCCGCCTCCACCGTTAGTCCAACACAAGCGATTGTGCCCGAAGGTGCAGATTGAATCCGTCGTTCTCGACCGCCTCGAAACCGGGAGCAATCGTTCTCATAATCCAAAGGGGGAAACCTTCGGACGGGTACAACGTACCAATTACAACGCCTGGGAACAGGGCTGAATTAAAGGGAATCCCGGTTGGGATAACAGCGGGAATGGTTTCAGGTGCCACGGTGTTGATTGGACTGCCAAGCAATACCTGGGTTATGGTGGGCAATGACCCGTAAGGTTGTAAGTTGTTGTCAGTTACCAAAAGGAGGCTTATGGACTTGTTGCCCATTGCACCTGTGAACGTGATGGTGTAGCTGAACTGTCCGCTGACCGTGTTGACAACCGAGCAACCTGTGATCGTCTGGATCGCCGTTTGTATGTTGCTGGCGAGGACGCTTGGATCACTATCCCAATTGATCGTAGGCGTCTTCACCCCTTGAATGGTGATGGTAAAAGTTCCGCCCGTAACGGTTTGTGGGAATGTCAGACGCTGGACAGCATTTTGTTGCAAAATACCAAGCTCCACAGAAGCACCGTTATCATCAAGGTATTCAACGTACAAGGTGATGGTGAAAGCCAGGGCAGGATCGTCATTGAAAATGTAGAGGCACCTGTAGTCCGTTTCGCCTTGGGTTGTTTGCTGTGGCGGAATATCATCGAACAGGTTGTTCAGGGTATCTGTTACAGAAACAGGCGAGGGGTATCCGCCCAAAGAGCCTTCTTGGTTTACGTTCTGGGCACCACCTGAGTAGACAAGACTGATGTTCATGACATTATTTAGTGTTGACATCTTGATCTGGAAGCGCTAGAGTTGCTTCAGGAGGTGAAGATGCAAAAAACTCGAATGAAATGGTTTGAAGACAAAGACCAAGCCGAGAAGAAAACCATCGGTCAGATTTATTCCAATGGTCTTGAGTTCGCGGTGGCGACCGCTGAACAGCAGTGCAGTCACTTCATCTATTGCAAAGATTTTTTGCATGACGCGGTTTGGGCTAATCTCTACAACTCTTTCGTGGAAATCCACGGCTTCAAGTACGATCCCACAAAGCACCCCATCAACGTCAATGATCTTACCAGAGTTCTCGTCGCCAACGAATCTGACGAGTTCTTTGACAAGAAGATTGCCAACTGCACAGAGTTCCTCAACAGGATAGAAGGCGTTCTTCACTTGAGGAGAACTGTTGCTTATCAGTGTGATAAACCGCCAGAGCAATACCTACCCGGTGGTGTCTTCTTGCTGGAGGGATCACAGAGATGGATGAGTTCACCACCACTGCTCTCCATGTACACCATGTTCATGCGTTGCGGCTTTGTTCACAAGATGGGTGATGATTACATGACCACCCTAGAAAAGATCATCAGCGGCGAAACAAAAGCATACCAAGGCAACGACCAAGAGTTCGTGAAGTCTTCCATGCCGGGTATCAAAGCTATCATGACGCTAGGCTATCGAAAGATTTTCTTCAAAGATATGAAGAAGAACTATCCACAAAACATCGCAACTTCAACTTTGCATCATGATTGCGGAATTCGTGCCTACTCTTGGGGTAAAACCAGAGAAATCGTTCAATACTGGCATCGTCCTGCACTCCTTGAAGCACTAAAGGAGCGTGGCGTTGAGATTGAGAATCTGTGGAAGGTGCCACCTCCCCCTCCATTGCCTCCAATGAATTCCAAGTCTATGCCCGCAGGTACTTGGTGGAATGCTCCCACGAACGGTTCAGTGGTATCAAAGGACGTTAAGAGCGAACTGAAGGGTAAAGAACCTGTCGAGGTGCCAGAACACAAAGACTTGAAAGAAGCTGACGAACCTGTTCTATTTGATTTCAAGAGTAGTAACTGGAACTGGTAAGGAGGTATATGATAGCATTGTCGTATCCAGAACAAATGACAGGTAAAACAATAGCATGGGTATCTACTGGCTCTCAAGTAGTTAACATTGGTTTTACTGATGGAACATGCTATTCTATTAAGTTGCAACAAATCGATTGGGACGCCGAAGAACACTTGAGAAGACAACCAAACAGAGGTTAAAATGTTAAAATCGTTTGGCGCGGACCCTGAACTGATGCTGATGGACCCTAATGGCAATTACGTTAGCGCCATTGATATCATACCTGGCACAAAAAAGGATAAGGTGAACCTGGGCAATGGTCATTTTGCCTTTTATGACAACGTATTGGCAGAAGTTAACATCAAGGCTTCCTTCAACCGTGATGATGCAATTAAGAACTTCCGTGATTGTTTCAAGAGGCTCGCCAAGCTTACTGGTAAGGTGCGTTTAGTGCCTCAAGCTTCTCAGGAGTACCCGCTTTCCGCATGTATGCACAAGGATGCCCAAAAGTTCGGCTGCGATCCTGAATACTGCCTTTATGTGACGAACTTCAAAGGTAAATTCGAGAAGCTGGATGCACCAATTTGCTACCCAGGCAATACTTTCCGTTCTGCTGGCGGGCATGTTCACATTGGCAGCCCTCTTGCCCTCAACTATGGTGCTGGTAAACCCTTCCAGACCTTGAGGATGCTTGACCTATTCCTGGGTGCCACCTCTGTGCTGATCGATCATGACCCAACATCCTCTGCTAGGAGAATGCTCTACGGAGGTGCTGGTAATCACCGCTTCTGCCCTAAGTACGGCGTTGAGTACCGCACCTTGAGTAACTTCTGGATCGCCAGCCCGCACTTGGTTGCTTTGATCTTCGATCTCACCGAACTGGCTATGAAGGTGGTTGATCGCGGCAGAGCGGACGATTTGTGGAAGCAGTTGAAACCGGAAGAATTACGTTCTTGCATCAATAAGGCTGATCAAGAGGCTATCTATAGGAAGGTATTCCCTATCACCGCATCGGAGATGAGCAAGGATCTCTTAAGTAGGGTTACGTCCATGTTTGAGCCAAGGAAGTTTGATTTCTACAAAGAATGGAAATTGTAGGAAGAAAGGTGCCTGTTTTGACGTATTGGTGGTTTGCTTAGGCATCTATGGGCGGATTGGTGGTGTGCGGTTTCCGCTAGGTCTATTGTGAGGCGGGTTGACAGCCGTAAGCCTTACAATGGTCTGATCTGTCGTTTTGGTGGTTTTCCTCGAAGATTCATGTGAGAAGACTGCTGCACCTTTAGGATAGTTCGTTTGGACATCTTGGCAGTCACCTTGCTCGGAGCAACCCCGTAGGTTGCAATGGATATCCAGGGTCGAGGGGTAAAACCACAAGTTGAACGGTGATGAATCGTTCAGCCGCCATTCATGAAACTCATTACACGCCAGCACATTGCTGGCGTGTATTTTTTTGTAGCGACTGCATAAATAACCTGTGGGTTTCGCCGCCCGCAGCAAATAAGAGGTGCGGTGGATATATACCAACAAACCAAGGAGCGATCTCATGAAGTCGTACAAAAATTGGAAAATGCTCAACGAGTCCTTTATCCCAGGCATCAATCTGGGACTATCCCATCCGCAAAGCCTCGGAATCCAGTCTAATCTGCCAGGTTTTGACTTGGAGGAGAAGTCAAAGAAGCACGGCAAAGTTGTCACCGACGATGAAGGATTGGATGGTGACGACGTAGAGGAGTGCGCCTGCTCGAAGAAAAAAGGCATGAAAAAGAAGATGAAAAAGCACATGGACGATGATGTTGAGATGATCAACCGTCGTAGTGGCAATGAGGACGGTGAAGACGACGACATCAATGATGTTCCGACTCCAGATGATGATGACGACGACGATGACGATCATGATGATCATGATGATGATGACTACGACGATGACGACGATCATGATGATGATGATCACGATGACGATGACCACGAAGATCACGACCACGAAGATCACGATGATGGCGATGGAGATGATGACCATCATGACGATGATGATGAAGGCGAAGACGCAGCCAAGTTCGGTTTCATGAAGGACAAGAAGTCTAAGAAGAAAAAGAGGAAGGACGAAGCAGCCTTCTGGGGAGACATAAATGCCAACTACCGCGTACCAAAGAACGAGGTCGGCACAGATGAGGAGTTCTTTGACTCCTTGGCTCGCCAGTATGGTAATCCGCACGTCCGCTTCAATGGCGGTGTTGATCGTGTTGATGAGGATTTGTTGCTCTCTCCTGAGCAGCAGGCTTTGATCGACGCCATGCCTCAGCCGGGCGAGGTTGGATATGCTCCAGTTCAACGTATGGGTGGTGGTTTCGCAGCATCACAGCAGCCCGACCTTGACTATCTGGGCTATGGCGAGTCTACTGAGTATGAGGAGTCCGTTGAGGAGTCCGCTGACTACGAAGTCCTCTGCAAGTATTTCAGTGAAGACGTTGCTCGCGAGTTGATCGAGAAGAAACGCAGTCGCTAACACTTGGTAAGGGGAGGTCAAAAACCTCCCCTTTCTTTTTGCCATGAAAGACAAAAACATCCACGTTTCGCAACTCCCCAAGCTAAGCAGCAGCCGCATCCGTTACAACAACGGCATGGAGGTGTTGCTTTGGAATGGTTGGCATAAAGTCACTTTCGAGGAAAGAAAACGCTGTA